>JAESFW010000246.1_pt1 | contig 57185 bp, 57 predicted proteins | sample 9269481 | NCBI WGS metagenome assembly JAESFW01 (sample SAMN14515350, study PRJNA621654) | algae metagenome | isolation source: Lyngbya sp. HA4199-MV5 and co-occurring heterotrophs from soil with... | place: USA: Ahupuaa O Kahana State Park, Hawaii | collected 2009-07-21 | reverse complement strand
GCTCGGTGGCGAACCAGTCAAGAAACTCGTTCCAGGTACGGGGGTAGTCCTGGCCGGGAGGCGGCGCTAGCATCTGGGTTTCCATCCAGTGATTTTGGCATCACTGGAGCTAAGTGGATACCCCTTATAAATTTACAGTGATTTGGGGGTTTTGGCCAGTGCGGGGTTATTTGGGGTGCGTGGGCCGGTGTCAGAACTGCACGTCCACCTTGACGGTGTCGCTGTAGGCGCCCGCGGGCGGGTTGGGCTGGTCGGGGTAGACCGTGGCCGTGTAGGGAATCGTCTGCAGGGTCAGGCCGTCGGCCGCCGGCAGCCCGGAGACGCGCGCCGTGCCCACGCTGCCCCACACGCTGGCGTCGCCCTTGAAGATGTTGTACTGCAGCCGGTTGGCGCCGCTGGCCATCTGCCGGCGCGTGCCGTTGATGTAACCCCCGGGGTCGAGCCCGACGGTGTAGGTCATGCCTTTGGTGCAATTGAGCGAAATGCTCTGCGACACCGTGGGAAAGGCACTGGGCAGCGGGGCCGAGCCGAAGTTGATGTCGGGCGCGGTGATGGTGCAGTCGTTGATCACGACGAGCTGGACGATGAGCGTGCGGTCCACGTCGCCCGAGCGGTTGTTGCCCACGCAGGTGTTGCCCACCGCGGCGCCCTCGCAGATGTTGGCGTAGTTCCAGTTCACGGTGATGCTGTCGGTGTAGGTGCCTGCCGGCACGTTGGCGCCCACCTGGGTCGTGATGCGCATGCTGATGGTGGCGTTGTTGTTGCTCAGCAGCGCGACCGCGTTGGTTCCGTTGAGGTCGATCAACAGCACGCCCTGCGTGTAGCTGCCACCTCCCAGCTGCGAGAGCGTGTAGGGGATGGTGAGGGCTGTGTTGGTGGTGTTCTTGAGCGTGAGGCCCGTGGTGGCCGTGGTGATCTTGGCCTTGAGGGTGGGCGTTCCCAGCAGGGAGACGACCGCAGTGCCGCAGCCGAGCTTGAAATCGGCCGTGGTCATGATGGGCGTGCCGCTCTGCACCCGCTGCGACGGGTAGCTGCCCAGCGCGCCACCGGTCTCGGTGTTGGTGCAGACTGCGGCAGCAGGCATCGCGCAGGTGGCCAGCAGCAGCGCGCCAAGGGAGAAGAAGGCTCTTGTCATTTCGCTGCGGCTCCTGTGGAGGCACCTGCCGGGACGGGCTGGCACCGGACAATCAGGTCACGGACCGACGCGTAGGCCGCTTCGGAAAACTCGGCCTGGCAGGCGTCGCCTTCGGGCGTGCGCACCTGCAGCAGGTTGTGTGGCCGCAGCACGGTGAGGTAGACCACGCCGTCCCAGCCCACCACGGTCTGCATGTTTCCGGGGGTGTGGAGCACCGTACTGCCGGCCTTCATGGGCGTGCCCTGGGCATCAACCAGCGTGATGGTGGCGGTGCGCAGCTTGAGCACGGGCAGCTCGACCAGCATGCCGGCGTTGCGCGAGACGGAGATGCGCCGCTCCAGCGCCGGGATGTCCACGTCGGCCGGCAGCGTGAGCGGGTCCACCGCATAGCGGCCGGGGTAGTAGGCGGGCACGCTGGGCACCAGCAGGTAGCCCTGGGCATTGGTGTAGCCAGCCAACTGGTTCTCGTACAGGATGGGCACGCCGGGCATGCCCTGGGTGGAGACGAGCGCAAAGCCATCGTACACACGGTTGGCGGCGAACGGGTGGCCGTCGATGCTGCCCAGCGAGCCCGACAGCGTGCCCCATTGCAGGGTCTGCCCCGGGCTGGCGCTGATGCCGCCTTCCACGCTCAGCGTGCTGTTGCGGTACTGCAGCGAGGCCTGGCTGTAGCGCTGGGGACCGCCCGACAGCGTCTGGGCGACGTTCCAGCCGTAGCCGCCTTCGGTCGGCATGGTGCGCTGGTAGCTGGCATAGGTCTGGGGGGCGTCGCGGTTCTTCGACGCGGCCAGCTGGGCCGTGGAGCGGTCGCCCAGGAAGTAGGTGAGCTGCAGCCGCAGCTGGTTCTCGCGGGTCTCCAGGGTGCGCCCGGCCGTGACCGAGAGAAAGGTGTTGCGGGCCACCGGCAGGTTGTAGCTGGCAAAGGCCAGCCGGGTGCGTTCGCTGCGGGCGTTGAGCAGGTCCAGCCAGCCCCCGGTGACCGAGCCCGTTCCCAGGTTCCAGCTGGCGCTCAACTGGCGCGAGCGCCGGGACAGCTGGTAGCCGTCGTCGGCGTAGGTGCTGGCGTCGCCAAAGCGTGCGTCGCGGCCGGTCTGCTGGAACGAGAAGCCGGCGCGTGGCGTGCTGTACTGCCAGCCGGCGGAGTACTGCCAGCCGCTGCCGGAGCGTGCCGTGTGGCCGCGCGTCAGCGAGGCATTGGCGATGCCCAGCATGCCCAGGCCGGCCATGCCGCCGATGCCCACCACGCCCAGGCCCTTGCCCAGCTGCCCCTGGGCTTCGATGGTGATGCGGTCCGACAGGCCCTGGCGGTACACCCCCGTGGCGATCGGCCGGCCATAGGCAAAGCTGCGCAGGCCATAGGCCCGGCGCAAAGCGCCCAGCGAGAGGGAGTAGTCGGTCCAGCCCGGGCGCAGCAGCTCCCGGTTCACATAGAACGGAATGGTGGTCTGCACCTGCCGCCCGAGGGCGTCCGTGGTCACCACCGAGGCCGTGCCGGCACCGCTCACCACGGGCAACTCGCCCAGCGTGAACGGCCCCGCCGCCACCCGGTGGCTGGCGGCCCGGAAGCCGTTGACGAACAGGTCCACCGCCGATGGCAGGGCCGCCTGGCCCGCGAACTCGGGCAGCGGGTAGGTGATGAGGTCGGGGCGCACGCCGAAGTTGCGTGCCCATTGCACGCCGGCCATGCGCACGGAGGTGGTCCAGGGCAGGGAGTTGGTCACGAGGTCGCCGTAAGTGGTTTCCGTGGCGTTGGCGGTGTCCGTGCTCGTCCAGCGCGTGTCGTGGCGTATGTAGCCGCGGTTGCCGCCCGTGGACTGCAGGCGCACGATGCCGGTGTTGGAGATCACGCCGTCCGGCCGGAAGTAGCGCTGCTCGGACCACAGCGAGGTGAGCGACTGCCGGCGCGAGTGGCTGGTGTACAGGTCGTAGTTGAGCAGCACACCGCTGCCTGCGGCGGCGGTGGGTGTCTCCTCGGGCGTCTCGTCGGCCAGGCGCTGCATGGGCAGCCACTGCGCGGGCACGGACAGGCGCAGCCGCTGGCCCAGGGCGTCGTAGTCGGCCGTGACGCCGGGCAGCGTGTCCACCGCGACCCGTGTGCCGGCGCTCTGGCCGTTCTGCACATGCATCTGGCGCAGGGTCTGCGCGTCGATCTCGAAATGGGGGCCGTTCTGCAGCACCTCCACCAGGGTGCCGAAGGCCTGGCCGTTGACCTCGACATCGAGGTAGAGCACCGTGGGTTCCGCGGCCGCCTCGGGCGCCGAAGGCAGCGCTGGATAGGTGCCTGCGGACAGCTGGGCAGGGAGGAAGGCGGCGAGCACCAGGGCTCGGCCAGCGCGGGTCCAGAGGCCAGGGCGGTCATCGCGGTGCACGGGGAACCAGGGTCTCCACCCCGTTGATCGTGGCCTTGAGCTCGGGATTGGCCGGCGGCGTGGCCTCCAGCTCCCATTGCATCTGGCTGCCCGGCAGCACATAGCCCATGAGCCCTTCGTTGATGGGGACGGTGCCCCGGCTGCCGGCGTTCCATTGCACGGAGGTCAGGCGCGCATGGCCTGCGCCCTGGTTGCGCACCACGAGCAGGTGGCGCGGGCCCTGCTTCGTGGCATGCCAGGTGAGGGAGGGCGGCAAGGGCTTGCCCTTGCCGTTGCCGAACAAGGGCTTGGTCGGGCGAAACGGCTGGGCCCCTTCGCCGTAGACGAACAGCGGAATCGCGTAGCGCACATTCAGGCGGATGCCCATGCCGGCTTCGGATCCTGGGGGCTTCTGCGCCAGGTCTTCCGGGGCCGGCAGTTCATCGATCACCACCCGGTAGGCCTCCTCCAGCCCAGGGGGCGGGCGCCGGGTGGCGATCAGGCGCACCATCTGCCGCTTGCCGGCAGGCACCACGCTGATGGGCGGGCTGGCGACCACATCCTTTTGCGTGGAGAACACGTCTTCGCCTTCGGTCTGGGTCCAGTCCAGCACACGCACCTGCAGCGAAGCAGAGGCCGTGCCGCGGTTCTCCAGCCAGACGGCGACGGCCGGCTGTTCTTCGGTGATCACGGGATCGACCGGCCAGATCATCAGCGGGGTCGCCGCCTGGGCCCAGCCGGCGCAGGCGGCGAGCGCGCAGGCCATGCGGCGCGTGGTGCGCAGCCAGGCGGCTGCCGCGGGGTGGGATGCAAGGGCGTGCGCGCTCACCATGTCACGGTCACCTGCACCGTGTCCACATAGGTCCCGGCCATGGCGGAGGAGCCGGGCAGCACCAGGTTGCCCCGGATGGGCAGGGCCGTCGCCGTCGTCCCCATGGTGATGCCGACCGGCACATTGGGCGTGAGGGCGGTCACCGTGCCGGTCACCAGCGACAGCGTGTACGGAATGAACTGGCCGGCCCCATTGGACAGGCGGCGCTGCGCGCCCTGCAGGTTCAGGCCGCCGTTCACGCTGACCTGGGCCGCCGTGCCGGCCGTGCACACCAGCTTGGCCTGCATGCCCAGGTCATTGCTGGCCATGGCGCTCACCGCACCGGTGCTGACGGCGGAGTGCGCGCCGAAATTGACGGAGCCGAAGGGCACGCCGGTGACCTGCGACGAGTTGCCGGACACGATGCAGCCCGTGACGATGGAGGCATTCACCGCAAAGGAGGGGCTGGTGGGCACCGTGGCGGCCATGGCTGCCACGGACAGGGCCAGCGACGCGCACAGCAGCGGCAGTGCGACGGCCAGCTGTGGACTGTTTCGGCGTTTGGCGTGCAAGCCCCTGCCTGCACGTGCATGCATTTCCTGAACCATCGATGATGCTCCCTCGGCCGCCGCCACGGCCTGGTGTGAGCGCTTGCGCGCTCCTCTCCCACCCCTTCCCTGCTGCCTCTGCCCCCTGGTGTATGCGGCCGGTGGTCCGGCGCCCGGGGATCAGTAGGTCAGTGTGATCTGCAGCGTATCCGTGTACATGCCCGCCGGCAGGGCCGAGGGGTCCTGCTTGTTGATCTGGCCATAGATCGGCAGCGCAAAGGCCACGCCATTGGCCGGCACCGTGATGCCGGTGACGGCCGATCCGGTCGGGTAGGCCAGGGTGTGGCCCGCGTCGCGGTACACCTCGTACGGAATATAGGCCGCGGTGTTGCCGTTGCGCATGGCGCGGCTGCCGACGCCGATGGAGCCCCCCTGGCCGGGAAAAGAGCCTGCGCCCACCTGGATGCTGATGCCCAGCACATCGGGAGAGCAGACGATCTGCGTGGGGCCGGAGACGCCCTCACCCCCGGATGCCGTTGCCGTGACGGTGCCTGTGAAGGTGCTGGGCTTGGTGCCGAAGTCCAGCATACCGAAGTTCACGCCCGAGGCATTGCCCGAGCTACCGGCGATCACACAGCCCGCCGTGAGCTGGATCTGCGACTGCAGCGTGCCGGTCAGTGTGCCGGCCTGCGTGGGCCATGCCAGCAGGCCGGCCGCCAGGACCAGTGCTGCTGCGTACTGCTTCCGATGGGGCGCTGGCCCCCCGGTCAGGGGGCGGCACAGGCCTTCCAGCGCCTCTCGTTTTCGCTCGGGTGCTCGCATGGTGTCCTCCTCTCAAAGCCGGAAGATAGGCCAGGGGACGCCCAGTGGAGAGCGCCCTGCCTGCCAAAGCTACGAGCGACCTTGCACTGTTGTCGGGCAGACGTCCAGCTTTTTTTGACCAACTGGTGTGCGGGAAGCGTTTCCGCGAGGTGCAGGTGCCGAGGGAACCTGGGGCTCCAGGATCAGGGCGGGGGCAGCGGCGCGCCGGCAGCCACGCCCCGGCGCCGGGGCACGAGCTGCCCGTCGAGCAAGGCCTCGATGCGGGCGAAGATCTCGTGGCGCGAGAAGGGCTTTTTCATGAAATCGTCGGCACCGATCCGGTTGGCATAGAACTGCTCGGTGGCGTGCTCGTTGCCGCTGATCATGATCACCGGGATGTGCTGCGAGGCCGGCATTCTGCGAATGGTGCGCAGCGCGTTGAAGCCGTTCATGCCCGGCAGGATGATGTCGAGAAAGACCAGATCGGGCGGGGCCTCGGCGATCAGGGCCAGGCCCTGCTCGGCATCGAGCGCCTCGCGGGTCTCATAGCCTGCCGAGGCCAGGGTCTTGCGCAGCACGGCGACGACGGTCGGCGAGTCGTCGATGATCAGCACCTTGGTGCCTTTGCGCGCGTTGACGCGCTTGCGCCTGCGCCGCTCCACGGGCACGGCCGCGGCGGTGTGGGGTGCTTCTGGATGGGCTGTCGGCTTGCGCACGCCGCCCAGAAGGCGGTCCAGGATACTCATGGTGCGGGCTCGCTTCTCGCTAGGGTAGGGCTCTGCAGGCCCCAAGTATCCAGGATCTTGGGCCTGGGCAGAAGATCCTGGCGCTTCGGGGGCCTGGTTCCGTGAGAAAGTCGGCGCTTTTGGGGCGGTGTGGCCGTGCCGCACCTGCAACGCGCGGCGCCTGGCCCTTACTCACCGGCCTTTTGCCGGTCCTTGCGCAGGGCCCGCCGCAGCAGACGGGTGGCGCGGTCCCGAAAGGGCGACCCATGGTGCTCCAGGGGACCCTGCGCCTTGGCCTTGGTGCAGGCAGCCAGAAAGTCCTCCAGGATGGCCGTGTCGTCCAGCGTGTCAGAGCCCAGCTTGTGGAACTCGGGGTGCCACTGCGTGGCGGCGATGTAGCCGCGCCCCGGCGCGGGCTTGAGGCGGATGGCTTCGGGCACGCCGTCCGGTTCGCTCAGGGCCTCGACCTCGAAGTCCGGGGCCACCCGCTTGATGCCCTGGTGGTGGATGCTGTTGACCCGTGCGCGCGGTACATCGGGGTACAACTGCGCCAGGCGTGAGCCGGCAACGATCTGGATGTCGTGGAAATGCTGGTCGTAGGTGGTGGCATTGCGGTGCTGCTGCGCGCCGGGGTGCTGGAACTCGATGTCCTGGTACAGCGCACCGCCGAAGGCCACGTTGATCAGCTGCAGGCCCCGGCAGACACCGAAGATGGGCTTGCGCACCTCGGCAAATGCCTTCACCACGGCCAGGTCGTACAGATCGCGCACGCGGTCGCCGATCCACTCCTCGCGCAGGGGTTCCTCGCCATAGTTGCCGGGCCAGACATCGGCACCGCCGTGCATGACGACCCCGTCGAGCCACTCGGCGTAGTGTGCCAGCGTCACGTCGCCGCGTGCCGTCTCCCCGGTGGGGCAGGGCACCATCACGACCATGGCACCGGCCGACATCAGCCAGTGCGCGATGGACTGCTCGACATACTGCAGGGTCTTGCCGGTGAACAGCGGGCGGTTGGGGTCGGCATGCTGGAAGCAGGCGGACAGGCCGATCTTGAGGCGGGGTGCGGCGGACATGGGTTGGGGCTCCACGGGATCCGCAGCACGGGCTGCAGATGCAAGGCAATAGGTAATAACGTTGTAGCACCCGCTCCACAGGCCGTCTGTAGGAAAGGGCCCTGCGCGCCCTGTTGGCGCCACGTGGTGCTATGAAATGTGGCTTTCTTCATGAAATGGCGGGTTGCGGGTGTGCGCCGCCTGCACTGCGGCGGGCCCCGTTCCCCATAATTTCCGTAACCAGGTGTGAGCGACGCAGGCGGGTTCGTGCCTGCGCGCCGAACGCCGTTGTCCATCCCCGACGAGAGCAGAGCCCATCGCCATGCGCCATCCCACGCTGCACCTTTCCACCCTGGCCACGCTCGTGGCATTGGCCTGGCCCTGGCATGCGAGTCAGGCCGCCGTGCCGCCAGGCGCTGCGGCCGAGATCGTGGGGCTGCAGGGACCGGGTGACCAGCGCACGGTGGCCGCAGCGGACTGGAAGCCCGCGCGCCAGGCCCAGGCGCTGGCTGCGGGCGACTTCGTGCGCACACGCGAAGCGGCGCGCATGGCCCTGCTGTTCGCCGATGACACCCAGCTGCGCCTGCACCAGAATACGGTGCTGCAGGTCAAGGCCGTGGCCACGCCCACGCAGCCCATGACCACGCTGATGCTCAGCGCCGGCCGCGCCTGGACGCAGACGCGCCGGCCCGATGGCAGCCGCCTGACCCTGGAGACACCGGCGGCGACGGCGGCGATCCGCGGCACCGACTGGGACATCGAGGTGGCGGGCGATGGCCGCACGCTGATCACCGTGCTTTCGGGCACGGTGGAGTTCGGCAACGCGCAGGGGCAGGTCGTGGTGGCGGCCAACGAAGCGGCCTATGCTGATGTCGGCCAGGCACCGGTGAAGATGGTGCTGAGCCAGCCGCGCGACCGCATCCAGTGGGTGAATGCGCTGCGCGCCGATCCATTGCCGCACCTGGCAGCCCAGGGCAGCACGGATGGCGGTATGCCGGCCGTGCTGCAGCCCGTACAGCGGGCGCTGGTTGCACGCGATGGGACGGCCGCTGCAGCCGCGCTGGCTGGGGCCCGCAGCCAGGCGCCTGCAGGCTGGGCGGCAACGATGGAGTCCGCCGTGGCCCTGCAGGCGGGCGACCTGCAGTCCGCACGGGCCGTGCTGGCAGGCCAGGCCGAGGCACGGCCTCCTGTGCTGGCCGCGCAGTTGATGCTGTCGGACCTGCAATTGCTCGAGGGTGACGGCCCCGCTGCCGTGCGCACCCTGCAGGCCGCCCTGGCCCGGCATTGGCCGGGACATCCCGCACTGCTGGCCCAGCTGGCACGCGTGCAACTGCTCACCGACCGGGTGCCGGAGGCCGCAGCCACCCTGGGGCCTGCGCCCGCCGGCGACCCCGGCCTGGCCCTGGTGCGCGCCGAACTGGCCCGGCGGCAGGGCGATGGGCCAGGCGCCATTGCCGCCTACACCGAGGCCACGCGCCTGGCGCCGCAGGACGCACGGGCCTGGCAAGGCCTCGGCAGCGCGCATGTGGAGCGCGAGGAGACCGGGCCCGCGCGCGCGGCGCTGGGCCGTGCGCTGTCGCTCGACGCCCAGGTCCCCGGGGCGCAAGGTGAGCGCGGCACACTCGAGACCTTCGTCAACCAGTTCACCGAGGCGGGCCAGGCCTTCGAGACCGCGCTGCGCGACAACCCGGCCGACTATGTGGCGCTGACCGGCCAGGGGCTGATGCGCCTCAAGCAGGGCCAGCCGCAGGCCGCGCTTGGCGACTTTTTGCGCGCCGGCGTGATGGAACCGCGCTATGCGCGCGCCAAGGTCTGGACCGCGGTGGCCTACTACCAGCTCGGGCGCACGCCCGACGCGCTGGCCACGTTGCGCCAGGCCAGCGCCCTCGACGACAAGGACCCCTTGCCCTACCTGCTGCTGGCGCAGATCCAGACCGACCTGTTCCAGCCCGGCGATGCCGTCGAATCCGCCCGCGCGGCGGTGCAGCGCATGCCCTACCTCAAGTCGCTCAACCAGGTGGCCAATGACCAGAAGGGCAGCGCCAACCTGGGCGCCTCGCTGGCCTTCTTCGGCATGGAGGACTGGGCGCTGGAGCTGGCGCAAAAGAGCTTCTCGCCCTACTGGGGGGGCAGCCACCTGTTCCTGGCCGACCGCTACCGGGGCGAGTTCAACAAGAACTCGGCGCTGTTCCAGGGTTTTCTGACCGACCCCATGGCCTTTGGCGCCAGCCAGCTGCATTCCTCGCTGCTGCAGCGCCCGGGCAGCCATGGCGCCCTGGGCCTGCTGCTGGACCGCGACTTCTACCGCATGCACGCGCCCTCGCTCACGCTCAATGGCATGGACAACAGCCGCCTGCCGGTGTCCTGGTTCCTCAAGGCGCAGGGCGCGCGGGCCAAGCGCTCCCCGATCGACGTCGGGGTGTTCAATGTCCCGGCCTTCCACGATCCCTCGGGCACCGCGGACATCGGAGCCGATGTGCTCACCTTCGGCCTGGGCCTGCAGCCCCATGAACGCCTGAACCTGTTCGCCTATGCCAACCAGTACGACGTGTCGCTCCAGGGCCGCAACCGGCTCGACCTGTGGGGCGATGGCTCCGAGGTGCGGCAGACCACAGCGGACAACCGGGCGCGCCTGGGGGTGGCCGGTCTGTCGTACCGCTGGAGCCCCGTGGAGCAGTCCTGGCTCAAGATCGGGCGCAGCCGGGAGCGCAACCGCGCCGACAACTTTCCCACCGTGTTCCTCTTCGAGCCGCTGGCGGCCCTGGGCGGGCTGAAGGCCTCTCCCGAGAAGGCCTTCACCGATCTGCAACTGCGCCACAGTGTGGATCCGCAGCCCGGGCAGCGCTGGAGTGTGGCCCTGGAGCATGTGGCCGAAAAGCAGTCCAGCGAGGTGAGCGGCTACGGCCCCCTGGTCCGCCAGGACAGCGGCGCCGTGCCGGACATCCTGGTCTTCGCCGGTGTCAACGAGATCGACCGCCGCTACACCGGCCTGACCCTGGCGGGCAGCCAGCAGTTCAGTCCGCAACTGCTGCTCGACGGCGCCCTGGGGCTGCAGCAGATCCGCCACCGGGTGCGCGGCGGCAATGCGGTGGGCCTGCTGATCCGCGACGTCAGCGAATCGAACCAGGCCCGGCGCAACGACACGGAGAGGGTGGTCACCCCGCGCGTGGGTGTGGTGTTCACGCCGGTGGCCGGGGCCACGCTGCGCATGGCCTACCAGGACTGGCTGCGCCCCCTGAGCGCGTCCACCCTCACCAGTGTGGAGACGGCCGGCATCCCGGTCGAGGACCGCATGGTGGAGGCTGGCGGCCGGCATCGCCGCACGGTGGCACAGCTGGGCCTGGAGGTCGACGCGCACACGTTCCTGAACCTGCGCGCCGACCACCTGCGCGTGCGCAACCCCGGCGTGCTCGGGGTTGACCTGCGCACACCGAGCATGCCCTTCCTGGAGGAGATGCGCAATGCGCAGCTCATCAACCTCTCGACCACCGATGTGCTCGAAGGCACGCCGGGCTTCGAAGAGGGTACGCTGCAGGCCCTGGGGGCCGGCGTCAACCGCATGTTCAGCCGCCAGTGGTCGGGCTATGCCAAGTACCTCTACCAGCACAGCAGCAGCCAGTACCTGGACAGCACCAGCAACCGCATGGTGCGTGGCCTGCGCATCCCCTACATCCCGCGCCATACGGCCGTGGTCGGGGCCACCTGGGCCAGCGCGCAGCGCGTGTACCTGAGCGCCCGGGCCGTGTACCGGTCCGAGCGTTTCGAGGACAAGCAGAACCTCACGCGCCGCCCGCCGGGCTGGAGCCTGGACCTCGTGGGCTATTGGGAGACGCAGGACAAGCACTGGGTGCTGGGCGCGGGGGTGCTGAACCTGTTCGGAGACCGGACGCCGCGCCAGACTGTCCGGTACGTGATCGATGCGCGCTATCGCTTCTAGGGGCTTCTGGCGCGAAACGGCGCTGGCGTTGGGGGCCAGCGCGCTGGTGTTGCTGCTGGTCTGGGCTGCCACGTTCACGCGGCCCTGGCATGCGCTGGAGTTCAAGACCTTCGACGTGCTCACGTCATGGGCCGCGCCGCAGCGTGCGGCCTTTCCGGTGGTGATCCTCGCCATCGACGAGCCCACCTTCCAGGCGCTGCAGCAGCACTGGCCTTTTCCGCGCAGCCTGCATGCGCGCCTGATCGAGCGCGTCCATGCCGATGGGGCCGCCGCCATCGGCATGGACGTGGTGTTCGCCGACCCGGGCGATGAGGAGGGGGACGCTGCGCTGGAGCGCGCGGTGGCCGCTGCAGCCCCGGTGGCGCTGGCCTCGGCGCGGGAGAAGGTCGACAGCGCGAATGCGACCCTGTGGACCGATGTGCCTCCCTTGCCCCGCCTGCTGGCAGCCGGAGGCCAGGTCGGCAGTGCCCTGGTGCTGCCCGACGATGACTTCGTGGTGCGCCGCGCCTTCGGCGAGGCGGACAGCCTGGCCATGCAGCTGGCGCGAAGGGTCGCTGGCGCCACCCGGGACCTGCGGCCTGCCGAATGGCTGGCCTACCGGGGCCCGCGCGGCACCTTTGACACGCGTTCGTACTACCAGGCGCTGGAGCCGGGGCTGCTGCCGCCGGGGTTCTTCAAGGACAAGATCGTGCTGGTCGGGCGCTCCGCGCTGAGTGCCTCCGAACTGGAGAATGCGCGGGCCGATCTCTTCAACTCGCCCTTCGGTTCGGCCGGGGGCGAGCGCCTCTTTCCTGGCGTCGAGTTGCAGGCCACGCAGGTCGACAACCTGTTGGCGGACGATGGACTGCGCAGCGCGCCTGGCCTCTGGACGCCGGTGCTGGTGCTTCTCATGGTGCCCTTGGTGATCCTGGCCGGCCGGCGTCTGCACACGGGCTGGGCGGTCGTGCTGATGGCGGCCCTGGTCGCGGCCATGGCGCTGGCCGCCTGGCTGCTGTTTGCCTACGCCCGGCTGTGGTGGCCGCCGCTCGTGCCCATGGCCTCGGCCATTGGCGTGACGGGTGCCACCGCGCTGGTGATCTACGCCACGGTGCGCCAGCGTGCCCAGCAGACCCGCGCCATGTTTGCGCAGTACGTGCCGCCCGAGGTGGTGGCGCGCCTGGTGGCCGAGCCCGAACTGATGCGCCTGGGCGGCGAGGTGCGCGAGGTGACCATCATGTTCACCGACCTGGCCAACTTCACCACCCTGTCGGAGCAACTGAGTGCGGAGCAGACGGTGGAATTGCTCACGGGCTATTTCGATGCCATGACGCCCATCATCCACGCCAGCGGCGGCACGGTGGACAAGTTCATCGGCGATGCCGTGATGGCTTTCTGGGGTGCTCCGCTCGACGATGCGCGGCATGCCGAGCATGCGGTGCATGCGGCCCTGGACATGCAGCAGGCCATGGAGCCGTTGGTGGCCGCGCTGCGCGCGCGCGGCCTGCCGCCGCTGCAGATGCGCATCGGCCTGCACACGGGGCGGGTGGTGGTGGGCAACGTGGGCTCGCAGCAGCGCTTTTCGTACACCGTGATCGGCGATGCGGTGAATCTTGCGGCGCGCCTGGAGGGGGCCAACAAGGCCTTCGGCACGGGCATCCTGTTGTCGGAAACCACGGCACGGCAACTGCCGGACATGCTGCCGCTGCGTGTGCTCGATGAAGTCATCGTCAAGGGCCGTACCGAGCCCGTGCGCGTGTTCACGCTCTGTGCGGATGCCGAGGTCGCGGCGTTGTCTGCCGCCGCCCTGGACGCCTTCCACGCGGGCGATGCCGCGGCCGCCGCAGCCCACCTTGGCCAGTTGCTGCAGCGCAGCCCGGGAGACCCTGCCGCGCTGCGACTGCAGGCCCGGGTGGCCGAGGCGGCGGCCTTGCCGGTGGGCGTTCCCTGGCAGACCGCAGTGGCGCTGGACAAGTTGTAAGGACTTGCTAAGACCTGTGTCCCGCAGGTCATTGGAATGCCATTTGGCAGACCCGCGATTTGGTGCCACCATGAAGGCTCATGGCGCGGCGCTTCCACTGCCCTCCGTCGTGGCACCGCCGCCGTCTTTGGTAACCCCGAGAAAGGAGCACCGCATGCAAGTCCAAGTCCATACCGATGACCATGTCCAGGGCAGTGAGGCCCTTGCGCAATGGGTCGCCGGCCAGGCGCAGAGCAGGCTCTCGCGCTTTCAGGACAATGTCTCGCGGCTGGAGGTGTTCCTGTCCGACGTGGATGCCGGCAAGTCCGGCAGCAACGACAAGCGCTGCCGCATCGAGGCGCGCGTGAACGGCCGCCAGCCCATCACCGTGGCCGACCATGCCGACAAGATGCCCGTGGCCTTCATGTCGGCCACCGACAAGCTGGCGCGTGCGTTGGACACCGACCTGGCCCGCGCACGGGGTGGCCGCAGCGGGCGCGAAACCATCCGCACGGCCGCCGCCACCGACTGACGGTAAAGCCGTATCAGTTATTCACTGCGCTGCGCGCGACCCGCGACGCATGAAACTGGCGCGGCCGAGGCCAGTGCCCCCGTGCAAGGGCCGCCAAGCCGCGAATGCGGCGCTTCGCTTGCGTGCACTGGGGGCGTCCCCCTCCCAGATTGCGAAGCAATATGAGAGAGGGGTGAAGGCGCGAAGCGACTCAGGGGGTGTTGCACTCTTCAGAGGTCCAATACCAGCAGTGCGCTCTTGGCGCGTGAGCAGCAGGGCAGGCACTGTTCGCTCACGGCCTTTTCCTCATCGGTCAGGTACATGTCGCGGTGGTCGACATCGCCCTCGAGCACGCGCGTGAGGCAGGTGCCGCAGACGCCCTGCTCACACGAGGTCATGATGTCCACGCCATGGGGGCGCAGCGCATCCACGATGGAGATGCCGGCCGGTATCGTGTAGGTGCTGCCCGTGCTGGCGATGCGCACCTCGAACGGGCCATCGCCCGAGGTGTCCTGCGCGGGCGCGCCGAAATACTCAAGGTGCACGCGGTCGGCCGGCCAGCCCAGGTTCTTCGCGGTGTTCACCACATGGTCGATGAAGCCGGCCGGGCCGCAGACATACAGACGCGCGTCCGGGGCGATGTCGGCGAGCACGGCCATGAGGTCGAGCTTCTGCGCGGCGTCGCCATCGTCGGTGTGGATCTCCACATGCGGCGCCATGGCCGATGCCGCAATCTCCTGGGAAAATGCCGTGCGGGCGACGGAGCGCGTGCAGTAGTGCAGCGTGAAGTCGGCGCCCGTATTGGCGAGGCGCTCGGCCATGCACAGCAGCGGCGTCACGCCGATCCCGCCTGCCAGCAGCAGCGTGCGCTGCGCAGGGTGCAGCGCGAAGTGGTTGCGCGGGGTGCTGATGGTGAGCAGGTCGCCCTCGTGCACGGCATCGTGCATGCCCGCGGAGCCGCCGCGCGAGGCGGCGTCGCGCAGCACCGCGATGCGGTAGCGGTGCTGCTCGCTCGCGCTGTTGCACAGCGAATACTGGCGCGTGATGCCCCCTGGCACATGCACATCGATGTGCGAACCCGCGCTGAAGGCGGGCAGCGGTGCGCCATCGGTGCGGGCCAGCTCGAAGCTGGCGATGCCCTCGGCCTCCAGCTGCTTGCGCACCACGCGCACCTGCAAGGTGTCCTGCGCGCCGCTCATGCTGCCTGCTCCGCGGCCAGGGTGCGGTCGATCAGCTTGCGCGACTGCACGCCACCCGCGTCGATGTTGAGCATGAGCAGCTTGCGCTCGGGGTGGCGCGTGAGGTTGAGCTGCTGCAGCTCCAGCATCTCCTGGTCCTCGGCGAAGATCTTGCCCTGGCCTTCGCGGATCTGCGCGGTGAGGGCCGGGTCACCGGGCTTGAAGTTGCGTGCCATGCCCCAGAAGTAGTGGATGGAGGTCTCGGTCTCGGGCGTGATGAAGTCCACCACGATGCTCGATGCCTTCTTGTCGGCCGGTGCCTCGTAGCCGCCATGGCCGGCCAGCGCCACGCCGACCTCGATCAGCACATGGCTCGGCGGCGTGAAGTGGCAGATCTGCCAGCGGTCCACCGGCTGGTCATCGGGCAGGCCGTTCATGCGCAGCGCCATCTGCCAGAACGGCGGTGCCTGGATGCCTTCCATGTGGCGGCTGGTGATGACCTCGTCGCCCTCGACGCGGGTCTTGCAGGGCACCTCGTCGATCTCCTTCTGGCCGATGCTGTTGGCGTGCACATAGGTCTCGTGCGTGAGGTCCATCAGGTTGTCGATCATCAGCCGGTAGTCGCAGGCGATGTGGTACAGCCCGCCGCCATAGGCCCAGTCGGGGCTCTCGGCCCAGTGCAGGTGGTGGATCTTGGCCGGGTCGGCCTGCGCCGCATCGCCGGGCCAGACCCAGATGAAGCCATAACGCTCCACCACGGGGAAGCTGCGCGTGCGCGGAAAGCCCTGCACCCGCTGGCCCGGCATGGAGACGGCCTTGCCGTCGCAGCCCACGCGCAGGCCGTGGTAGCCGCACATCAGCTCGCCATCGCAGACCTTGCCCAGCGACAGCGGTGCGCCGCGGTGGGGGCAGAAGTCATCGAGCGCGGCGACCTGGCCCGGTGCGGGGCGGTAGAAGACGATCTTCTCGCCGCAGATGGTGCGGCCCAGGGGCTTGTCGGCAATCTCGTCGGGCATGCAGGCGACGTACCAGGCGTTCTTCGGGAACATGGTGCTTGTCTCTCTCCGTGGGGTGGATCTGTTGGCGCCCGCAGGCTTGGTATACAGCCGGCCCGCAAATCGCCGTGTTCATGGGCCTTATTCTGCGGAAAACCCGATTTTCTGTATACATCGAAAACGCGAAAAGCAGTTATCGCAGCTGGGCATACCACCTAGATCGTTGTTTTGTAAGGGGTTGGGGCGGTTGCCGATGGATGTGGATCGCATTTCTGTATACAGTCGCGCCGATTCCTCCGATATTTGCTGCATGAACCACCCAGACCCCCAGGCGCTGGCCGCCCTTGGTGACGCCGCCGATGCGGGCGCCTCGCAATCGGTGAAGGCCCAGCTGCGGCTGCGCGAGATGATCCTGGCCGGCGAGCTGGCCGGCGGCGCGCGCATTGCCGAGCTCACCCTGGTGGAGATGCTGGGCGTGTCGCGCACGCCGATCCGCGCGGCGCTGATGCGGCTCGAGCAGGAGGGCTTGCTGCACCGCCTGCCCGGCGGCGGCTATGCCGTGCGCACCTTTTCCGAGACCGATGTGGCCGATGCCATCGAGTTGCGCGGCACCATGGAAGGCCTGGCAGCGCGCCTGGCGGCCGAGCGCGGCGCGGATGCTGCGGTGCTGGCCGAGGCCGCGCAGTGCCTGGACGAGATCGACGCCGTGCTGGTGCCGCGCGCGCTCGACGACGAAGGCTTCTCAGCCTATGTGGCGCTCAATGCGCGCTTTCACCATCTGCTCGGCCGCATGGTGGGCAGCGAGGTCATCGTGCGCGAGCTCGACCGCGTCAAGGGCCTCCCCTTTGCGTCGCCCTCGGCCTTCGTCGTGGTGCAGACGCATTCCCCCGAGGCGCGCGACATGCTGGTGATCGCGCAGGACCAGCACCGCCAGGTGCTCGATGCAATCACCCGGCGCGAGGGGGCCCGTGCCGAGGCCATCATGCGCGAGCACTCGCGCATCACGCGGCGCAACCTGCTCGCGGCCGTGCAGGCCGCACAGTTTCAGGGTTTACCCGGGGTTCAACTGATCCGGGATCACGTCTGATGGATAGCTGTTGCAAGTTATCACAAACGGCGATATCTAAAAGTTGGAAATCCCGCTTGTGCAAGCTGGCACCTCCATAGAGACTCCGCCCAATCCACCGCTGTATACAACGACACCCCAAGGAGACAAGCACCATGCACAAACGCCACCTTCTGCGTGCCTCGGCCGCTGCCGCCGCCCTCATGGCCCTGGCCACCACCCTGCCGGCGATGGCCCAGGACAATGTGTTCAAGATCGGCCTGATCCTGCCCATGACCGGCCAGCAGGCCACCACGGGCCGCCAGATCGAGGCCGCCGCGCGCCTGTACATGGCGCAAAACGGCGACACCGTGGCCGGCAAGAAGGTGCAGCTCATCATCAAGGACGACACCAGCCTGCCCGACGTGACGCGCCGCCTGGCCCAGGAGCTGGTGGTCAACGACAAGGTCAACGTGCTCGCGGGCATGGGCATTACCCCCTCGGCCATGGCCACGGCACCGCTGGCCACGCAGTCCAAGACCCCGCTGGTAGTGATGGCCGCGGCCACCTCCAGCATCACCGAGGCCTCGCCCTATGTGGTGCGCACCAGCTTCACGCTGCCCCAGGTGTCGGTGGCCCTCGCCGACTGGGCGCCCAAGAACGGCATCAAGAAGGTGGTGACCCTGGTCAGCGACTACGGCCCGGGCATCGATGCCGAGAAGTTCTTCAACCAGCGCCTGGCCTTCAACGGCGGCCAGGTGACCGAGGCGCTGCGCGTGCCGCTGCGCAACCCCGACTTCGCGCCCTTCCTGCAGAAGGTGCGCGACGCCAAGCCCGATGCGCTGTTCGTTTTCGTGCCCTCGGGCGCGGGCGCTGCGGTGATGAAGCAGTTCCTGGAGCGCGGCATGGACAAGGCCGGCATCAAGCTCATCGCCACCGGTGACGTGACCGATGACGACCAGCTCAACGACATGGGCGATGGCGCCCTGGGCGTGGTCACCTCGCACCACTACTCGGCCGCCCACCCCTCGCCGCTGAACAAGAAGTTCGTCGAGGCCTTCGAGAAGGCCAACAAGGGCCTGCGCCCCAACTTCATGGCCGTGGGCGGCTACGACGGCATGCGCGTGATCTACGAGGCGCTCAAGACCACCAAGGGTGCGGGCGGCGGAGATGCCCTGCTGGCGGCCATGAAGGGCCAGGTCTTCGAGAGCCCGCGTGGCCCCGTGTTCGTCGACGCACAGACCCGCGACATCGTGCAGAACGTCTACCTGCGCAAGGTCGAGCGCGTCAACGGCCAGCTCTACAACGTGGAATTCGACGTGATCAAGGACGTCAAGGACCCCGGAAAAGCTCGGTAACCCCCTGAGGCGCTGCGCGCCATCCCCCTACAGGGGGACGCCACCCCTGGCCTGGCGAAGCCAGTTCCACGGTGGCGCTGGGTTGGGGCGCGCCGGTATCGAAGACGGGTGCCCTTTGGAGTCCGCGGCCGTTGTCGTGTCTGGGTCGCGTTTCTATTGAAGTGATTGCATGCTGACCATTCTTTTTGACGGCGTTGCCTACGGCATGCTGCTGTTCATCCTGGCAGTCGGCCTGGCGGTGACCATGGGCTTGATGAACTTCATCAACCTGGCGCACGGGGCCTTTGCCATGGCGGGGGGCTACATCACGGTGCTGCTGATGCAGCGCCTGGATGTGCCCTTCCTGGTGTGCCTGCCGCTGGCCTTCCTCGGCACGGCACTGTTGGGCGCGGTGCTCGAGCGCACGCTGTACCGCCCGCTGTACCACAAGGCCCACCTGGACCAGGTGCTGTTCTCCATCGGCCTGGTGTTCATGGCCGTGGCCACGGTGGATTATTTTGTGGGCTCCACGGGCCAGATCATCCAGTTGCCGGCCTGGCTCAAGGGCCGCACCGAGATCGGCAGCGGCGCCTTCATGCTGGGCATGGGGCACTACCGGCTGTTCATCATCGCGGTGTGCGCGGCGCTCACCATCGGGCTGCAGTACGTGCTCACGCGCACGCGCTTCGGCAGCCGGCTGCGCGCCTCGGTGGACGACCAGCGCGTGGCGGCCGGCATGGGCATCAACGTGAACATCGTGTTCCTCTCCACCTTCGCCTTCGGCTCGGGCCTGGCAGGCCTGGGCGGCGCACTCGGGGCCGAGGTGCTGGGGCTGGACCCGAGCTTTCCGCTCAAGTTCATGATCTATTTCCTGATCGTGGTGGCCGTGGGCGGCACCTCGTCCATCACCGGCCCGCTGCTGGCCGCGCTGCTGCTGGGCATTGCCGATGTGGCGGGCAAGTACTACATCCCCAAGCTCGGGGCCTTCATCGTCTACAGCCTCATGATCCTGATTCTGATCTGGCGGCCCCAGGGCCTGTTCGTGCGCAAGGGGGGCAAGTGATGAACGGCGCTCCTCCCAATGTGCTGCTCCAGGCCCGCCGCATGCGGCCCTGGGAGCCCGTGCTCTGGCTGCTGGCCTTTGCCGCGCCGCTGGCCCTGCCCAGCCATGCGCTCATCATCAATGAGATCGCCATCGTCGCGCTGTTCGCGATTTCGCTCGACCTGATCCTGGGCTACACCGGCATCGTCTCGCTCGGCCACGCGGCCTTCTTCGGCATGGGCGGCTATGCGGCCGCCCTGTTCGCCAAGCATGTGATGCCCGACCCGCTGGTGGGCCTGGCGGTGGGCATTGCCGCGGCCACCGTGCTTGGGGCCGTGGCCTCGCTGACCATCATGCGCGGCACGGACCTCACGCGCCTCATGGTCACGCTGGGCGTGGGCCTCATCATGCTGGAGCTGGCCAACAAGCTCGACTGGCTCACCGGCGGTGCCGACGGCCTGCAGGGCGTGGTCATGGGGCCGGTGCTCGGCAAGTTCGAGTTCGACCTGTATGGCCGCACGGCCGCCTGGTACTCGATGAGCGTGCTGCTCGTGATGTTTCTGCTCGCGCGGCGCGTCGTGCAGTCGCCCTTTGGCGCCACGCTCAAGGCCATCCGCGACAACCGATTGCGTGCCATGGCCATCGGCATCCCGGTGACGGCCAAGCTGGCCCAGGTCTACACGCTGGCCGCCGCGCTGGCGGGGGCCGCGGGCGCGCTGCTCACACAGACCACGGGCTTTGCCTCGCTGGACCTGTTCGAGTTCCACCGCTCGGCCGACGTGATGCTGATCCTGGTGATCGGTGGCGTGGGCTGGCTCTACGGCGGCGTGATCGGCGCCATCGGCTTCAAGCTGCTGCAGGACCTGATCTCGGCCGTGACGCCCCAGTACTGGACCTTCTGGATCGGCCTGTTCCTGGTGGTGCTTGTGCTGGTGGGCCGCGAGCGCCTGATCCGCCCCTGGACCTGGTTCGGAGGGCGCAAGGCATGAGCACGACTGCTTCTATGACGAATGAGGCCCCAGTGGTGCTGGCCGCACAAGGCCTGGTCAAGCGCTTTGGCGGCATCACCGCCACCAACAACGTCACGCTGAACCTGCGCCAGGGCGCGCGCCATGCGCTGATCGGCCCCAACGGCGCGGGCAAGACCACGCTGATCAACCTGCTGACCGGCGTGCTGGAACCCACCGAGGGGAGCATCACGCTGGAGGGCCAGGACATCACGCGCCTGGCGCCGCACCAGCGCGTGCAGCGCGGCATGGTGCGCACCTTCCAGATCAACCAGCTGTTCGACTCGCTCACGCCGATGGAGACGCTGGCGCTCACGGTCTCGCAAAAGCAGGGCCTGGGCGGCAAGTGGTGGCAAAAGCTCGGCGCACGCGCAGCGGTGAACGAGCGCTGCGAGCAGTTGCTCGAACAATTCCACCTCACGGCCGTGATGGCCGAGCCCACGCGCGTGCTGGCCTATGGCAAGCGCCGCCTGCTGGAGATCGCCATTGCCCTGGCCTGCGAGCCGCGCGTGCTGCTGCTCGACGAGCCCGTGGCCGGCGTGCCCGCGGGCGAGCGCGAAGAGCTGCTGCAGACCGTGGCGGCCCTGCCCGCCGATGTTTCCGTGCTGCTGATCGAACACGATATGGACCTGGTTTTCAGCTTTGCCAATCGCATGACGGTGCTGGTCAACGGCACCGTGCTCACCGAGGGCGACCCCGACACCATCGCCAACGACCCGCAGGTCAAGGCCGTGTACCTGGGCCATGGAGAAGATGCCCATGTCTGAGCTGCTGAAGATCGAGGGCCTGAGCGCCGGCTACGGCGAGGCGGTCGTGTTGCAGGGCGTGTCCCTGTCGCTGGCCGAGGGCGAGACCCTGGCCCTGCTGGGCCGCAACGGCACGGGCAAGACCACGCTGATCAACACCTTGGCCGGCGCTACACGACAGCATGCGGGCACGGTGGCGCTGGGCGGCGTGGCGCTGCACCGCCTGCCTGCGCACGAGCGCGCGGCCGCCGGCATCGGCTGGGTGCCGCAGGAGCGCAACATCTTCAAGTCGCTCACCGTGCACGAGAACCTGACCGCCGTGGCGCGGCCTGGCCGCAAGGGCGCCACGGCAGCACCGTGGACGCCTGACAAGGTCTACGCCATGTTCCCGCGCCTGGCCGAGCGCAAGACCAACCTGGGCACGCAGCTGTCGGGCGGCGAGCAGCAGATGCTGGCCGTGGGCCGCGCGCTGGTGCTCAACCCGCGCCTGCTGCTGCTCGACGAGCCGCTCGAAGGCCTGGCCCCCATCATCGTGGAAGAGCTGCTGCGCGCCATCCGCCGCATCACGCGCGAAGAGGGGTTGTCGGCCATCATCGTCGAGCAGCACCCGCAGGCCATCCTCGCGATCTCGGACCAGGCCGCCGTGCTGGACCGTGGCACCGTGGTGCATACCGGCACGGCCGCCGGCCTGAGCGCGCAGCCCGAGCTGCTGGACCGGCTGCTGGGCGTGGCCCGGTAGACCACCGACAGGACGCGTCACCATGGACATCCAGCACATCGGCCTGATCGGCTATGGCGAAGTGGGCAAGACCTTTGCCCTGGGCTTGCAGTCCCAACCCGGGGTGGCCGGTGTCGGTGCCTGGGATACCAAGTTCGCACAGGCCGCCACGCGCGAGGCCGAGCGGGCGCATGCCGCGCAGCACGGCGTCACGGCCCATGCCTCGGCCGCGGCGCTGTGTGCGGCCAGCGACCTCGTGATCTCCGCCGTCACCGCCTCGCACACGCTGGAGGTGGCCGAAGAGGTGGCCACCCATATCCGCCCCGGTACGCTGTTCCTGGACCTCAATTCCGCATCGCCCGGCACCAAGCAGCAGGCGGCTGCATTGATCGACGCGCGCGGCGCGCACTATGTCGAGGCGGGCGTTATGACCTCGGTGCCGCCCTACGGCATCCGCGTGCCCATGCTGCTCGGCGGCGCGCAGGCCCAGGCCCTGGCCGCCGTGCTGCAGGCCTGGGGCATGGACGCCACGCCGGTCAGCGAGCAGCTGGGCGTGGCCAGTGCGATCAAGATGTGCCGCAGCGTGATGATCAAGGGGCTCGAAGCCCTGGTGATTGAAAGCTACACCACCGCGCGCCAGTACGGTGTGGAGGCGCATGTGCTGCCGACCCTGGCCGAAACCTTCCCTTCCATCGACTGGGAAAAGCAGGGCAGCTACTTCTTCAGCCGCGTGGTGCAGCACGGCCAGCGCCGCTCCGAAGAGATGCACGAAGCGGCGCGCACCGTGCGCGAGGCGGGTGTGGAACCGCGGATGGCCAGCGCCACCGCGCACCGGCAGGCCGCAGTGGCCGCCATGGCGCGTGAAGGCGTGTTTGCCGGCCTGCCCAAGGATGCGCCGTGGCAGGACTATGCCGACCGGGTGCTGGCGTACCTGGCGAAGGATCAGGGCGCTTTGTAGATGGTCTGCAAGGTCGTGCGGATCAGCTCCGCCATGGCCTGCTGCGTGAGCGTGGCCGGTCGTTGCGAACTCACAGCCATCGACAGCTTGCTGCGCAGCCGGGGTTCGCCCGCCTGGCCGATGGGCCGGGTGCTGAACGCCTCGGGCCGGCCCGAGGTGGTGACCGCATTCATGGGCAGCACGGCGCTGCCGGCGCCATCGGCCACCAGGTCCAGGATGGCGGCCACGCCGTCGATCTCCAGGCTGATCTGCGGGCGCAGGCCCAGGGCGGCCAGCTCCGACTCCACCAGCATGCGGATGGAGTTGGGCCGCGTGGGAATCACCAGCGCATAGCGCGTGAGGGCTTCCAGCGCGACCGGCTCCAGCCCTTCGGCAGGGTCGGCGTCCGGCGCCTGGCGCTGCACAAGGAACAGGTCTTCCTCCAGCAGGGGCGTGATCTCGATGCCCGGGGAGGCCGGTGTGTTGTAGAGCAGCGCAATGTCCAGCAGCCCCGTGGTCAGCGATTCGCGCATGGCGACCGACAGGCCCTCGCTGATGGCCAGGGCCGCATCGGGCATCTGCACGCGGAAGGCGCGGGTCAGCGGTACGGTGAGCACCTTGGCCATGGTGGGCGGCAGGCCGATGGCCACGCGCCCGGCCAGCGCTCCGCGCACGCGCCCCAGTTCTTCGCGCGCACGCTCCACCTGGTGCAGGATGCCGCGGCCGTGCTCCAGCAGCAGCTTGCCGGCCTCGGTCGGTATGGCGCCGCGGCCGTTGCGCACCAGGAGGTTCTGGCGCAGCTCCACTTCCAGCAGGCGCACCTGGCGGCTCAGCGCCGGCTGGGCGATGTCCAGCACCACAGAGGCGCGTGTGAAGCTGCCCAGCTCGGCCACGCGCACGAAGTATTCGATCTGCTTGAGGTCCATGGCCTGCTCTCCGTAATTTGCAATAGCTCCAATTCGACAATACAAGAATGATATATCTGGTAGTGCCCCTGCCGGCTTCACCTTGGGGCCGGCCCTGACCACAATCGCAGGCATGTATACAGCGACTGTTCTCCTCCCATGAGCACGCCCACCTTGCGCGGAATCTCCTCCATGGCCACACGCCAGGTGCTGGTCGAGCTGCTGGCAGCCTACGAGCAGCAGACCGGGCAGTGCGCGGTGATCGAGGCCGTGGGCGGCGTGGACGCGGCCAAGCGCGTGCAGGCCGGCGAGGCCTTCGACGTGGTGGTGCTGGCCTCCGACGCCATTGACAAATTGATTGCGGCCGGCGCCGTCGTGGCCGGCAGCCGGACCGACTGGGTGCGCTCCGGCGTGGCCGTGGCCGTGCGCGCGGGTGCTCCGCTGCCCGACATCGGCTCGGAGGATGCCGTGCGCAGTGCCGTGCTCGCTGCGCGCAGCATCAGCTATTCCACCGGACCGAGCGGCGTGGCGCTGGCCAAGCTTTTCGAGCGCTGGGGCATTGCCGGCGAAGTGGCCGGGCGCATGGTGCAGGCGCCGCCCGGCGTGCCCGTGGGCTCGCTGGTGGCGCGCGGTGATGTGGAGCTGGGCTTCCAGCAACTGAGCGAGCTGCTGCACGTGGAGGGCATCGCCATCGTGGGCCCGCTGCCGCCAGCGATCCAGATCACCACCATCTTTTCGTCGGGCGTTGCCGTCACCAGCGCCCAGCCCGCAGCGGCCCAGGCGCTGCTCGACTTTCTGGCATCGCCCGCAGCGGCGGATGCCAAGCGCCGCCAGGGCATGGACCCTGCCTGATTCCGAATTCCAAGATCCAAGGAGCACAACGCAATGAGCCTCATCATCGACTGCCATGGCCACTACACCACGGCACCCAAGGCGCTGGAGAACTGGCGCAACCAGCAGATCGCCGGCATCCAGGACCCGGCCGCCATGCCCAAGGTCGCCGATTTGCAAATCAGCGACGACGAACTGCGCGAGTCCATCGAGAGCAACCAGCTGCGCCTGATGAAGGAGCGCGGCAGCGACATCACGCTGTTCTCGCCGCGCGCGAGCTTCATGGCCCACCACATCGGCGACTTCAACGTCTCCAGCACCTGGGCGGCCATCTGCAACGAGCTGTGCTACCGCGTGTCCACGCTGTTCCCCGAGCACTTCGTGCCCGTGGCCATGCTGCCGCAAAGCCCCGGCGTGGACCCTGCGACCTGCATTCCCGAACTGGAGAAGTGCGTCAAGGACTACGGCGCCGTGGGCATCAACCTGAACCCCGATCCTTCGGGTGGCCACTGGACCAGCCCGCCGCTGACCGATCGCCACTGGTACCCCATCTACGAGAAGATGGTGGAGTACGACCTGCCCGCCATGATCCACGTGAGCACCAGCTGCAATGCGTGCTTTCACACCACGGGCGCGCACTACCTGAATGCCGACACCACGGCCTTCATGCAGTGCATCCAGGGCGACCTGTTCAAGGACTTCCCCACGCTCAAGTTCTTGATCCCGCACGGCGGCGGTGCCGTGCCCTACCACTGGGGCCGTTTCCGCGGCCTGGCGCAGGAGATGAAAAAGCCCCTGCTCGAAGACCACCTGCTGAACAACATCTTCTTCGACACCTGCGTCTACCACCAGCCCGGCATCGATCTGCTGAACACCGTGATCCCGGTGAAGAACGTGCTGTTCGCCTCGGAAATGATCGGCGCGGTGCGCGGCATCGACCCCACCACCGGCAACTACTACGACGACACCAAGCGCTACATCGAGGCGTCGAAGATCCTGAGCGGCGACGACAAGCACCAGATCTACGAAGGCAATGTGCGCCGCGTGTTCCCGCGCCTGGACGCGCGCCTCAAGGCCAAGGGCCTGTAACCCCCACTGGAGACCCCAACATGTACGAACTCGGCGTTGTCTACCGCAACATCACCCGCGCCGACCGCACGGCCGCCGACGGCCTGGCCGCCCTGGGCTCGGCCACGGTGCACGAGGCCATGGGCCGCGTGGGCCTGCTCAAGCCCTACATGCGTCCCATCTACCCCGGCCAACAGGTCTCGGGCACGGCGGTCACGGTGCTGCTGCAGCCCGGCGACAACTGGATGATGCATGTGGCGGCCGAGCAGATCCAGCCCGGCGACGTGGTGGTGGCAGCCGTCACCTCCGAATGCACCGACGGCTACTTCGGTGACCTGCTGGCCACCTCGTTCCAGGCACGCGGTGCGCGCGCCCTCATCATCGATGCCGGCGTGCGCGATGTGAAGACGCTGCAGGAGATGAACTTCCCCGTGTGGAGCCGCGCCATCTCGAGCAAGGGCACGATCAAGGCCACGCTGGGCTCGGTCAACATCCCCGTGGTGTGCGCCGGCATGTGGGTCACGCCGGGTGACGTGATCGTGGCCGACGACGATGGCGTGGTCTGCGTGCCCGCCGCGCGTGCCGCCGAAACGCTCGAAGCCGCACGCAAGCGCGAGAGCTTCGAGGGCGAAAAGCGCGCCAAGCTCGCCTCCGGCGTGCTCGGCCTGGACATGTACAACATGCGCCCCGGGCTCGAAAAGGCCGGGCTCAAGTACATCGACTGATCCGTCTTTGACGACCCCCTGGCACCGCCGGTTTGGCAGGCGGTGTTTCTGCCGCCGTATGCGGCGCATCCCGACAACTTCCCTGAGACAACCATGAGCCTGCTTTCCTCCTCCTTCTCCCGCCGTGCCGCCCTCGCCCTGGGTGTGGCCGCCGCGGCCGGCCTGGCGCCCCAGCTCGCTGCTGCCCAGCAGTTCCCGACCAAGGCCGTGCGCATCATCACGCCCTTCCCGGTCGGCGGTGGCCCGGACGGTGTGGCCCGCATCGTGGCCGAGAAGCTCGGCCGCATCTGGAACCAGCCCGTGGTGGTCGAGAACCGCCCCGGCGGCAATGGCTTCATCGCCATCGATGCCTTCAAGCGCGGCGCCAAGGACGGGCATGACCTGATCGTGCTCGACAACGTGCACCTGGCCGCCTACCCCAGCCTGTTCAAGAAGCTGCCCTACGATGTTGCGAAGGACTTCGACACCCTGCTGCCGCTGTTCAAGACCCACTTCTTCTTCACCGTGGGCACGGGCAGCAAGTACAAGAACGTGGCCGACATCGTGGCGGATGCCAAGGCCCGCCCGGGCAAGCTCAACTACGGCTCGTGGTCGGTGGGCAACCCGGTGCACCTGGGCTCCGAGCTGTTCGAGTCGGCCACCGGCACGCAGATGGAGCACGTGATCTTCAAGGAGACCACGCAGCTCTACACCTCGGTCGCCACGGGCGACATCGACTTCGCGCTGGGCAGCGCCGCCACGGCGGGCCCGCTGTACCGCGCCGGCAAGCTGCGCCTGCTGGCCTTCGCCAGCCCCCAGCGTTCGGCCGAATTCCCCGACGTGCCCACCGTGGCCGAAGCCGGTGGCCCCAAGGACTTCGCCGTCACGGGCTGGAATGCCATCGCCGTGCCGCCCGGCCTGCCCGCCGCCGTCACCGACAAGATCAAGCGCGATATCGAGCAGGCGCTGACGGGCCCCGATGTGGCCGAGAAGTTCAAGACCTTTGGCTACGAGCAGTTCCCGACCACGCGCCCCCAGTTCGCGCAATTCGTCAAGGACGAGAGCCAGCGCTTTGGTGAGGTGATCAAGAAGGCCAACGTCTCGCTGGACTGAGCCTGCAGGCAAGGAGCACGCACATGAGTGAATTCACCAAGACCCCTGGCTGGCTCGACTGGTACGCCGGCCCGAGCCAACCCCGCTTCCAGGTGCCTGAGGGCGCCGTGGACGCGCACTGCCACGTGTTCGGCCCGGGCGCCGAGTTCCCCTACGCCCCCGAGCGCAAGTACACGCCCTGCGATGCGAGCAAGCACCAGCTGTATGCGCTGCGCGACCACCTGGGCTTTGCACGCAACGTGGTGGTGCAGGCCACCTGCCACGGTGCAGACAACCGTGCCATGGTCGATGCGCTGGTGCATTCGGGCGGCAAGGCGCGTGGCGTGGCCACGGTGCGCCGCTCGGTGACCGACGAGGAGCTGCAGGCCATGCACGACGCCGGTGTGCGCGGTGTGCGCTTCAACTTCGTCAAGCGCCTGGTGGACTTCACGCCCAAGGACGAGCTCCTGGAGATCGCCGGCCGCATCGCCAAGCTGGGCTGGCATGTGGTGATCTACTTCGAGGCGGTGGACCTGCCCGAGCTGTGGGACTTCTTCACGGCCCTGCCCACCACCGTGGTGGTCGACCACATGGGCCGCCCCGACGTGAGCAAGCCCGTCGACGGGCCCGAATTCGAGCTGTTCCTCAAGTTCATGCGCGAGCACCCCAATGTGTGGAGCAAGGTCAGCTGCCCCGAGCGCCTGAGCGTGGCCGGCCCCAAGGCGCTGGATGGCGAACAGGCCGCCTACCGCGACGTGGTGCCCTTCGCGCGCAAGGTGGTCGAGGCGTTCCCCGACCGCGTGCTCTGGGGCACCGACTGGCCGCACCCCAACCTCAAGGACCACATGCCCGACGATGGCCTGCTGGTGGATTTCATCCCCCACATCGCCACGACGCCCGAGCTGCAGCACCAATTGCTGGTGGACAATCCCATGCGCCTCTACTGGCCAGAGGAAGTGAAAGGCTGACGCCATGTCCCTCGAAAAACCCTATCTGGACGTGCCTGGCACGACCATCTTTGACGCCGAACAATCGCGCCTGGGCTACCACCTCAACCAGTTCTGCATGTCGCTCATGAAGGCCGAGAACCGCCAGCGATTCCTGGCTGGTGAGCGCGCCTACCTCGACGAATGGGCGATGACCGAAGCGCAGAAGCAGGCTGTGCTGGCGCGTGACCTCAACCGCTGCATCGCGCTGGGTGGCAACATCTATTTCCTGGCGAAGATCGGCGCGACCGATGGCAAGAGCTTCCAGCAGATGGCGGGCTCCATGACCGGCATGACGGAAGAGGAGTACCGCGCCATGATGGTCGGTGGCGGCCGTTCGGTCGAAGGCAACCGCTACATCGGCGAAGACGGCGACGCTCAGGCGCACCGCCAACCCCAAGGAGCTGCCGGCAAGAAGCCGGCCGGGAACTGACATGGCCAAGATCACTGCATCCGTCTACACCTCCCACGTGCCCGCCATTGGCGCGGCACTCGACCTGGGCAAGACCCAGGAGCCCTACTGGCAGCCGCTGTTCAAGGGCTATGACTTCTCCAAGGAGTGGGAAAAGGCCCAGAAGCCCGACGTGGTGTTCCTGGTCTTCAACGACCACGCCACCGCGTTCAGCCTGGACATGATTCCCACCTTTGCCATCGGCACGGCGGCCGAGTACCAGCCCGCCGACGAAGGCTGGGGCCCGCGCCCCGTGCCCCGGGTGCACGGCCATCCTGAGCTGGCGGCGCACATTGCGCAGTCGGTGATCCAGGACGATTTCGACCTGACCATCGTCAACCGGATGGACGTGGACCACGGCCTCACCGTGCCGCTGTCGCTGATGTTCGGCCAGCCCGAGCAATGGCCCTGCAAGGTCATCCCGTTTGCCGTCAACGTGGTGCAGTATCCGGTGCCCTCGGGCAACCGCTGCTTCCAGCTGGGCAAGGCCATCCGCAAGGCCATCGAGTCCTTTGACGAAGACCTCAACGTGCAGATCTGGGGCACGGGCGGCATGAGCCACCAGTTGCAGGGGCCGCGCGCCGGCCTCATCAACAAGGACTGGGACAACCAGTTCCTGGACCGCCTGATCGCCGAACCCGCCGAGCTGGCCAAGGTGCCGCACATCGAGTATGTGCGTGAAGCCGGCAGCGAAGGCATCGAGCTGGTGATGTGGCTCATCGCCCGCGGCGCCATGGGCGACGTGGCCGGCACCGGCCCTGCGCCCAAGGTGGCGCACCGCTTCTTCCATGTGCCCGCCAGCAATACGGCGGTGGGGCACCTGATCCTGGAAAACCAATAAAGGAATCCACCATGACCATCAAAGTCGCACTCGCCGGTGCGGGCGCCTTCGGCATCAAGCACCTGGACGGCATCAAGAACATTCCCGGCGTGGAAGTCGTCTCGCTCATCAGCCGTGACCTGGCCAAGACCCAGGAAGTGGCCGACAAGTACGGCATCCGGCATGTCACCACCGACCTCGCGGACAGCCTGGCCATCAAGGAAGTGGACGCCGTCATCCTGTGCACGCCCACGCAGATGCATGCCAGCCAGTCCATCGCCTGCATGGAAGCGGGCAAGCATGTGCAGGTCGAGATCCCGCTGTGCGACATCCTCTCCGAGGGCCAGGCCGTGGTGGACCTGCAGAAGCAGACCGGCCTGGTGGCCATGTGCGGCCACACCCGCCGCTTCAACCCCAGCCACCAGTTCGTGCACAAGAAGATCGAAGCCGGCGAGTTCAACATCCAGCAGATGGATGTGCAGACCTATTTCTTCCGCCGCACCAACATGAACGCGCTGGGCCAGCCCCGCAGCTGGACGGACCATCTGCTGTGGCACCACGCCGCCCACACGGTGGACCTGTTCGCCTACCAGGCGGGCAGCCCCATCGTGCGCGCCAACGCCGTGCAAGGCCCGATCCACAAGGACCTGGGCATCGCCATGGACATGAGCATCCAGCTCCAGGCCGCCAATGGCGCCATCTGCACGCTGTCCCTGAGCTTCAACAACGATGGCCCGCTGGGCACTTTCTTCCGCTACATCGGCGACACGGCCACCTACATCGCGCGCTACGACGATCTGGTCAACGGCAAGGAAGAGAAGATCGATGTGAGCAAGGTCGATGTGAGCATGAACGGCATCGAGCTGCAGGACCGCGAGTTCTTTGCCGCCATCCGGGAAGGCCGCGAGCCCAACGCCAGCGTGGCACAGGTGCTGCCTTGCTACCAGGTGCTGCACGATCTGGAGTTGCAGCTCAACGCGGGCTGAGCCGCGAGCGCCACGGGTTGCCTCCGGCCCTGCGGTCGGCAATGCCGGCTTGGCACCGACCCGGAGGACGGCGCCCGGGCCGGAATGGGGGCTGCAAGGGGGCTGTGCGCGGCGGTGGATGTTGAGGACAATGTGCTCGCCATGCCCGCTCCCACCTTCTTCGCCACGCAGGCAGCCTTTCGACGGTGGCTGCAGGCCCATGCTGCGAGCGCCTCGGAGTTGCTCGTGGGCTTTCACAAGGTCGGCTCGGGCCGGCCCTGCATGAGCTGGTCCGAATCGGTGGACGAGGCGTTGTGCTTCGGCTGGATCGACGGGGTGCGCTGCCGGTTGGATGAGTACAGCTACTGCATCCGCTTCACACCGCGCAAGCCATCGTCCATCTGGAGCGCGGTGAACATCGCCAAGATGGGGCCGCTGCAGGCGGCGGGGCGCGTGACACAGGCCGGGCTGGATGCCTTTGCGCACCGCAGGGCCGACAAATCCGCCATCTACGCGCATGAGCAGGCCACGGTGGCGGAGTTGCCGGCACTGCAGCTGCGCGAATTCAAACGGCACAGGAAGGCGTGGCAGTTCTTCGAGGCCACGCCACCGGGCTACCGCAAGACCATGCTGCACTGGCTGGCATCCGCCAAGCGGCCCGAAACGAAAGCGGCCCGGTTTGCCCAACTGCTCGCCGCCTGTGCGGCGGGAGAGCGTGTGGATCTGTGGGCCAAGCGGCCTGCTGCGGTGGGGCGCATCGTGGACAGGCCGTAGCCCGCCACAAGCCCGACCCCCTCGGGGGGTTGCCGTGCATGCCGTAAGCTCCCGGCATGCAACAAAGAACCCTTGGACCTTTCACCGTCTCGGCCATCGGCCTGGGCTGCATGAACCTGTCGCACGCCTACGGTGCACCCGTCTCTACCGAGCAGGGCGAGCGTGTGCTGCTGGCCGCGCTGGACGCGGGCGTGACCCTGTTCGACACCGCCACGCTCTACGGCTTCGGTGCCAATGAAACCCTGGTAGGCCGCGTGATGAAGCCGCACCGCAACCGCTTCACCCTGGCCAGCAAGTGCGGCATGCAGGGCGTGGACGTGGCGGGCGATGGCAAGCTGGTGCGCGTGATCGATGGGCGCCCCGCCACCCTGCGCCAGACCTGCGAAGACAGCCTGCGCCGCCTGCAGACCGATGTGATCGACCTGTACTACCTGCACCGCTGGGACAAGCAGGTGCCCATCGAAGACAGCGTGGGCGCGCTGGCCGACCTGGTGCGTGCGGGCAAGATCCGCAGCATCGGCCTGTCCGAGGTGTCGGCCGCCACCTTGCGCCGGGCCCATGCGGTGCACCCCATCGCCGCCGTGCAGACCGAGTATTCGCTGTGGACGCGCAACCCCGAGATCGCCGTGCTCGACGCCTGCCGTGAGCTGGGTGTGGCCTTCGTGGCCTTCAGCCCCGTGGCGCGGGGCTACCTGTGTGGCGGGCTGACCGATGTCTCCACCCTGGATGCCAAGGACATCCGCCGCGCCATGCCGCGCTTTGCGCCCGAAGCCTACGCCGCGAATCTGGCGCTGCTGGAGGGGTATTTTGCGATCGCGCGCCAGGTGGGCTGCACGCCTGCGCAACTGGCGCTGGCCTGGCTGCTGCACCGGGGCGGGCACATCATCCCGATTCCGGGCACGACCAGCGTGGAACACCTGCACGACGACCTGGGCGCTGCCAGCGTGCAACTCGGCGCAGCGACATTGGCCGCGCTCGACGCGGCCATCAACCAGCACAATGTCGTCGGCCCCCGCTACAGCGCGCAAAGCGCGAGCGAGGTGGATACCGAGACGTTTGCCTAAGGCATCCAGACGCCCTGCACCATGGCAGGGCGTGCCGCATCAGCGGCGCGAGGGGGTCTCGGTGTGCAGGCTGATCTGGTCGGTGCCGGAACTGGCGGTGCGGATGTTGGCGGCCAGCATGCGCGTGCGTGCCGCGCTGGTGGCGGCCTCCGCCTGCAGGGCCGCCATGTAGGCGATGTGGTTGGTCTCCGCCTCGTCGTGGGTCTTGCTCCAGATGCTGTTGGCCGTGGCCAATGCATCGGTGGCCTTCTTGAGTTCCACCGCTGCATGCCGCATGACGGTGGGGTCGGCGCTGGCCGTGCCGACGGCGGCGCGGGCGCGCTCCAGGGCCATGGAGGGTGCGGTGGCGCAGGCGGACAGAAACCCTGCGGCCATCGCGCTGATGGCGAGAACGGTGGTGCTGCGAAGCATGGGATGCATGGTGGCTGTTTCCTTCAAGACGCTGGTGGGCGTGGTCTGCATCGGCTCCATATGTAACAAATGCATATGACCCGCCCGTGGCAGAAATTGAACAGCAAAACCTGTGCCGCCCCGCATGGGGCTTACCCTTGTGGGATATTCCTGTTACCGGCCGCGGGCTCCGCACCAATCCAAGGCGCCCCAGGGAGCGCGCGGATGTTACAAGTGGGTGGCCGCTCACTTAGACTGGAACATCTTTTTGACCCAGGCACCTCCCGCATGGTGGACACGCAAAAAAGCCGCGCAGTGGGGGACAGCGCGGCTTGGAGGAGGGCAGGGGTTTCAACGGCCCTTGAGGTTGCCCTTGTCATCGGCGATCACGATCTCCACGCGCCGGTTCATGGCGCGCCCTTCGGGCGAGGCGTTGTCGGCCACCGGGTAGACCTTGCCGTAGCCGCGTGCCGTGATGCGGTTCGCATCCACGCCGCGGGCCACCAGCGCATCCCGCACGGCGGCGGCACGGCGTGACGACAGGTCCAGGTTGTAGGCATCCGAGCCCACGCTGTCGGTATAGCCCTCGATCAGCAGCCTGCGCTCTGGAAACTGCTGGAGGAAGCTGGCCAGCTTGTCCAGGCGCGGTGCGGCCTGGGGCGACAGCTCGGCCTTGTTGAAGGCGAACAGCACATCGCCCAGGGTCACGATCAGGCCGCGCTCGGTCTGCAGGGCCTCCATCTCGCGCAACTGGGCTTCGAGCAGGCGCACGCGGTCCTGTGCGGCACTGGCCTGCGCCAGCGCCGCATTGGCCTGCGCCTGCTGCTGGGCGGCGCGCTGCTCGGCACTCAGGGCCTGGGCCTGGGCGATCTGCGCGTTGCGCGCCTGGGCATCGGCGCGCAGGCGCGCCTCGTCGGCCTCGCGGGTGCGCGCTTCCAGGCGGATGCGGTCGGCCTCGGCACTCGCGCTCTGCAGGTTGGCATCCAGCATGCGGGCGCGGGCTGCATTGGCCGCGATCTGGGCGCGCTGGGAAGCCAGGTAGGCCATGTGGTTGGTTTCGGCCTCGTTGTGCTTGTCGGCCCAGTGGCGGTCGGCGCGCAGCAGCGCATCGTGGGCCTCCTTGAGTTCCAGCGGGGCGTACTGGCCCACGATGGGGTCGGCCCCCACGCGGCTCACGTTGGCGCGGGCCTGCTCCAGGGCGGCAGAGGGGCCGGTGGTCGCGCAGGCGGCCAGCAAACCGGCGGCCAGCAGGCTGGTGGCGAGGGCGGAGGTGCGGCGAAGAATGGGGTGCATGGTCGTTGTTCCTTCGGTATTCGGTGGAGGGCGGGGCGCGTCGGCGGCAGCCAAGGCGCCGATCAGCGGGCCGGCGCCACGGCGCGGCGGTTGATCTCTTCCTGCAGTGCGCGGATCCCGTCCTGCACCTGGGCCAGGTTGCCGGCGTTGCGTTCGGCGTCGGCCCGGGTTTCGGCCACGCGGGCATCGACCTCGGCCTCGGCCGCAAGGCGGCGCGCGGCCGTGTAGTCCTCGGCGCCCATGGCCTTCTCGGCCGCCATGAGCTTGTCGCGGGCGCGCTGCAACTCGATGGGCGCAGTGGCCGTCACGTTGGGGGCTGCAGACACCCGGGTGAGCGTGGTGCGGCTCACGGCCATCTGCTCGGTGGGGGCTGGCGGCTTGGAGGCGCAGGCGGTCAGTGCGGCCAGGGCCAGTGCGGAAATGGCGAGGCGAAGTGCGGAAGATGGATGCATGGCTGGGGGCTCCTTGGGAGGAAAAGGACCGGGAAGCCTGAGAGAGGCATGGTGGGGCAGGAAGGCCTGCCGGGGCGCGGTCCCGAAACGGTGCGGGTCGAGATGCATTGTTCGCGGCAGTGCCCGCCGCCCGCGTAGTCCCTGCCACAGATCGCCTGTGGGTACGGTCTTACATCGTTTTACGTGCGCGCGATGGGTCGCAAAGGGCGCGATCCCGGTCTGTCCGCCCCGGATCTACGGCAGGTTTTCGCGGAAGACGACCTGGCTGCGCGTGGTCTCCACGCCCGAGAGCGCGGGCCGCCCGTCGCGCAGGTTGGCGAAGATGCGCACGCAGCTCGTGATGGTGCTGAGCGGGTTCTGCGTGATCACGGCGTCCATGCTGCCGTCGATCAGCTGGGCGCGCGTGTCGGGTGTGAGGCCGTGGCCGATGAACACCACCTTGTGCTGCACGCCGCCTTCCTGCAGCGCGCGGGCGATGCCGTCCGAGGCGCCGCCGATGTTGTAGATGCCGGCCAGATCGGGGTGGCGCTCCAGCAGGGTGCGCGTCTGGCGGTAGTTCTTCTCGGCATCGTCGAGCCCCTCGCGCAGGCCCACCACGGTGAGCTGTGGAAACAGCTCTTCGAGCACGTGCAGGAAGCCGGCCTCGCGCTCCTGGTGCGCCGCGTAGCGCAGGCTGCCGGCCACCAGCGCCACCTTGGCCTCGCGCGCGCCGATGAAGCGGCCGATCAGGTAGCCCGCCGTGCGGCCCGCGGCCCGGTTGTCCAGGCCCACATAGCCCACGCGCTGCGAGTTGCCCAGGTCCGAGATCACGGTGACCACGGGCACACCGCGCTCGGCCAGCGTGGCCACGGCCTCGCGCACCTGGGGGTGCTCCAGCGCCATCATCACCAGGCCGTCGTAGCGCTTGCCGTGGTGCAGCAGCGCCTGCGCGAGGGCCTCGGGGTTGAAGCTGTCCACCGTCTCGGCGCGGCACTTGACGTGGAACGGTGCCCAGTGCTCCTGCGAGTAGCTGACCATGTCGCCCAGCATGGTCAGGAAGCGGCTGGTGTTGCGCGGCAGCAGGAACATCACGCGCAAAGGTGCTGGCGCCAGTGTGGCGGCCAGGCCATCGGCCGGCAGGTAGCCCAGCTCGCCCGCCGCCTGCACCACGCGCTGCGCCGTGGCCTGGCGCACGCCGCCGCGCCGGTTGAGCACCCGGTCCACCGTGGCCGTGGAAACGCCGGCCAGCGCGGCCACCTCGACTATGCCAGGCAGGGCGCGGCCCATGGCGGTCCTCCGAATCCATCAAAAACCATCATAACTGGCGATTGGTCCATCACGGGCCCGAGGCTATCGTAAGGGCCTGCCGCGTGCCAGAGGGTTGCGGCCCCAACAAGGAAAAATGATGGAGACAAGCAACAACAAGCGGCTCTCGGGCCGCGTGGCCCTGGTGTTCGGTGCCGGGTCCGACGGGGACGGCTGGGGCAATGGCAAGGCCGCTGCGGCGGCCTATGCGCGGGCCGGGGCCCGGGTCGTCGCGGTGGACCGCGACGGCGCCGCGGCCGGGGTGACATGCGAGACCATCCGGGGTGAAGGCAACGAGGCCATCGCCGTCACGGCCGATGTCACTCAATGGGCCCAGGTACAGGCCGCCGTGCAGGCCGCCATCGATGCCTACGGCCGCATCGACATCCTGCACAACAACGTGGGCATCACCTCGCAGGGCGGGCCGGTGGAGACCAGCGAGGACACCTGGGACCGGGTCATGGCGGTCAACGTCAAGAGCATGTTCCTCACCTGCAAGGCCGTGCTGCCGCGGATGCAGGCGCAGCAGTCGGGCGCCATCATCAACATCGGCGCGCTCGGCGGCGTGCGCTGGACGGGGTATGCCTACTGTGCCTATGCGGCCTCCAAGGGGGCGGTGAACTCCTTCACCCAGAGCGTGGCCCTGCAGTACGCGGCTCAGGGCATCCGCGCCAACTGCATACTGCCGGGCGTGATGGACACGCCGCACATCTACCGCCAGATCTCGGGCTTCTATGCGAGCCATGAAGAGATGGTGGCCGCGCGCCACAAGCTCTCGCCCACGGGGCGCATGGGTGATGGCTGGGACGTGGCCAATGCCGCGGTGTTCCTGGCCTCCGATGAGGCCCGCTACGTCAACGGCGTGGAGCTGCTGGTCGATGGCGGCATGCATGCGCGCTGCAACTGAGCGTGGTCAGCAAATCCATCAAAACCCATCAGATTGCCCATTTGCCCCAGGCGTGGACCGCGGATAAGGTCTGCCCCTGAACGAAGCCCGCCTGCGGGGCGCCGATTCCAACGATTACAGACAGGAGACAAAGACCATGGCCCATTCCTCGAACCTTCCCTCCCGCCGCAGCCTGCTGCGCGGCCTGTGCGCGCTGCCTGCCGCATCCGTTGCCGGTGCCTGGCCCGGGCTGGCGAGCGCCGCCGCGCCCGAGTACAGCTTCAAGTTCGGCAACAACCTGCCCGTGTCGCACCCGCTCAACGTGCGTGCCAACGAGGCGGCCGCCCGCATCCTGGCCGAAAGCAAGGGCCGGCTGGAGCTCAAGGTGTTCCCCAACAACCAGCTCGGCGGTGACACCGACATGCTCTCGCAGGTGCGCAGCGGCGGCCTGGAGATCTTCAACGCCGGCACCATGGTGATTGCCACGCTCGCGCCCATCAGCGCCATCACGGCCGTGGGCTTTGCCTTTGCCGACTACGACCAGGTCTGGAAGACGGTGGACGGCAAGCTGGGCGACAGCATCCGCGCGGCGTTTGCCAAGGTCGGCCTGCACACCTTCCCGCGCATGTGGGACAACGGTTTCCGCCAGGTGACCACCAGCACCAAGGCCGTGAGCAGTGCGGCCGACCTGGGCGGCATGAAGATCCGCGTGCCCGTGAGCCCCATGGGCATCTCCATGTTCAAGGCCCTGTCCGCCTCACCGGCCAGCCTGCAGTTCAGCGAGGTCTACTCGGCCCTGCAGACCAAGGTGGTCGATGCGCAGGAGAACCCGCTGGCCATCGTGCAGACCGCCAAGCTGTATGAAGTGCAGAAGTTCTGCTCGGTCACCAACCACAGCTGGGATGGCTACCACATGGTCGTCAACGGCCGTGCCTGGCGCGGCCTGCCGGACGACCTCAAACTCATCCTGGGCCGGGCCTTCGACGAGGCCGGCCTGCAGCAGCGCGCCGACCTGAAGAAGCTCAACGAGACCCTGCGCAGCGACCTCACCGCCAAGGGCATGGCCTTCAACGACGCCAGCCCGCAGAGCTTCCGCGACCAGCTGCGCAAGGCCGGCTACTACTCGGAGTGGAAGGGCAAGTTCGGCGACGAGGCCTGGGCGCTGCTCGAAGCCTCCGTCGGCAAGGTGTCCTGATGCTGGCCGCTGCGATGCCGGCGCCCGCGCCCACGGGCTGGCGCGCCGCGCTCGACCCCGTGGACCGTGGCATCGGCCTGGTGGTGGAGTCGGTGGCCGCCCTGCTGGTGCTGGTGGAGATCGTGCTGCTGTTCTGCGGCGTGGTGTCGCGTTACGTGTTCCACGCGCCGCTGGTCTGGTCGGACGAGCTGGCCTCCATCCTGTTCCTGTGGCTGTCCATGCTGGGCGCGGTGGTGGCCCTGCGCCGCGGCGAGCACATGCGCATGACCGCCTTCGTGGGCAAGGTGCCGCCCGCGGCACGGGCCTACCTGGAGGCGCTGGCCATGGCCGCGTCCTTCGCCTTCCTGCTGCTCATCCTGCACCACGCCTACGAGTACGCTGCCGAAGAGGCGGTGATCGTCACGCCCGCGCTGGAGATCAGCAACGCCTGGCGCGCCTCGGCCCTGCCGACGGGCATGGCGCTGATGCTGCTGGTGTGCACGCTGCGCATGCTGCGCGAGGGCGGCCTGGCCGTGATGCTGGCGGCTGCCGCCACGGTGGGCGCGCTGGTGCTGGCCTTCTGGCTGGCGCAGCCGGTGTTCGCACCGCTGGGCAAGCTCAACCTGGTGATCTTCTTCGTGGTGGTGGTGGCGGCCTGCGTGTTCGCGGGCGTACCCATCGCCTTCTCGTTCGCGCTGGCCACCTTCGGCTACCTGGCGCTCACCACGCGGGCCCCCATGCTGGTGCTGGTGGGGCGGCTCGACGAAGGCATGTCGCACCTCATGCTGCTGGCCGTGCCGCTGTTCATCTTTCTCGGGGCACTGATCGAGATGACGGGCATGGCGCGCGCCATGATCCAGTTCCTGGCCAGCCTGCTCGGCCATGTGCGCGGCGGCCTGTCGTACGTGCTGATCGGCGCCATGTACCTGGTCTCGGGCATCTCGGGCTCCAAGATCGCCGACATGGCGGCCATCGCTCCGGTGCTTTTCCCCGAGATGCAAAAGCGTGGTGCCAAGCCCGGCGACCTGGTGGCCCTGCTCTCGGCCACCGGCGCGCAGACCGAGACCATCCCGCCTTCCATCGTGCTGATCACCATCGGCTCGGTCACGGGCGTGTCCATCGCGGCGCTGTTCACGGGCGGCATGCTGCCGGCTGTGGTGGTGGGGGCCTGCCTGTGCGCCGTGGTCTGGTGGCGCTACCGGCGCGAAGACCTGTCCCAGGTGCAGCGCTTCGGCCGCGCACAGATCCTGCGCTTTCTGCTCACCGCGCTGCCGGCCATCGCACTGCCCTTCGTGATCCGCGCGGCCGTGGTCGAGGGCGTGGCCACAGCGACCGAGGTCTCCACCATCGGCATCGCCTATGCGGTGCTGGTGGGCCTGTTCATCCACCGCCAGTTCGACTGGCGCCGGCTGCGGCCCATGCTGATCGAGACGGCCTCGCTCACGGGCGCCATCATCTTCATCGTGGGCTGCGCCACCGCCATGGCCTGGGGGCTCACGCAGTCGGGCTTCTCACACGACCTGGCCCAGGTGATGAAGCAACTGCCCGGCGGTGCCTGGGGCTTCATGGCCGTGTCCATCATCGCCTTCGTGGTGCTGGGCAGCGTGCTCGAAGGCATCCCCGCCATCGTGCTCTTCGGGCCGCTGCTGTTCCCCATCGCCAAGGCCGTGGGCATCCACGAGGTGCACTACGCCATGGTCGTGATCTTCGCCATGGGCATCGGTCTGTTCGCACCGCCCTTCGGCGTGGGCTACTACGGCGCCTGCGCGATCAGCAAGGTGCACCCCAACGAGGGCCTGCGCCACATCGGCGGCTATGTCATGGCGCTGTTCGTGGGCCTGGTCATCGTGGCCGCGATCCCGTGGTTCTCCACCGGTTTCCTGAACAAGTAACCCCCTTCATCCACTTCCCTGGTCCGGCCGCATCGCGTGCCGGGCCCTCCATCCCTTTCTGAAAGCAGCAAACCATGAGCCGATTCTTTGGTGAAATCCGCCAGGTGGCCTACCTCGTGCCCGACATCGAGGCCGCCATGGACTACTGGGCCAATGTGCTGGGCGTCGGGCCCTGGTACTACAACCCGCGCGTTCCGATCCAGAACTACACCTACCGCGGCGAGCGCCACGAGCCCCACAACTCGGTGGCCCTGGCCAATGCGGGCGGCGTGCAGATCGAGTTGCTGCAGACGCGCAACGACGTGCCCTCCATGTACCGCGACTTCCAGCAGGCCGGCCATGTGGGCGGCCAGCACGTGGCCTACTGGACCGAGGATTTCGACGCCGACCTGGCACGCGCCGAGGCCGCAGGCTTCAAGGTCTGCATGAGCGGCGAGGTGGGCGTGAACGGCCGCTTCGTCTACTTCGAAGATGGCAAGCACCCCGGCCTGCACCCGGGCGCGCTGATCGAGCTGTCCGAAGTCGCCGGGCCCAAGGGCCGCCTGTTCACGCTGATCCGCGAGGCCGCCAAGGACTGGGACGGCAAGGACCCGGTGCGCCCCTTCCCCGATCTCAACACCCTCTGAGCCATGGATGCGCACCACTTCGAAGCCTGCTACCTGATCGAGACGCCGCTGGACCCCGCCCATGTGGCCGAGGTGCTCGCGGGCGAGCAGTCCTGCGGCACGTTCGCCCGCGTGGAGGGCGAAACCGATGCGCTGCGCGAGCGCGCCCGCGCCACGGTGGAGTCCATCGAGGAGCTTGAATCCGTGCCCGCGCCCAGCCTGCCCAATGGCTGGCTGGAGCGCCGCGCGGCGGCCGGCAAGCCGCTGGCCGGGCCGTTCCGCCGGGCACGGCTCACGGTGCGCTTTCCGGTGGCCAATGTGGGCGCCAACCTGCCCACGCTCGCGGCCACGGTGTCGGGCAACCTGTTCGATCTGGGCGAGGTCACGGGGCTGCGCCTGGAGTCGCTGCGGCTGCCGGCGGAGTACCGCCAGCGCTTCGACATGCCGCGCCAGGGCATCGCGGGCACGCGCGCGCTCACGGGCGTGCAAGGGCGGCCGCTCATCGGCACCATCGTCAAGCCCAACGTGGGCCTGTCGGCCGAGGAGACCGGCGCCCTGGCCGCGCGGCTGTGCGCGGCGGGAGTGGACTTCATCAAGGACGACGAGGTCTGTGCCGACCCCGTGCACGCCCCGCTGCGCGAGCGCGTGCAGGCCGTGATGCGCGCCGTGCGCGCCCACCAGGACCGCACGGGCAAGCATGTCATGGTGGCGTTCAACATCACGGACGAGACCGATGCCATGCGCCGCCACGCCGACCTGGTGCAGGCCGAGGGCGGCAGCTGCGTGATGGCCAGTCTCAACTGGTGCGGTTATTCCGCTGTGCAGACCTTGCGTCGCCACACGCCGCTGGCGCTGCATGGCCACCGCAACGGCTACGGCGCGCTGTCGCGGCACCCATTGCTGGGCTTTTCGTTCCAGGCCTGGCAGACCTTGTGGCGCCTGGCCGGGGTGGACCACATGCATGTGCACGGCCTGCAAGGCAAGTTCTCGCAGACCGACGACGAGGTGGTCGAGTCGGCCCACGACACGCTGGCCCCGCTGGCGCCGGGGCTCGACGACGCAGTGCTGCCCGCCGTCTCCAACGGCCAGTGGGCCGGCACCGTGCCGCTGACCTGGGACCGCCTGCGCAGCACCGATCTCTTGTTCATGTCGGGCGGCGGCATCCTCGCCCACCCCGACGGGCCTGCGGCCGGCGTGGCCAGCATCCAGCAGGCCTGGGAGGCCGTGGCGGCGGGCACGCCGCTCGACCACTTCGCACGGCATGCACCCGAGCTGCAGCGCGCGCTCGGCTTCTTCGGTTCCAAGGCCTGAGCACACCATGATGGCTGCATCCACCGCCCGCCTGGGCTGGTACGGCGACGACTTCACCGGCGCCACCGACACCCTGGCCACGGCGGCCCAGGCGGGGCTGCGTGCCCTGCTGTTCATGGGCGTGCCCACGGCCGCGCAGCTGCAGCGCGCGGGGCCGCTCGACGCCATCGGCATCGCCGGTGCCGCGCGCGCCATGGCGCCCGAGGCCATGCGCGCGGAGCTGGAGCCCGTGGGCCGCTTCTTCGCGCAGATGCGCGTGCCCGTGCTGCACTACAAGGTGTGCTCCACCTTCGACAGTGCGCCGCACGTGGGCAGCATCGGGGTGGCCGTGCAGGTGCTGCGCGCGCATGTGGAGAACCGCTTCGTGCCCATCGTCGGCGGCCAGCCGAGCCTGGGGCGCTACTGCGTCTTCGGCCACCTGTTCGCACGCGCCGGCAGTGCACCGGCCGTGCACCGCATCGACCGGCACCCGACCATGAGCCGCCACCCGGTCACGCCCATGCAGGAGAGCGATTTGCGCCTGCACCTGGCGCAGCAGGGGCTGGCGCCGACGGCAGGCATGGACTACCCGCTGTACGCCCAGCCGCTGGCCCAGCAGGAGGCTGCACTCGATGCGGTGCTCGCAGGGGACCCTGCTGCCGTGCTGATGGATGCCAGCCGGCCTGAGGACCTGCAGGCGGTGGGCCAACTGGTGTGGCGCCGCGCCCAGCAGGCGCGGCTGCTGGCAGTGGGGCCGAGCAGTGTGGTGCAGGCGCTGGCGACGCAATGGCCGCAAGCGCCTGCGTCGGCTGCGCCGCCTTTGGCGGCAGCCCGGGGGCCGGTCTTTGTGCTCGCCGGCAGTCTCTCGCCCGTGACGGCGCAGCAGGTGCGCGCCGCCGTGTCGTACGAACAGGTGTCCATCGATGTCGCCGCCCTGGTCCAGGGCGGTGAGGCCGCTGCGCGGGCCACGGCAGAGCGCCTGGGCGCCCTGCTGGGGGCCGGCCGCAGCGTGCTGGCGGTCACGGCGGGCAGTGCTGCGCAGGGCGCCACGGCCCACCAGGTGGCCCAGGCCGGCGGCCGGCTGCTGGCCCAGGTGCTGGCCCAGGTGCCGCTGCGCCGCATCGGCATCGCCGGGGGCGACACCTCCAGCCTGGCGGTGCAGGCGCTTGCAGCCTGGGGGCTGTCGTACCGGGCCTCGCTCGCGCCCGGCGTGGCGCTGTGCCGGCTGCACAGCGACGGGCCAGGGCTCGACGGCATGGAGATCATGCTCAAGGGCGGGCAGATGGGGCCGGACAACCTGTTCGAGCGCTTGCTGCACGGTGGGGCTTGAGGCTGGGCCTGCGCATGAAAAAGGCCGGCCCCTTGCGGGAGCCGGCCTTCTGGCAAGAGCGTGTGGTCGCTTACTTGGCCACCACGCGCACCATTTCCAGGCACTTGTTCGAGTAGCCCCATTCGTTGTCGTACCAGCTCACGACCTTCACGAAGGTGCCGTCGAGGGCGATGCCGGCGTCGGCGTCGAAGATCGAGGTGCGGGTGTCGCCGCGGAAGTCGGTGGCCACCACCTTGTCTTCCGTGTAGCCCAGCACGCCCTTGAGCGCGCCTTCGGACTGTGCCTTCATCTCGGCCTTGATCTCTTCATAGGTGGCGGCCTTGTCCAGCTCCACCGTCAGGTCGACCACGGACACGTCGCTCGTGGGCACGCGGAAGGACATGCCGGTGAGCTTCTTGTTCAGCGACGGGATCACCACGCCCACGGCCTTGGCAGCGCCGGTGCTCGAGGGGATGATGTTTTCCAGGATGCCGCGGCCGCCGCGCCAGTCCTTGTTGGAGGGGCCGTCCACCGTCTTTTGCGTGGCGGTGGCTGCGTGCACCGTGGTCATCAGGCCGCGCTTGATGCCCCACTTGTCGTTGAGCACCTTGGCCACGGGGGCCAGGCAGTTGGTCGTGCACGAGGCGTTGGAGATGATGGCCTCGCCCTTGTAGCTCGTGTGGTTCACGCCGTACACGAACATGGGGGTGTCGTCCTTGGAGGGGGCCGACAGGATGACCTTCTTGGCGCCGGCGTCCAGGTGCTTCTGGGCCGTGGCCTTGTCCAGGAACAGGCCTGTGGATTCGATCACCACGTCCGCGCCGACCTCGTTCCACTTGAGGTTGGCGGGGTCGCGCTCCTGCGTCAGGCGGATCTTCTTGCCATTGACGATCAGGGTATTGCCGTCCACCGACACTTCGCCCTTGAAGCGGCCGTGCACCGAGTCGTACTGCAGCATGTACGCCAGGTACTCGGGCTCCAGCAGGTCATTGATCGCAACGACTTCGATGTCGCTGAAATTCTGGATGGCGGAGCGCAGCACGTTGCGGCCGATGCGGCCGAAGCCGTTGATGCCAATCTTGATCGTCATTTCCAAGGTTCTCCAAACGTTAAGGAATCAGGGTTGACATTGCGCCGCCTGTGCGAATGTCGAGAGGTATCCCAGGCGCTGCACCGAAGGTGTGGGTTGCGTCTGGTAGAAGTAGACGCTGGGCTGGTCGAAGGTCGGCACGGCCGTGTCGGCCCCCAGGCACATCGTGCCGTTGGCGTAGCAGCGCAGGTGGAAGGGCGAGACGGTGGCCGTGCCCGTGGGTGTGGTCAGCAGCTGCGGGAAGCTCTTCTCGGCCCAGTCGAGCACGCAATCCAGCGGTGTCGAGGTGCCGGTGCCGTTCAGCGGATACGTCGCCAGTGCCGCGCCGGTGCGCGACTGGACGATGAGTTGGGAGATGCGCGATCCCGGGGCGGTGGGGGTGAAGGCCACCAGGGTCGAGCAGCCCTGGTTGGGCTGCAGCACCGCGTTGGAACAGCCGTCCGAACCGGCGGGTATCAGGAAGTCCCCCTGGGCGACGACCGGGCAACCGATGCCGGCACAGGTCACCAGGGCCGCACCGCTGGAGATCACCGAGCCCAGTTGCAGCGGCGCACCGCTGCGGTTGAACACCGAGAAGTACTGCGTGGCAAACGTGGCATTGAGCGGGACCTTGCCGAAGTTGTGGCCGGCCGGCGGATCGGTGATCTCCACCTGGGCATGGGCCGAAAGGCAGGCCAGCGACAGCACGGCCACGGCGGCCAGCGACTTGCGGGGGGACAGGGTCGGGATCATCATGGCAGCTCCTTGAAAAGGGGGACGTCAGTGAAAACGACTAGCGTGCCGACCCCATGTAACCGCGTCAAGCATGCAAAGAGGCCGCAACGTGCTGTAAATCACGCGAAACCTCTGCATGTTTGCACAATGTTACGTTCCCGCCGTGCCGCGCCTGTCAGCGGCCGCCCTTCAGCACGGTCTGCACGGTGGCCGCCACGTTTTCTTCCGTGAAGCCGAAGTGCTTGAACAGCACCGGTGCAGGGGCCGATTCGCCATAGGTGTCGATGCCGACCACGGCCGCACAGCCGTACTTCCACCAGCCATCGGTGACGCCCATCTCCACCGCCACGCGGGGGATGCCGGCGGGCAGCACGGACTTCTTGTACTTGGCGTCTTCGCGGTCGAAGGTGGTGGTGCTGGGCATGGAGACCACGCGCACGGCGATCTTGCGGTCGGCCAGCAGGCGCTGGGCCTTGAGGGCCAGCTGCACTTCGGAGCCGGTGGCGATGATCACTGCCACAGCCTTCTTGTTCAGGCCCACGTCGGCGGGCTCGCTCAGCACATAGGCACCGCGGCTGATGTCGCCCAGGTCGCGCTTGGGAGCGTAGGGCAGGTTCTGGCGCGACAGCGCGAGCACGGTGGGCTTGTCCCGGTTGCTCAGGGCCACGCTCCAGGCCACGGCCGTTTCGGCCGTATCGGCGGGGCGCCACACATCCAGGTTGGGGATGAGGCGCAGGCTGGCGACATGCTCGATCGACTGGTGCGTGGGACCGTCTTCGCCCAGGCCGATGGAGTCGTGCGTGAACACGTGGATCACACGCTGCTTCATCAGCGCGGCCATGCGGATGGCGTTGCGGCTGTAGTCGCTGAAGGTCAGGAAGGTGCCGCCGTAGGGGATGTAGCCACCGTGCAGGGCAATGCCGTTCATGATGGCGGCCATGCCGAACTCGCGCACGCCATAGTTGATGTGGCGGCCACCGATCTTGCGGCCCTCGGCCACTTCGGTCTGCACCACATGGCCCTGCATGTCGAAGCGCAGGTTGGGCGTGCTCTTGGTGTTGGTGAGGTTGGAGCCGGTCAGGTCGGCGCTGCCGCCCAGCATTTCGGGCAGGGCGGCGGTGAAGGCTTCGAGCGCCAGCTGGCTGGCCTTGCGGCTGGCCACGGTCTCACCCTTGGTGTGGGCGGCGACCACGGTGTCCACGGCCACCTGGGCGAAGTTGGCAGGCAACTGGCCCTGCATGCGGCGCGTGAACTCGGCGGCCAGTTCGGGGAAGGCGGTGCTGTAGGCAGCAAAGCGCTCGTTCCAGGCGGTCTCGGCGGCCTGGCCCGTGTCCTTGGCGTTCCAGGCACCGTACACGTCTTCGGGGATCGTGAACGGTTCGTGGCTCCAGCCCAGGGCTTCGCGGGTCAGCGCGATTTCCTCGGCGCCCAGGGGCTCGCCGTGGGCCTTGGCGGTGTTGGCGCGGTTCGGGCTGCCCTTGCCGATGTGGGTCTTGCAGACGATCAGGGTGGGGCGCTCGGTCTGCTTCTTGGCCTCGGCGATGGCGGCGTCCACCTTCTCGGCGTCATGGCCGTCGATGGGGCCGATCACGTTCCAGCCGCTGGCCACGAAGCGCAGGGGCGTGTTGTCGGCGAACCAGGGGGCCACCTGGCCGTCGATGCTGATGCCGTTGTCGTCGTACAGGGCGATCAGCTTGTTGAGTTTCCAGGCGCCGGCCAGCGACACGGCTTCATGGCTGATGCCTTCCATCAGGCAGCCATCGCCCAGGAAGACATAGGTGTTGTGGTCCACGACGGCATGGCCTTCGCGGTTGAATTCGGAGGCCAGCAGCTTCTCGGCCAGCGCGAAGCCCACGGCATTGGTGATGCCCTGGCCCAGCGGGCCGGTGGTGGTTTCCACGCCGGGGGTGATGCCCACTTCGGGGTGGCCGGCGGTCTTGCTGTGCAGCTGGCGGAAGTTTTTGAGCTCGCCGATCGGCAGGTCATAGCCCGTGAGGTGCAGCAGCGCGTACAGCAGCATGGAGCCGTGGCCATTGCTCAGCACGAAACGGTCGCGGTCGAACCACTGGGGGTTGGTCGGGTTGTGCTTGAGGTGGCGACCCCACAGGGCCACGGCCATGTCGGCCATGCCCATCGGGGCGCCGGGGTGGCCGGAGTTGGCTTGTTGAACGGCGTCCATGGCCAGCGCGCGGATCGCGTTTGCCATTGGTTGGTTGTGCAGGGTGTTGGCCATGGAAAGAGCGGCTCCGGGTGGGGGAGGTTCAGGGGAAACCCGCTATTTTACCGGTCAGCGCCTGGGAACGGTTTCCGCTCGCGCAAACACGGCTTTGTGTTCTGGCGGCTGGGCGATGCACTACAGTGCGGCTGATGCAAGGATTGCACCTCACCGCCGACCTCCACGGCTGCCGCTGCGCCCCCGAATGGCTGCTCGATCCCGCGGCCCTGGGCCGCGCCTGCACGAACGCCGTGCGCACCGCGGGCCTGCAGCCCGTGGGCCAGCTGTTCCATGGCTTTCCGGCCACCGACCAGGGGCCTGGCGGGGTCACGGCCACAGTGCTGCTGGCGGAGTCGCACCTGTGCGTGCACACCTGGCCCGAGCAGCGTGCCGTGACGCTGGATGTCTATGTCTGCAACTTCGGTGCCGACCATTCGGGCAAGGCGCGCGCGCTCATGGAGGCGCTGCTGGCCTTGTTCGAGCCGGCCCAGGTGCAGCGCCACGCGCTGCAGCGCGGCGCCGTGGATGCCGCCGTGGTGGAGGTGGTCGCATGAGCTCCGCCGCCCAGGTGCCGGCCCTGCTGCTCGCCGCTGGCCGGGGGGAGCGCATGCGGCCACTGACCGACACCATGCCCAAACCCCTCCTGCAGGTGCAGGGCCAGCCCCTGCTGATATGGCACCTGCAGGCCCTGGCCGAAGCCGGCGTGGGCGAGGTGGTGATCAATACCGCCTGGCTGGGCGAGCAGATCGAGGCCCACTGCGGCACCGGCTTTGGTACGCACCACTCGCGCCGCGGCAACCACCGGGTCGAGATCGCCTATTCCCGCGAGGGCCGCGACTTCGGGGGCGCGCTGGAGACGGCCGGGGGCATTGCCCGCGCTCTGCCACTGGTGGAGTCCGACGTCTTCTGGCTTGCGGCCGGGGATGTGTACGTGCCCGATTTCGTGTTCGAGGCCCAGGCCGTGCAGGCCTTCAAGGCCAGCCGGCAACTGGCCCACCTGTGGCTGGTGCCCAACCCCGGGCACAACCCGCGCGGCGACTTCGGCCTGTCGCCCGAGGGGCTGGCGTTGAACCTGGCGGCCGACGACCCGGCCCCCCGCTATACCTACAGCACCATTGCACTGCTGCACGCCGAGCTGTTCTTCAAGCCCTGGTGCGAGATCCCGGTCGGCAACCCGGGCGGCTTGAAAGCGCCGTTGGCGCCCCTGCTGCGCCGGGCCATGGATGCGGGCCGTGTGGGCGCTTCGCTCTACACGGGCCGCTGGACCGACGTGGGGACGCCCGAGCGCCTGGCTGAACTCAACCGATAGTGATCAGCACCCCCTGAGGCGCTGCGCGGGTCGGGAGGGGGACGCCTCCAGCGCGGCGGGGCGGCCCTTGCGCGGGAGCACTGGCTTGGGCAGCGCCAGTTTCATACCCCTGTCGGTGGTAGCCAGTGCCGCAGAAGCCATCCTCTGGGCCTCATTGCACCTTTGGCGCACTGTCCGTGTTGGGTGGCGGTGCTGTGGCTGCTATTGGCTCGCTGCGGCCGCGTGGGCAGGCTGCACGGCAATGGCAGGGCCGTTCTCGCAGGCGCGCAGCAGCCATTCGCTGGGGCGAAAGCGGGCTTCGGGCCCATCGGGTGCGGGCTTGCCCACCTCGGCCTGCACGTCGTAGGGAATGGGCGGTACCTGGTACAGCGCCATCTGTCCCTTGCGGCAGGCCAGTGCCGGCACCAGCTTGTGCTCCACCCAGCCCTGGGTGGTGCTGTCGAAGCGGTAGAGCGGGCCCAGGGTCTGGTCCTGCGCCAGCTCCAGGCGCAGCGGCGTGGTCTGCAGCGCGCTGACCCAGGCGCCGGCGATCTGCACGGGTTGGGCAAAGCGCACCGACTCCAGCCCGTGCAGTGCGACCGGCTTGCCCGGCTCGCCCTTGTCGAAGGGGTCGTTGCGGTTGATCAGGCTGCCTGCGGGGACCAGCAACTCGCCGTACTGGAAATCCGCGGGCAGCACGAAGCGTTCCCTGCTGGCGCGCACCACGGCGCCGTCCTGCCGTGCCTGTGTCGCGCGCATGGACAGGAACCAGTTCAGCAGGATCAGCCCGTGGCACAGCAGGGCCACGGCGCACAGCACCTGCAGCGCGCGCGGGGTGAGTACCCATTTCTGCGGGATGTCCACGAAGCGGACATAGGCGGCATACACCAGCAAGGCCCCGGTCAGTGCCAGCCCCAGCACGGGGAGCAGCAGCGTGAAGATGAAATTCAACAGGGAGCTGAGCAGAAGGAGCATGGGGCCCGAGTCTGCCATGCCCGTGGCCGGGGCGGCCGGCGCGGCAGGGGGCTGCGTGGCGCACAAGCCACGCGGCCGGGCTGTGCCGCGTGCGCCCGGAGGGTCACCCGGCGGTGTGGCCGGCCTGCGCTTGTGTGGGCTGCGCAGGGCTGCCCAGCATGCCGGCCAGGCTCTGCGCCATGCCGGTGATGCCTTCATTGGACAGGCCCGCGTCCTTCATCACCGCGTCCACGATGGGCTTGGCGATCTGGTACTGCAGGGCCGAGTTCATGACCTGCTCGGGAAAGGTGCCCGTGGCGCCGGTGCCGGCCTGTGCCGCGCCCTGGGCTGCACTGCCGCCGGGCATGCCGCCCACCTGCACGATGCGGATCGAGTCGATCTTCTCCATGGGGCGCACGGCCTGGGCGATGATCTGGGGCAGCTGCTGCAGCAGCAGGCTGCGCACCTGCAGGTCCACCTGGGCGGCCGACAGGGTGTTGAGCGCCTCGTTCAGTGCGCGCTTGCCCTCGGCCTCGGCCAGGGCCGCGGCCTGGCGCGCGCGGGCCTCGATGGTGATGGCTTCGGCGCGGTCCAGCGCGGCCTCCTTCTCGGCCGACGCGGAGACCCGGATCGAGATGGCGTTCTGCTCGGCGTCCTTGGAGGCCTCGATCAGCTGGATGTTCTTGTCGCGTTCGGCCACGGCCACCTGGCGCGCGGTGTTCACGGCTTCCTCGGCCTTCACGGCCTCGGCGCGCGCCAGGTTGGCGGCGGCGTCGGCATCGGACTGCTCGCGCGATTTGGTGGCAATGGCGATCTGCGTGTCCTGGCGCGCAATCTCCACCTGCTTGCGCTGTTCGGCGCGCTTGGTCTCGGTATGGCGCTCCAGCTCGATCTCGCGCGTCTGGATCACCAGGTTCTTCTCGATCTCGGCGGCCTTGATCTCGCGCTCGGCCTCGATGCGCTTTTGGCTCACCTGGCGCTCGGCCTCGATCTTGGCGGCTTCGGCCTCGCGGTTGCGCTCGGCCTGCTGCGTGGCGATCAGTGCAGCCTGCTCGGCGCGCGTGGTCTCGATCTCGCGCTTTTGCGAGAGCGAGGCAAACTCCTGGTCCTTCTCGATGGTGAGCTTCTGGCGCGTGGCCTCCAGGTCCTTGGTGCGCACCTGCACCTCGGTGTCCTGTTCCACGTCGTTGCGCTGCTTGCGCCGCGCCTCGGTCTGCTCGGTCAGGCGCGTCAGGCCCTCGGCGTCGAAGGCGTTGTTGGGGTTGAAGAACTGCTTTTCGGTCTGGTCCAGGCTGGTCAGCGAGACCGATTCGAGCTCCAGGCCGTTCTTCTCCAGGTCCTCGGCCACCGCGTTCTGCACGGCCTGCACGAAGTCGCGGCGCTTGTCCTGCAGCTCCTGGATGGTCATGGTGGCGGCCGTGGCGCGCAGCGAGTCGACGAACTTGTCTTCCACCAGGGCCTTGAGTTCCTCGGGGCTCATGGTGCGCGCGCCCAGGGTCTGGGCGGCGATGCTCACCGCCTCTTCGGTCTGCTTGACGCGCACGAAGAAGGCGGCCGTCACGTCCACGCGCATGCGGTCCTTGGTGATCAGGCTTTCCTTGGCGCGGCGCACCACCTCGAGCTTCAAGGTGTTCATGTTCACCAGCACGCGCTCATGGAACACCGGCAGCAGGATGGCGCCGCCATCCATGATGACCTTCTGCCCGCCCAGGCCGGTGCGCACGAAGGCGGTTTCCTTGGTGGAGCGCTTGTACAGGCGCGCAAAGACGATGCCGATGGTCAGCAGGGCCAGCAGCGCAATGCCAGCGATGGCGCCCATTTCGATCAGGTTGCTCATTTCTCGGTTTCTCCCTCGGTTGGTATCGGTATGTTGATGGGAACGGGCGCCTACATCAAGCCCGGATGCGGGTTGGCAATGCAGCGGTAGAAGGCCCCGATCTTGCGCACGATGAGGATCTGCGCGCCTTCGTCGAAGACCTCGTCGTCGAGGTCGGGCTCGACCATCAGGTAGTGGGTGCGGCCATGGGTATCGCGCACGCGCGCCTGCGCCGCCAGGCCCCGGCGCGCCGCGCCAGCGGAGACCACGCCGGGCCGACCTATCAGCGACATCTCGCTCACGGCCGAGGTCTCGTCGCGCGGAATGATGTGGGCGATCAGTGCGCCCAGGCTGCGCACCGTGGCCATGCCCGGTGCCACGGCCACCAGGCCCGCGATCCAGACCGGCAGGTAGCCGCCCAGCAGGCCGTTCGCCACCTTCTGCAGGCTGTAGCCGAAGATCGCATAGCCCGTGAGGAACAGCACCAGCAGCACCAGCGAAGGCACCTTGCCGATGTAGAGCCAGCCCAGCACCCGGTCCAGGCCGGTGTCTCCATCAATGTCGGGCAGCAGATCGTCGAGCCAGTTGCTCGGGCTCAGCGAGACCAGCATGCCCAGGCCCTCGATCAGCGCGATGCCGACGATGAGCGCAAAGGCCACGCCAAAGGGCCAGGTCTCCGGGGCGGTGAACAGCGCGGTGATCACGCCTGCCCCGTCTTCAGGCGCGCCATGCGCTCGGCGATCTTGTGGTCGCGCACCAGCTCATCGAGCTCCTTGAGCTTGGCCGCCTGGTCCAGCGTGTGGCTGCGGTCGGTGCCCGCCAGGCCGGTCTGGCGCGCATACAGGCGGTCAAAGGCGCCGGTCACGGCATCGATGCGCTGCTGGACTGCGTTGGCGCCACCGGGTGGCGCGGCGGGGGCCTGGGTTGCCGTGGCGCGGCTTTGGCGAAAGGCCTCCAGCGCATCGGCCATCTCGCGCTGCTTGGCCAGCAGCGCCGCCACATAGCCCGTGAGCTCGCTCTCCTGCCGTGCCAGGTCGGCCAGCGTGGTCTCCAGCACCGGGATCTGGGCCTCGATGTCGAGTTGGCGCGCCACGGCGGCACGCGCCAGGTCGTCGCGGCCGGCCGCCAGGGCCTGGTCGATCTGCTCGGCCAGGGTGGCGTGCTGGCCATTGAGGTGGGCATGCTGCTGCTGGGCCAGGTGGCGGTTGGCGCTGGTGCGGCCCAGCTCATGGCGCACCTCGCCGATCACGGTGTCGGCCTCGCGCAGCGACTGCTCCATCACCGCCAGCGGGGCGTGGTTCTCCAGATGGTCCACCAACGCATGCACGCTGCCAGCAATGATGCGGCCTACGCGTGTCTTGAGCGAATCTGCCATCTCAGGCTCCTTTCGAGAGAGGGGATTGAATGGTCTGGGCCAGCTCCAGGGTCGCTGCGGCGTGGCGCTGCACGACGGCCGGATCGTACGCGCTGGCCTGCGTGGTGGTCGCCTGGCGCAGCAGCATCTCACTGAGGGCAAAGCCCCGCCGCACCAGCAGGTCTTCGAGCCGGGCGGCTTCCTGCTCTGACGTGGGCGCGTTGCTGACCACGATGGCCAGACAGGTCGTGACATGGTCCAGCATGGCGTTGAGCACGTCCGAGTGGCGGCCCGTCTGGCCCTCGGTGCGCACCAGCGACTCGCGCAGCCGCGCCGTGATGTCGCGCGCCCAGGCGTGGGCGGCCACATAGTCGAGGGCGCCGTCGTGGTGGCGCTTGAGCTGGCCCAGCAGCACGCGCAGCTTGTCGCTGTTGGTGGTGGCGCCCTCGACCTGCAACTGCGCCAGCCACAGGTAGAGGTCGCTCGGGATGCGGGCGGAGAGGGGCTCCATCGTGGTGGAGGTGGTGACCATGGCGTCCATCCGAAGTGGTGTTGAATGCGATGGTATTCATGTGAATACGTTTGTCAACAACCCATTCGGGTGGCGGGTTTTGGAATTGTTTGCAAGCGCGATGGCCCACGGCACCGAAGGGTGGCGGATTCGCGTTAAAAATAGCGCATGAACTCACCGTCCTCGCCATCCATCTATGCCCAGCGCCGTGCGCGCCTTGCTGCCCAGCTGGGTGCCGGGGGCATCGCCATCATCCCCACGGCACCTGAGTACCCGCGCAACCGCGATACCGACTTCCTGTACCGCCACGACAGCTATTTCTACTACCTGACCGGGTTCACCGAAGCCGGTGCCTGCCTGGTGCTCACGGCTGAAGGGCACAGCACGCTGTTCTGCCGCCCCAAGGACCTGGAGCGCGAGATCTGGGACGGCTACCGCCTGGGCCCGGAGGCCGCGCCTGCTGCGCTGGCCATGGATGCGGCCTTCTCGAGCGCCGTGCTCGACGCACAGTTGCCGCGCCTGCTGGAGAACCGCCAGAGCGTGTGGTACCCCCATGCCACGCACAACGGCCTGGCCGCGCGCGTGGAGGGCTGGCTCAATGCCGTGCGTGCCCGCGTGCGCTATGGCGCGCAGTGCCCTGCGGTGCAGCAGGACCTGTGCGGCCCGCTCGACGAGATGCGCCTCATCAAGGACGCGCACGAGCAGGACACCATGCGCCGCGCCAGCGACATCAGCGCGCGCGCCCACATCCGCGCCATGCAGCGCTCGGCCCGCATGCTGCGCGCCGGCGAGGACGTGCGCGAGTACCACCTCGACGCCGAACTGCTGTATGCCTTCCGCGAGGGCGGCTCGCAGTACCCGGCCTACGGCTCCATCGTGGCCGCGGGTGCCAATGCCTGCGTGCTGCACTACCGCGCCGATGCCGCCCCGGTGCGCGACGGCGAGCTGGTGCTGATCGATGCGGGTTGCGAGCTCGACGGCTATGCCAGCGACATCACGCGCACCTTCCCGGCCAACGGCCGCTTCACCGGGCCGCAGCGCGCGCTCTACGACCTGGTGCTGGCCAGCCAGGTCGCGGCGGTGGATGCCACGCGCGCTGGTGCCCGTTTCAACGACCCGCACGACGCCACGGTGGCCGTGCTGGCCCAAGGCATGTTGGACCTGGGCCTGCTCGATGGCAACAAGGTCGGCACGGCGCAGGACGTGATCGACAAGCGCGCCTACTTCCCGTTCTACATGCACCGCACCAGCCACTGGCTGGGCATGGACGTGCACGACTGCGGCAGCTACGTGGAGCCCGGTGAGGCCGACAAGGTGACCGAGCGCAAGGACCCGCTGTCGGGCGAGACCCTCCTCAATCGCCCCAGCCGCGTGCTGCAACCGGGCATGGTGCTGACCATCGAGCCGGGCATCTATGTGCGCGCGGGCGAAGGCGTGCCCGAGCAGTTCCACGGTATCGGCATCCGCATCGAGGACGACGCCATCGTCACCGCCACAGGCTGCGAACTGATCACGCGCGGCGTGCCGGTGGACGCCGACGAGATCGAGGCACTGATGCGCGCCTGACGGCGCCGGCGCTACATGCTGGCGATGAGGTGGTCGATGAAGACCCGCACGCGCAGCGGCATGTGGCGGGTGGCGGGGTAGACGATGGAAAATGGCCGGGAGCGGCCGCCCAGCTCCTGCAGCACTTCCACCAGCCGGCCCTGGCGCAGATCGTCTTCCACGATGAAGCGGTAGGTCTGCAGCAGCCCTGCGCCGTGGCGTGCCAGGGTGACCATGCCCAGCAGATCGTCGGAGCAGGTGAGGCTGCCGGCGGTGGCGACATCGATGTCGCGACCCTCCTGGCAAAACACCCAGGGCACGGCCTGCCCGGTGCTGGGCAGTACGAACTGCAGGCATTCGTGGGCCGCCAGGTCCTCCAGGCGGCGCGGCACGCCCGCCGATTGCAGGTAGGCCGGCGTGGCAACGACGACCAGCTCTGCATCCAGCAGCTTCCTCGCGACGAGGCCTGAGTCGGGCTGCACCCGCGCGCGCACGGCCAGGTCGAAGCCATCGGCCGTGAAGTCCACATTGCGGTTGCTCAGCTGCACTTCGACCTGCACCTTGGGATAGCGTGCCCGGAAAGCCACCAGCGCCGGCAGCACCCGGCAGTGCCCCAGCGTGGTGGGCACGCTGATGCGCAGCCGGCCGGCAGGCTCGGCCTGCGTGCCGGTCAACTCCCGCTCGGCCTCGCTGAGGCGGTTCAGCGCCTGCCGGCATTGGTCGAAATAGGCCAGCCCTCCATCGGTCAGGCGGATCTTGCGCGTGCTGCGCACGAAGAGCCGCACCTGCAGGCGCTCTTCCAGGCGCGCAATGGAGCGGCTCACGGCCGCCGGGGTCAGCCCCGCCTGCTGGGCGGCGGCCGTGAAGCTCTGGGCCTCGGCCGCCAGGCAGAAGAGTTCGATGCTTCCCAGCATCACATCGCCAAACTCGCGGGCCATGAATTACTCCATGTAATGAATGAAGTTAATGATGGTGAGTTTATCAATGTGTGCGTATTCAATAACCTGCGGTTTCCCCATTTTTTGACGACCAGGAAACCCCATGACCTCTCCCATCTCCATCGTTTTCCACAGCGGCTACGGCCACACCCGCGAGGTCGCGCAGGCGGTCGCCGCAGGCAGCGGCGGTACGCTGCTTGCCATCGACGACCAAGGCGAACTCAGCCCCCAAGGGTGGGCGCAGCTCGATGCCGCGCGCGCCATCGTGTTCGGCTCGCCGACCTACATGGCCAATGTCAGCTGGCAGTTCAAGCGCTTCGTGGATGCCAGCTCCGCCGTCTGGGCCCGCCAGGGCTGGAAGGACAAGCTGGCCGCCGGTTTCACCAACAGTGCCGGGATCAACGGGGACAAGCTCACCACGCTGTACACCCTGTTCTCGCTGTCGCAGCAGCACGGCATGCTCTGGGCCGGTACGGCCATGCCGCCGAGCAATACCAAGGCCGCCGTGCGCGATGACCTGAACTACCTGGCCTCCTTTGCCGGGCTGATGACGGCCACGCCCTCCGACGCTTCACCCGCAGACATGGTGGCCGGAGACTTGGCGACGGCCCGGGCCTTCGGCGAGCGCATTGCGCAGGTCGTGGGCCGCATCGGCTGAAAGGAACCGCCATGCCTTACGTGAACATCCAGGTCACCCGTGAGGGGGTGACACGCGAACAGAAGGCCGAGCTCATCGCGGGCGTCACCGCGTTGCTGGTGCGGGTGCTGCACAAGAACCCCGCGACCACGCATGTGGTGATCGACGAGATCGACCTCGACAACTGGGGTGTGGGCGGCCTGCCTGTGGCCGAGTTCCGAAAGCGCCAGCCATGAGCGCCGACGCGGATTTCGCTGGCGTCACCGCCGCTTTGCACACCTACTTCGACGGACTGCACCACAGCGACACGGGCCGCCTGGCGCAGGTCTTCCATCCGCTGGCCATCTATTGCTGCGCCACCGAGGGGCCACTGCTGTACCGGACCATGGCGGAGTACTTTCCCATCGTGGAGCAGCGTCCTTCGCCCGCGAGCCGCGGGCAGGACCGGCGCGACCGCATCCTGTCCATCGAATTCGCGGGCCCGGTCACGGCCTTTGCGCGGGTCGAGTGCGCGATTGCGCCGCGCTTCTTCACCGACTTCCTGACGCTGGTGCGGACCGACGGGCGCTGGCAGATCATGAGCAAGGTGTTCCACTTCGACATGGTGGAGCAAGGCGCCTAGGCGCCCCTGCCCCCCATGGAAAAAAAGGCCGGCACCACCTTGCGGTGGCCCGACCTTTGGCGTGGGGGCTGCGGTGCGGTCCGCAGCCTCGTCGTGCGAATTACAGGGCGCCGACTTCGCCGGAAGAGATCTGGCCGGTGCGCACAGCGTCAGCCGCCTGGGCACGCACGGCAGCGCGGTCAGCGGTCGACTTGTAGGTCACCACGCGGGAACCAGCGGGTTCCAGGCTGCGCGTCTGGGCGACGGTGGCGGCTTCGGCAGCCACTTCAGCGCGGGTGCGGTTGGTTTCGAACTTCGTGGCGAATTGCGAAGCATCGGCTTCGTCGGCGTAAGCACCGAAGGAAGCGAAAGCGGCTACAGCGGCGATGGAGAGGAAACGGGCGGTCGTGTTCATGATGAAAGTCCTTTGGGTAGAAAAAGCGTCTCAAAAAAACCGGAGCGAAAACAACTTCAAACC
>JAESFW010000245.1_pt1 | contig 58530 bp, 59 predicted proteins | sample 9269481 | NCBI WGS metagenome assembly JAESFW01 (sample SAMN14515350, study PRJNA621654) | algae metagenome | isolation source: Lyngbya sp. HA4199-MV5 and co-occurring heterotrophs from soil with... | place: USA: Ahupuaa O Kahana State Park, Hawaii | collected 2009-07-21 | reverse complement strand
GCCAAAACCCCTCGATCTCTTGAGAAGGAGGTTGACACGGAGATTGTTGCGATCTGGGCGTGGATTCAGCGCCAGAAACTACGGCCAGGGCAGTTTGGTTGGGAGGCCACCCGACGTACCAGTACCTCCAAAGATGAGACGCTCACGGTGACCAACGGAGCTGTTGTAGCAGACGGAGGTACCGTTCTCCACCCGCAAGAAACGCGTGTCTTGGTGACACTCCCGGAAAAGGTGGCTGTTCAGTTCCGCTTTGAATTCAATGTGGTTGATGACCGGGGTTGAAGCGGAAGACGGTCTTGCAATGCCAGTGCAGCCAGCGGGCTAGATTAACTGGTTCCAATAGGACATCATGGCTCTGCAGTTGTGCGGGAAGTCACTGGGTTTGGTCGCGCGACCATCAACGCTAAGTGCGATTCCTTGATATCACAAGCAGACCCTTGACCTGACTACCAAACCCTCATAGTCTGCACCCCATGTCTGAAACCGGCCCCATCATCTTCGGCATGACTGTTGATGAGTTCTCAAGCCTCGTGCGACGTGCCACTCGCGAGGCGGTGAGGGAGAACCTTCGTGCTGGAATTCCCGTGACCGGCATGGTCAATGGGGTTATCCGCGAGATCCATCCCACCGATGCCCTCGCGTTGGAACTGCTCAAGAACGGTCCAACCAGCGAGCTTCCGCTGGAACCAAAGGCCTGAGATGTTCTGCGCGCTGGGTACGGGAGCCTCTCGGCCGGTGGCAGGCTCCAGCGCTAAGCGTATGTTTGCAATGGGTTCCCGCATTCAGCGGACCGCCTGACACCGTAGAGATCCACGGGGAATGTGCGTCAGATAGAGTGCAAAAAGCGCTGTACACGTGCAGCCTGAACAACTTCGGGCGATTGGGCAAGCAGAGCCTCAGCTGGACATGCGCGTTCAAGCCAATCGTTTGGCGAAGCGAACCAGTGCGCGACCTCCACATCCGCCATTACGGGTGTCAGCTCTCGTGGAACGCGTGATACAGCAGTTCGAAGTGTCCAGGTGTGTGGGATCAATGAGCTGCGAGGCCACGCTTACGGTCGAGGTGGGGGCCAATCTAGCCTATGTGGGCATCCACCAGCTGGGCGGAGATATCGACATGCCCGCGCGCCAATTCACAGAGTGCTTCAAGACCGAGGCCGGGCGCAAGCTGTTTGCCGAGCGCGGAGCTAAAGGCGCCGCCGAGCGCACAGTCAACATTGGCAAGCACGATCACCATGCCGGGCCGGCCATACCTAGGCGTCAGCCAGGCGGACGATCACGAGATCCGGGCCATCACCTTGGAATGGGTTGTAGAACGCTCGGGTCGCTGAGTTGATCCAGCAGCATCTTGGTGCCAGTTTCAAGGCACACCTGCATTAGGTTGAGCATGTGATCCACAGGTTCCAAGTCAGGCGCGTAGCTTAAGACTGACAGACCAGCCAAGTCAGAGAAGTGGCAATTGAGACTCCGTGCGCTGGCATGTGCGCCAAGTGCGCCGAGGCTTCTGTACCCATGGGTGTACAGCCAACTCAGACCCGCGTCCGAAGCGGCACGTTGTGCATCGAGTGTTTCCTCAGGACGTGGCTGCGCCGATAACCGGTCCACGGCGGCTCGTTGCTGGTCATTGAGCAACGCGTATTCCGGGGACCTCTTGATCTCTGAGGTCTGCTTGTGCGTGTCCACCTCCTGCTTGTTCACCCACCACTTCACCCGCTCGGGCTTGTTCCATACTGCACCCGCGCAGAAGAGGCATTCCAGCGCAGTTCGCATCGTGGAAGCTCCTGCGCCGCACATTCTCATTTCAAGAAGCCACACAGTTGCCCGACAGCTCTCCAGCGCTCGTAACCACAGGCAAAGTCCGCAAATGAATGCATACGGAGCTCTGTATCTGTCCGGGGCCGGAATTGCCTTCAATGCCTCCGTAAACAGGTTGCGAACATCGGAGAAAGCCTGTGAGAGATCTGAAGTGCTAGATGCAGGCTCAGTCGAGAGAACCATCGGCCTGAGACCGAAGTACCGCAGATCCGGAGAAGTGGACATAGACGCTCCATAAGTGAAACTTGATTTTCAGTTAAAGCCAGCTGAAATAGTGGATGCGGGTACAAGACCCGCAGCGCGCTGCCGCAGACCATTGCGGCATGTCTCAGCGCTCCGCCGACCGTATGCCCCCAACCTGGGGACGTTCGGTTGCCACCGGTTGCTTTCGCGGCGTTGTAGCGGCGCTGAGGTAGAAATCAGATACCAGTTCGGGCCACTGCCCGTGCAGATAGTGCAAAGCCTCCCCCATCAGCCTGCATGGAGCGACGCGGTGCAGGAGCGTGACCTGGAATCCTCGCCGTGCACGCCTTGCGTGCGTGCGGGCACACTGCTGGAGAGACCAACGCCACAGCGAAAGATCGCAGACCACCAAGCGCCAGGCGGGAGCAGCTTGGGCTAGGGCCGAGTGGCGACATAGCCATCGCGTGAAGGGATCTGTGCAAATACCTAAGATTCAGGCGCTGCGTATTTCGAATCTCCTGGACAGCCGGTTCGGCACCGTGGTCACCGAGTTCGACACCGCGGTCGGAGGTCCGCAGATTGCCTGCACTCTTCGCTGAGGAACAGCCGGAGCGGTCGCCTAGACTTCGGCAATCGGTCAGAAGCTGCCGTTTGGGAAGTGAAAGTCAACGACCGCTTTAGGCTGTGAGCTGTCGCTGATACACCCATCCACGACCGACCGCATCGATCAACAGTGGACGTTGGGCGCCTTCTGAAGCACGACGCCTCTGTCGTGTCATCCCTGGAAAGTCGGGTCAGTGAAGCGCGTCGTTGCTGCCCGTCTACTTGATCTCAGACCATCATCGACACCGTGTCGTCCAGCGGGGAGCGCCCGAGGGTTAGAGGGGAAGACAATTTGTGCAGTCATCGGACGGTGATGGCAGCCTGACGGCAGGACCCGTCGCCCGTTCATAAGAAGCCCGGGATCTACGTCAGCCGCAGAGCCGCTCGACGACGAAGCATGCCCGCGAGGATCGACCCATGTTTCAGTGTCAACCGATAGTCCACACGAGGCGATCTACAGCGGAGGGCCCATTGACAAGATCGTCAGAAATGACGATGCTTCGGCCCCATGCGATACCCAGGTGGCAAAGGAAAGACGTACCAGCACATCATCAATTTGATGCCCGTGCACCACGTCTATATAGAGTCACACCTGGGCGGAGGCGCTGTCATGCGCCACAAGCTCGCGGCCGCGAAGAACATCGGCATCGAGGCTGACCCGAGAGCTTTTGCGGCATGGGCGGCTGAGCCACTTGCGGGTGTAGAGGTGGTGTGCACGCGTGCCGAAGACTTTCTCGCCAGCTATCCGTTCCAAGGAGACGAGCTTGTCTATGTCGATCCGCCGTACCACCCGGCGACGAGACGTCAAGAACGCGTCTATCGACTGGACTACACCGAAGACGACCATGAGCGGCTCGCCGTTTTGCTGCGCGACCTGCCGTGCATGGTCATCTTGTCGGGCTACGCTAACCCCGTCTACGCGAGAATTCTAGGCGACTGGCGAACCAAGACATTCGAGGCGAAAACTCACGTCGATGTTCGGACCGAGACCTTGTGGTTCAACTTCGAACCGCCCAAGCAACTACATGACAGCCGATACGTCGGCGCCGACTTTCGCGAGCGACAGACCGTTCGCCGACGGATGGACCGGTTACAGGAACGCATTGCACGCATGGACATCGTCGAACGAGCGGCGCTCATGCAGTGGCTACACGAGACGTACCCGATGACCCATAGGAGTCCCTCGCCATGATGCAGACCGCCGCAATCCTTACCCGCACAGGCTCAATCCAGGTCGAGCTGCCAAGCGCGGAAGTCGAGCTCATGGACGGGGTTCGATGGGGTTCCGTTGATGCCTTCCCGACGCCGGCGTACTGGGCCTACCAGGTAGTTGCTCGCCGCTTGGCGGGCAAGCCTGCAGGCTACCGGCTCGGCCGCACGTTGGCCGAAGAAGTGGCTGCGTGCCTTCTGGGTGGTCATGGCATACCGGCTACTGTCGGCCTGGCTGCGTACGACCGCATGCGCGAACGAGGCGTCCTGTCGGGCACTCCCGTGAGCGAGGCCGAACTCGAAGCGCTTCTGAAGGAGCCGCTCGATGTTGACGGCAGATCTATCCGGTATCGGTTCGCTGCTCAAAAGGCACGATATTTGGCAGCGGCGCTGCCGCTCGCTCACGCAGCGCCGAAGTTCGAGGCAGGCCGGCAACTGCGCGACTGGCTCTTGGCCGTTCCGGGCATTGGCCACAAGACAGCGTCTTGGATTGCGCGAAACTGGCTGGACGCGGATGACGTTGCCATCCTCGACATCCACGTCATGCGCGTCGGCCAGGTCATCGGCCTGTTCCCGAAGAACCTGACGGTCGAGCGCCACTACGCCCAACTGGAGACGCGCTTCCTCAGCCTGAGCACATCGCTGGACGTACGCGCGTCAGAGCTTGATGCAGTCATCTGGTGGGAGATGGCTTCCTCACCTCTGACGGTGCGGCACCTCATTGAGCACCTTCGCGGAAGCGACGACGAGGGCCGCGAGAGAACTCGGAAGCACGTGCAGACCGAGCTGGCGCTAGCGCGGTAAAGAACGCTTGACTCGTAGTGCGCCACTTCGCATGCGGTCTTGCGATCGCGCACGCGACTAGCTGCGGCCAGAGTACTCGGGGCCAAGCTCCAGATAGGTCTCGACGTACTTGTTGCAGCCGCGACAGTTTCCGCAGGCGATGTTGGCCTTGTGGCAGCTGTGCGACCAGGCGAGCAGGCCAGCGGGAACTCCAGTCGAGCGAATGAGTTCGGCCGTGGACATGCCGATGGCCGGGGCGACCACCCTCAGATGACCTTCCTGGTAGGCCATCAGCTCGTCGATCTTCTGGACGAATTCCGGTGTTCCATCAATGTGGCTCTCACCGTCGGAGTGGACCGTCCCGATGTAGAGGATCTGCATTCCTCGCGAAATGGCGCGCATGCTTGCCAAGGTGATGAGCAGCTGATTGCGGTACGGCCACCAGTCGGAGGTCTGCGCGGCCGCGTCAGGAGGTGCGCCGGCCATGTCGCCGGAGCCGAGCGAACTACAGTCGACCGAAACGATTTCGTGTCGAATGCCCAACTCCTTGCACACCTGCGCGGAGGCGTGCTTCTCGGCCTCTGCGGCCAGCTGGCCGTAGTCGAGGGTGATGGCGAGTTCCGGACGCTTCCACCAGGCGATGGCGAGGGAGTCCATGCCGCCGGACAGCAGAAGGGCGTCTTTCATAGCTTCACCGCTTCCCAGAGGGTTGAATACAGCGCTGTGGTGTAGTCAGTGCAGATGGTGCAGGCCGACCCTTCCATCATCTTCAGGTGCTCGGTGCTCTGGCGTTCGCTGTAGACGACGACGGGCTTACCTAATGCGCGGGCGTAGCCGATCTCGTAGACGGTGCCCGCATCGAGCCCGTCAGTGATTGCGAACACGATGTCCGAGTCCACGATGGCTTCCAAGTCCTTGCCGACTACGTCGTTAGCCGACCCGAGACCAACGTCGTGGTACGGCGAGAAGACCTTGAGCCCAAGGCCTTTCAGGTTTGCCTGCGCCTGTTCGATCATCCAAATCTGCATGAGATCGAAGAACGGCCCCGCCAGATAGACCTGCCGCTGCTTACCGGCCAAATGGGCGGCTGAAAGCTCAACTGGCCGGATTTCGTATGCCGCGAGGTTCTCCTTCGTCGGCAGGCCCCGAGTTTCACAATAGTAAGCGGTCGCACGGGACGCGATGTCCGCTGCCTGCGCCGCGTTCAAGCCTTCATGCATCCACCCGTTGGCGAAGTGGGCGACGAAGCAGTCTCCTGAGCCGATTTTCCAGACGCGCTTCGTCCGGTATGCCGGCACCTGGGCGACGCCAGCGGCCGTCCAGACGAATGCGCCGCGCGGCCCCATCTTGATGATGACCACCTCCGCCTTCTCCTGAGCCGCCAGGACGGGCGCGATGCCCTCTGGTGAAGCTCCGGGCATGTTCGCCAGTTGTGAGGCCTCCCACAGGTTCAGGACGAGTGCAAGGTGGGTTGCCGTCGAGCCGTTGGCACCGAATGGTGTCGCCCCCTGAGCGTTCTGGGGGTCATAGACGGCCCAGGTGGCATGGACGACGGCGTCTCCCTCCAGCATCCCGAAGCGCACCACCTTCTCTTCGGTCAGGCGGATTGGCTCGTGAGGCGTGTCGGGTACGCCGACGATCTCCGGCACGGCCATGTCATGGAGGTACTTGAAGGACACATCACTGTCGATGCTCGTCGGCGCGACGGCGAAGCTATCCAGCCACGCAGACTTCTCATTGATGACACCCAGCGTCACCTCAGTGGTGTACGAGTGCAGAACCACGGAGGTTCCGGTGGTCGCAATAGCCAGCGCTGCACGTCCGGCAGAGCCGAAAACGTCGTACCACCGAGGATGAACGCAGTATTCGCGGTAGACACCGCCGACAACGTGAATGGTCATCAGGCGTGCTCGACTCGCACCCTGACTTGGCCGCTGACGATCTGGAGAACTCTGGCGGTGTAGTCATGGCCCTGTCCGATGCAGTTCCGAAGCTGGGTAGCCTCAGGGCCGGTGAGGCCGCCGGCGGGCTGGCCGTTACTCAGAACTTGGACAACCACCTGGCCGTTCATCTGAACCACGGCAATGAGAAGTACGTCATTGACATTCAGGGTTGCCACCACAGCAGCCTGCGGACTGCTGAGCTGGAGGTCGAACCTCAGGGTGTCGCACGGCGAGCTGTAGCCAGGACCGCTGTTGCCATTTCCTGTGCTGGGGCTATCTCGTCCCGACATCGCGCTCTCCCTGAGTCGTTTGTATCGCCGAGGAGACTAGCCAGAAATTCAGCGTAGCGCAAGACTAGTTCGGGCGCGTAGACCGCGTTGGTATGACTCGAGCTGGAGGCGGGCCTGTGCTGACCACCAAGGGCGGCGTGCAATAATCGAGAATACCCTGAGAGCAGCCTAGATGACCCGCATCGTTACCTCTGACGAGTTCGTCACGCTCATTCTTGCGACGCTGAAGTTGCGTGACCCCCACGCGGAGCTGCTTGACAGCGAACTAGATCAAAGTTTTCAAGAGGCATACGAGGACCTCGCACATCGAGAAGCGGCCATGGGCGTCAGTTCGAATTTCACGTTCTTCACTGATCCTCTACATGGGAACTCAGCGAAGCTGCGCAGAGCCATCGTCTGGGCGCGTGATCGTGGGTTCCTTCAGCCTGAGCAAGGGAAGCGAGGCGTGAAGTATCTGGTGAAGATGCCGCCTGAATTGGCCGGTCGATTCTTGACGAAATCTTCGATTGATACTGGGTTCCTTGAGCGAGTCATCAGCGAGCGTTTTCCGTTGCGTTCGAGCGCGCCAGCCGCCTCCTGACATGACTGCCCCTTTGACGCTTGACGCTCTCAAAGCGCTTATCGAAGAACTGGCGAAGCAGCAACTCGAGGCCTACACGGTCAAGCTCCAATCGTCTCCCGTGTTGCGCGGGAAAGACGTCAACGACGCGCTGTGGGGAACCGTTTCGTTTTCTCGAATGGAAGTGGCTCTGCTCGACTCGCCACTTCTGCAGCGCCTACGCTACATACGGCAACGGGGCGCAGCGCACTGGGTCTACCCCGGGTCAGTTCACACTCGCTTCGAGCATCTGCTTGGCGCGATGGCCGTAGTCCGGTCAATGGTCATCGCCTTCAATCAGTCGGCGAAAGGATCGTTGACAGGTTCTGAGTCTCCTCCCATCTCAGATTCGACAGAGCAGGTACTGCGTCTGGCCATGATTTTGCGGGAAGCCGCTCAGATGGCGTTCTCTCAGGTTTCTGAAGGCGTGCTCTCCGAGTTGCCTGAATTTGCAGCCATCCCCAAAGCTTTCTCCCTAGCTTTGCGTGCAGAGACAGATACTGCCAGTGAGGATGTCTCGCTTGTTCAGGTCGTGGGCTACCTTCTAGCCAAATCTGAAGCTCTACGTGTGTTGCTCGAGCTGCTTCTTGACCGAGAGGGTTCGACGTTAGTTGGACTCGGCGGAACGATCGCTGACCGCGTGGGAAGCCTCGTGAAGTACGTATCGTTCGCCATCATCGGACGAAGAATTGATGACCGCCTTCCTTTGGTTCACGAAATCGTCTCGGGCCCGTTCGATGCCGAGTGCATTGATGCGCTTTTGCGCGACGCACGATTCGCCGGCTTGCCCACGTTGATGGACGAGCAGCGGTTGCTGCAGAAGCTCGAAGTGCGGCGAATGCACCTCGAGGAGATGCCCGATGCGATTCTCACGGCCATCTCTGATGGCGGCGCCAAAGACGACACCTGGCTGTTTGGCGTAAAGGCTTCTGCGGCCGCCGTGCTGGACGAGCTGCAGCTGGCGCGCATGCTGGCAACGTCCAAGGTCTATCAACACCCAAAGGTGCTCGCGGTTGAGCAGATGCTGCGGTCTGCTATCGAGTCCCTCGTCGCCGGCGCCAGTGCTTCAGCCGTGCTCAGACTTCTCTTCTCATCGTCGGACGATGCGCTTCTCGGAAAGAGCGCCGCAGGCCTGGCCCAAGAACTAGCGGTGAGAGCTGATGCGACGGAATCCAATCAGCGGATCGGTGCTGCCGCTGAGCTGCTGACAGCTTTGCGCGAGCGCCGTCTTTGGGTGCGCGCCTTTCAATTTCCCGAGTGGAGCTCAGCGCTCGACATGGGACGGGAGGCATCCACAGAGCTGGAGTTTATTCGCGACGATCTGAGGCACGTCGAGCGGGGGCCGGTTCTGATGGGGAAGGTTCGTGCGGAGACGCATCGCGTCCTTGAGCTCATCGAAGCGGGAAGATGGAGCCGTCTTGCGCTTGACTCGCTTGTGTCCGCTAGGTCGCTTGAGGCTACTTCCAGTGAGACCGAAGTAGGGCGTGCATACATCATTCGGTCGTCTCAAAAGTCTTACCAGTTCTCGGAGTTACTATCCGCTCGCGGAAGCTGGCTCGATCATTACAACGCAGGCCAGCCTCGCGACCACGTCTTTTGCCCGCCGGAGATCGCTGACGCAGTGTTCGTCGCCTTCGAGCGGGTCGCCCGCGTTGAATACGAAGTCAGGCTGCCCGAGAGTTCAATCGAGGCGAGTAAGCGGGATTCGAGGAAGATCGAAACCCTCAAGAGAGATCTTTGGACGAGGGGCTACTGGGACCGGACGCCCTATGACATTCGTCCAATGCCTGCGCGGCTGAAGCGGCCAGAACTGCCCCGGCAGCTGACATCCTTTTACGACCTGCGAACAAAATACTTGGCGCCTGCCTCGGAAAACAGCATTCGACGCGCTCGCATAGTTGCAACCGATACCAGAGACTGGCTGCGACAGTTCGACGACGATAGTTACGTAACCTGCGCTGTTCGCCTGCTCGCTCACGTCAAGATGCTTGACCGTGATGACCTCTTCAAGGCGCTCACGGTCTTTCTTGAGGAAAATCCGGGCTTCAAGAACGCTTGGGTCACCCCCTTCGGAGAGGCAAAGGACAGTGGCAGTGTCCAGGCGTATTTCGCAGGGGACGCGCGGACTGCAGGGCTGGTCTCTGAGTTGGGTAGCCTTGAGCACTACGTCACTCGCGGCGCAGGTCGACCAATCATCTTTGTCGACGACCTCACCGGGTCTGGTAGTCAAGCCAGCGATGTTCTCGCCGCAATGATGGGCCGTGACGACCTTCGCAGTGACCTCGACGAGGAGCGTGAGAGACTTCCAACAGACCAGGCGGACGCGGTGCGTGCTGTTCCCATTGCCCTCCTGTTTGTCGCCGGCTGGAACTCCGGTCTTGAAAAGATTCGCGAGATACTCCCGAAGCTTGGGTTGAACGCTACCGTCTTTGCCTCGCTAAGAGATGAGCAACTCCCCTTCGCTTCTGAGGTTCTGACGCAGGGTGGAGGCATAGCGCCAGAGGCCGTCACTTCATTCTTGGCTCGCTGCGAAGACATTGGTCGACAGTTGGTGATGTCTCAACCGCGCGCTCGACCGCTCGATAAGAAAAAGCTTGAGAAACGATTACTCGGGTACGGCAATCGAGGATTGCTGCTGGTGACACCGTTCAACACTCCCACCCAGACACTCACAGCGCTCTGGATGGACGGGGAGGTTGACGGGCAGCCTTGGAATGCACTTTTCCCTCGACGGAAGAAGACGTGAAGTTGACGGCGCCGTCGCACCAGGTCAGCCGAGTAGCGACGATCTGACGCTAAGCGCGCGCGCCCACGAAGGCTGCGCCGACGCCTACAAGTGACGCGCCCGGAATCAGTTGACTCGCCCACGGCTCGCCGGTGACGCCCATCGGCGAGAAGTTCAGCGACAACGCTTCCGCAGCCATTGAAAACATTCCCAAGAGGACGCCGGCATCGCGCCACACCAAGCTTGCGGCGTCCTCGTACTTCGATGCAGTCAAACCGGGTTCGGCCACGAAGAGTAGCAGCGTGCCGGCAGGAGCGTCTAGGACTTCGTGCATGGCCGTGCGCAGGGCCGACGGCTTGAGAGATGTGTCAAGCTTGCTCAGCCCATGTTCGAAAGGGTCGTAGCGACACAGTGCTGCATCGCCCGGTCGGTGCACCACCACGTGAACCGGGTGAATGGCACCTGCTGAAGGCGCGGGCCGGTGGGACTGGGCGAACGCCAGCGGTCCTGCAAGCGCGGCTCTGACTCGGCATGTGAACTGCATGAGCGCACCCAGTTGGTCATCCAAAAGAGGAGCAAACGAATATCGAGTTCTGCGTGCCTCAACGACTGAGGCAAAGGGTGGCGTGTCTGGGATCGAGCCCTCGGGCAGCGGGACGAACTGCACCTCCGGCCAGACGACAGGCCTATATGGCTTGGGCTCAGACCGTGGGCGTGGGTTCTTGAGGTCCGGCCATTCCATCGTTCAGATCCTCGAGAATTTTGAAGTACTTGTTGCACCCGCGGCAGTTACCGCACGGAACGTCGGACTTGTGGCAGCTGTGCGCCAACGCCAGCTCCGTGTCCGGGACTCCGGAGAGGCGTATCAGCTCAAGAGTACTTAACTCGATCGCCGGCGCCGAGACGGTCATGCCCCCTTCCTGAAGCGCTAACAGGTCGCTCAATGTCTCCACGAACGCAGGCGTGCCATCGCGATGAAAGCCGTCCGAGAGGACGGAACCGATGTACAACTTTTCAACGCCCAGGCTGATCGCTTTCATCGCCGCGAAAGTCACCAGCATCTGGTTGCGATACGGCCACCAGTCACTGGCCGGAGCGTGTTCGTTCGCGGTCCCGCCCGCCATGTCCCCGGAGCCGAGCGACCGACAGTCGACCTTGACGACATGGTGGGCCATGCCGAGGCGTTGGGCAACCGCCGTGGCGGCTGTTATCTCCGCTCGGGCTGGCAACTGACCGTAGTCGATGGTAATGGCCAAGCTCGGACGCTTCCACCAGGCAATTGCGATCGAGTCCATGCCACCTGACAGGAGGAGCGCCGTCTTCATAGGACCATCGCCGTCCACAGCGCGCAGTAGATGGATGTCACGTAGTCCTTGCAGAGCACGCAGTTAGAGCCTTCGAACATCTTCAGATCTTCGCTCAACTCGTTCTCGCAATAGACCACGACAGGCTTTTTCTGCGCGCGCGCGTATCCGATCTCGTAAACGGTGCCAGAGTCCAGCCCATCTCCGATGGCAAATACAAGGTCTGAAATGTGAATGCCCTCAAGGTCGAGCTGCACGACATCGTCGGCGCTCCCGTAGCCGACGTCGTGGTACGGCGAAAACACGTCCAGCCCAAACCCCCTCAGGCTTTCACGAGCCTGTTCGACGAGCCACAACTGTGCGAGCGTGAATATTGGGCTGGCCAGGTAGACGCGAGGCCGCCTTCCAGCTTTCCAGCGCTCGGATGCTTGGACAGGCTTTGCCGGAAAGGCATCAAGCATTGCGGGTGTGGGGAACCCGCGCCCATCGCAGTAGACCGCAGTCGCCAGCGAGGCGCGGAGCGCGCTGTCGGCGGCCGAACGACCCTGCGTCGCCCACCCCAACGCGAAGTGGGCAGCAAAGACATCTCCTGAGCCGATCTTCCACACGGTATCAGTTTGGAATGCAGGTACTTCCGACCAATCGTCGCCATCGAGAACGAGCGCACCGAGGGGGCCGCGCTTCAGGACGACCCCGCGAGCCGCGTGGAGCGCGCGCGTTGCGTGAGCCAGCTCATAAGGAGTCGTGTCGCCGCCCAGTCCCGTGGATGCCCGCGCCTCGCGTTCGTTGAGCACAACGAACAGTTCATCTGCGGATGAGCTGTTCGAGTTGAACGGGCTACCGGTCAAGCCGCCTTGCGGGTCGTAGACAACGCGCTTGCCGTGCACGACTGCATCGCCTTCCAGCATGCCGAAGCGCAGGATGGCCTCCGATTTCACGACAATGGGGGTGTAGGTCGATCTCGGTGCTTCGACTTCCGGGCGATGGAGAGCGTGCGTGTAGCGGAAAGAGCAGGTCGCCGCCACGGCAGTCGCGACCAGGCGCGTGCCTTCGAGCGCGCAGCGTGCTTCGAGGACGGGCGCAGTGCGCGCATCGGCGTAGCAATGCAGGGTGCGCTTGACGTCGTCCGCCATGGCAGCGATGGCCGAAGCGGCTCGACCGGCTGAGCCGAAGACTTCGTGCCACGATGGTCTCAAGCACCATTCTTCGTAGGCACCGCCCACCACGTCCATTTTCGCAACCTCGGTCACTATCGAACGGCAGTCACGCGCACACGAACGAGGGCTTCGCGCTTGGCAGTGACACGAGCTGAGTACAGCGTTCCGCCCTCGATGCACTCACGCAGGCGGCTGATAGCGGGCGAAGCAAGACCACCCGCAGGCTGATCCATGAACACGACCTCCACGACCGTCTCGCCGCCATCGCTCGTGGCGAGTCTGACATTAAGGACGTCGCCGGGATTGAGGTGCTCGACAACCAGTGGCTTGGGTGAGGCGATCAGTGTGTCGATGACCAGTGCCTCGCAGCTGCCGCCGGGGGATATCGGACCGCCCGTACCGTCAAATCCGGACATCAATTCTCCAGGTTTTCCATTCGCGCTTGGCGGGAGTTCCCCCCGCGCTTCGCGCCAGTTGTGATTATGAGCCCCAGGCGCGATTGTGAGCGAAGCCACAGGCATGGCGACATTTGCATCGCACCACTGGCGTTGAACATCTGATCTTCCCCGATCGAAGCAGTTCGTCTCCAAACAGATCCGCGCGTGCTTCGACCGAATAGAACCATCGACACGCGGATTTTCAATCGGCATGCCGAGCTGGGCTATCGAGCCAGAGCGCAGCAGATAAGCGGCTGGCCAAAACGAAAAGCTGCAATCCTCGTCTGCCGAACTGCGCCACATTAGCACCTCTGCGGACGCCAACATGGCGGCCGATAGCTGTCGTTCGGTGGACAACGTCGACCGGCCACACCCGCTGCAAAGCCGCCACTCAGGGTAGCCTGCGCAACGACAGCCTCGGCCGATGGCGGAAGTCCAGCTGCTCGCGCTAGTGTCCTGTATCACCCAAGAAGGCGGCTCGGTGAAGCTGCTCATCGGCGACGACTTAGGCATGGCCACGAGAGTCGTCCTCGGTGTCCAGTTCCCGCCGTTACGGCTGTCCAACTTCTTTCGCCCCCCGCTGACCATGCCGCACCTGCTTTTCAAATGGGTCTTGCGCGAGGACCGCTACGAGTTTTCTGGCCAGGCTAAGACTCCTCGATCTCTTGAGAATAAAGTTGACGCGGAGATTGTTGGTAAGCGCTCGGCAATCTCACCTTGACGCTGGTGCAAAAGGCTCAGTCGATCAGACCAGCATCCTTGAGCAGCATTTGCGCATCTGGTGAGTCAAGCGGGACAGGACCTTCCACATAGTCCACTTCCAATATCAGGAAGTGAACCCTCCCGTCAGGGGTGACCTCAGTGATCACCTCCATGTCGCCGAAGAACGTATCGTCATCGACCAGCTGCGCCGCTGCACGAGGCATGTCCTGGAGCCTCAATTTCTTTGCAAGGAACTCGCCATCCTGCCCCTCGTAGCGGACTGGTGAGAAACCGGATCGGATCAGCTTGGCGCGGTTTGTCATATCGGTGGAGTCTAAAGCTCCGATAGAGCTTGATTCACCGGTGGGAGCATTGAAGATTGGTTGATCTTTGGCACAAAAATGGCGTATTGATTTCAACATCTCTCGGCCACGCTGGCACGCTGACAACCCAGCGATATGATCTCACCAGCAGCCTACTTTTCTGCCATGAACACGACCCAACTTTCGCCTGTACTGATCGCGCTGAAGCGGCGTCCCGGATGCGAAGACGTACATCCCGACCTGGTGATGGAGGATGCCTTGCAGCCTGGCTGGCCATGGTCTTTTGTGAGAGATGAAGGCTCGGCTGTAGTGGTCGCGATTGAGCGACGAGAAGGCTACGAACGCAGTAGTGCAACGACCCTCGCCAAGGACGTCGTCAAGCCGACTTGGCTTTCCTGGTCTGTCGTCAAGCAATAGCACCTGCCAGCGGAAGCTCTTCAAGGAAGCTCAGTGCAATGATGGCCATGAGGAAGTTTTGGCGCAGGCAAGGTCGCTTGGCCTGACGCTTTCCCCTCACTAGCGCAACCCGGGCTGCCAACGATGCGGCAGCAAATCTTCGACCCGGCTGGCAGGGTGCATCGGCAACCGCTCCAGAACGTCCTTAAGATAGGCGAATGGGTCGTGTCCGTTGAGCTTGGCTGACTGGATCAGGGTCATGATTGCAGCTGCTCGCTGGCCCGCGCGCAAGCTCCCCGCAAACAGCCAGTTGCTGCGGCCGATGGCGACGGGTCGGATCTGGTTCTCGACGTGGTTGTTGTCGATCGGCAATCGCCCGTCAGATGCGAAGCGCGTCAGCGCTTCCCAGCGCTTCAAGCTGTAGTCGATGGCGCGTGAGATGGCGGATCCGTCCGCGACCTTCTGTCGCGTCTGGACCATCCAACAATGAAGCGCGTCGAGGATGGGGCTAGAACGAGCCTGGCGCTGAGCCAGTCGCTCCTCGGCGCTTGACCCCTGCAGGTCTCTCTCGACTTCGTAGATCTTGCCGAACTGCAGCAAGGCACTCTGGGCTGCGACACTCTTGCTCGTAGCGTGCAGGTCGAAGAACTTGCGCCGGGCGTGGGCCAGGCAACCGACCTCAGTGATGCCCTGGGCCATCAGGGCCTTGTAGCCGGAGAAGTCATCGCAGACCAGGCTGCCCTGCCAACCTTGCAGGAACGCGCGTGCATGCGCTCCAGCTCGGCTCTCACAGAAGTCGTAGATCACCGCTCGGATGTCTTCGAACGCACCTGGTGCATATGCCCAGAGATAGGCGCGGTGCGTCTTGCCGGCTCCAGGCTTGAGCATCGCCACAGGTGTCTCGTCGGCGTGGAGCACTGGATAGGCCAGAACCTCGGCGCGCAGAGCATCAACGAGAGGCTGCAGTTGCACTCCGCAGGCGCCAACCCACTGCGCGAGCGTGGAGCGCGGGACCGCATAGCCTGCGCGGCCGAAAATGGCTTCCTGGCGGTACAGCGGCAAGTGATCGGCGAACTTGGCCACCAGGATGTGCGCGAGGAGGCCAGCCGTGGGAACGCCTTTGTCGATGACATGCGCGGCGACTGGCGCTTGCACCAGCCTCTCGCACTTCCTGCACGCCCACTTGCCGCGGATGTGGCGCTCCACTGTGAATACGCCTGGGGCGTAGTCCAGCTTCTCTGCGATGTCTTCGCCAATGCGCTTCATCTGGCAACCGCACTGGCACACGGTCGATTCGGGCTCGTGCAACACCTCGCGGCGTGGCAACTGGGGCGGGAGCAAATGCCGCTTGGGCTGCGCTCGGAGGCCATGGCCAATGGCCTGCGCCACCGGGGTGTCTGCGTCACTCGCCAGATCCTCAGCGACAGCATCGTCGAGCAGGCTGAACTGCTCTGCATCGAAGCGCTCCGACTGCGCGGCGAACTTCATGCGCTTGAGCAGTGCGTTCTCGTGGGTGAGCTTGTCGATCAACGCCTGCTTGTGCTTGACCTCTGCACTGAGCTGGACGGTGAGCTCGCGCAGTTGCGCTGCGCTGAGACCATCCAGGGATTGCAACTGCACCACCATGGCTTGGCAGTGTGGATCCAACCAGCCCTGCGAGGAACTGTCGAATGCCCGGATTGCCAGGTGGGTGGCATCGCCTCAAACCAGCGCGATGACGCCGTCGTCGCCAAGGCGCTGCCATGGAAGGCCGAGGACCAAGGCACTCAGCTGGGCCTGACTGATCGAGAGCTGGTGCTTGTCCCCGGGTGTCGGCCATACGAAGCGGCCCTGGTGCAGCCTGCGCGCGCACAGCCAGACGCCAATCCCGTCGTGCACAAGCACCTTCAACCGGTTGCCGCGCTTGTTGGTGAAGAGGTAGGCATGGTGGGGATGTGCCGCTCCGAAGACGATGACCACACGCGCCAGTGCCGTCTCGGAGCCTGCGCGCATGTCCATCGGGGCGATGGCCAGCCAGGCGGCATCAATGCGGATCATCGAAGCCAGTCGCGCAACCAGACACCGCAGGAGGAGGCGCAGTCGGTGGGCCAGTTGATGGATACGACAGCAGATCCGCGGCGCACCTCGATGTGGATCGCACTGCTTGCACCGGTAGTCCCAGATTGCACAGGAGCTGTGGAGGTCTCGGCTTCGATCACACTGGCGTCCTGCAACTGGATCGGTACGAACTGTCGACCGGATGCTTCGGCCGCTTCGACCAAAACGCGCTGGCGCTCTTCCCTGATCCAGCGGTGAACCATGTTCGCGTTGAGGCTGTGGCTGAGCGCTACGCCGGAAACCGACGCACCTTCCTGGGAGCACTGCAGTAGGACCTGGGCCTTCAACTGCGCACTGTATGTCCGGCGCTTGGGGACTTCGAGTGTCGACTCTCTTAGCATCGTGTCCACGATCTCCTTCGTGTACACGATGCCCTATCTGGAGAACTGGTTCAAGATGGGTTCACCGTCCGCTTACGATTGTTGCGATCTCGGCGTGGATTCAGCGCCAGAAACTACGGCCAGGGCAGTTTGGTTGGGAGGCCGCCCGCCGTACCAGCACCTCCAAAGATGAGACGCTAGCGGTTGCCAACGGGGCTGTCGTAGCAGATGGTGGGACCGAACTCAACCCGCAAGAGACGCGTGTCTTAGTGACACTTTGCGAAAGGGGGGCGGTTCAGTTCCGCTTTGATTTCAACGTGGTAGATGACCGGGCTTGAGGCAAAACATGCCCCCGCTGTGCCAGGGCAGACCAAGCGTTAGGTCAATTGACCCGCCTCTGCAATATCGCTATCCCTGTGCCCTTTCAAGCGATCCGCTTTTGGCTCTGTAGATAAGGGCGCAGACGCAAGTTGAGGGCTGCGCTGATCCTAAAAAATTTCATCAAGACTTCTGAATTGCGCGCTCGATAAGAATGTCGGCCGCGACCCTGCTGCTTTCGCGCAAATCCGGGTCAGATTCGATTTGCAGCTCTACCTTGTCCACAATGCGGCTGAAATCCTGATCCGCTTCCAAAGCGGTGCCCAGTTGCTTGAGCAGAACGGATTCAAGAAAAAGCCGGAACGCCTTGCGTCGGCGCTCCGGGTCCTTCGCAGAAAGCTCCCGCACGCGGCGCAGCAACTGCGACTCATGTTGCTGAGCTGCCAGGTCCTCGCTCTTTGCCCGCTCACTGGCCTGGCGCGTCTGCTGGTTGGCTGCGGACGCATTGTTCGCACCAATGCCCGAGCGGATCGCAGCCTCAGGTTGAGACCTGAGCAGTGCGTTCAAGGCAGCAGCAGCGTCAATGCGAGTCATGGGTTAGGGCGAAATGGCGAACGAAGCGCCCGCTAACTCTTCAGTGTATCGGGCCTTGGCGGCCGTAGTTCGAGACGAGGAAGTGCGAGGAATTGTCTCCCTCGTCAGAACTGGCCTGCGCGACGGCGCCTGTGTTCTCCGCGTTGGCGCGCTGCACTGCCTCGATCTCCGCAATGATCTTGTTGATGTCCGAGGACATCGGTGGGTTGTCCGTGTTCAATCGCACTCCCTCTTCGAAACACGCTTTGGCCGTGTCGAACTGATCTTGGGCGAGTGCCGCGAAGCCCTTCACCCAGTGCGGTAGGGGACTGGCATCGCCCAAGGCAAGCAGTGGCTGCCAGGTCACCAGCGCAGCAGGTGCGCGCCCACTGCTGTATTGGAGCAAGCCTAGCTGGTAGCGTGCCACCGGCATGTTGGGCGAGAGCAGCACAGCGTTGGAGAACGCGAGCTCTGCCTGTTCAAACTGGCTGAGAGAAGCGTACTCCGACCCCATCAAGAAATGCGGGATGCCCGAATCGGGCTGGGCGCTCGATGCCTGGTGCAGCAACTCCAGAGCGCGAACGCTGTCGCCAGACTGGCTGGCTGCCATGGCTTGCTGCACCAGGGGGTGCAGGGAATCAGCAGTGGTGTTCATTTTGGTGTCCCGTTAAGTGTGTTCATGTTGGCTGTTGGGTCTCGCAACGCAAATCAGTAAAAGCCGAGCGGTTGCTACCAGGCTACGTCCAGTGGCGGGCCCTGACCCAACGCTATCCGCAGTTTCGAGAGCGCCTGCCGATGCAATTGAGACACCCTGCCTCGAGACAAGCCGAGCAGCCTTCCAACTTCCTCGAATGCGATGTCCTGCTGGTAGTGGTACTGGATGACACTGCGCTCCTTGTCGGCAAGGCGCACCATGGCCGTTTGCAGTGCGTCGCGCAATCTGCGTGTTTCGCTCTTTCGGAAGTAGCTGACTTCAGGGGATGCGAGTTCCGACGTGTCGGGCATGTCCTCGCCGACGATCATCGCAGAGTCCTCCAAGAGCACCCCAATGGCCAATCCGATGCCCACCTCGGCAAGATAGTTCAGCAGATCTTGCTGCGCCTTGTGGGATCCCGGCTTTGGCACAGAGCCCTCCTGCCCAAGCGTTGCTTTGGCACCCTCCTTCAAGGATTCAAGCCGATCCTTGCGGATTCGCCGCTGGGCGGCAATCTGCTGATTCTTTTCTGTTTCCTTGTCGAGACCGTTGAGGATGGCTCCGCGGATGCGATGGCCCGCGTAGGACTTGAAGGGCACGCCCTGGCCTGGCTCGTAGCGGTCCACGGACTCCATGAGACCGACACAGGCAAGCTGCAGGTAGTCGGCAAACTCGACCTCGTCGTTGAACCTGCCCTTGAAACTCACCGCCGCCAGGGTTCGAGCCAGCGGCATGTGAAATGCGATCAGCTGTTCCCGAGCGACTTCATCACGCAGCCCATACCAGCGAGCCCACAGCTCAGCCTCATGTGCCGATGTCTCGGACGACTTGGAACTCTGTGCGGCTTCAGTCATCTGGCTCTGTGGAGCACCGTCAGTGGAAGCTGCCCACCAGCGCTTTGAGCAACAAGCTCCAGCCATCGATGAGGATGAACATGAGGATCTTGATGGGCAGAGCGATGGATGTTGGCGGCATCATCATCATCCCCAGCGTCATCAGCACACTGGAGACGATGAGATCAATCAGCAGGAACGGCAAGAAGACGACAAAACCGATCTGGAAAGCGGCTCGCAGTTCGGAGAGCATGAAGGCAGGAATCAGCTGGACATTGCTGATGTCTTCCATCGACTTGGGAGGAGGCGCCTTGGAGAGCTCCACCATGAGCGCAAGATCCTGCTCACGGGTCTGGCGCACCATGAAGTCCCGAAGTGGCGAGATGCCCTTTGCATAGCCAGCCTCCATACTCAGCTTGCCCGACATGAAGGGCTGGAAAGCTTCCTGATTCACCTTCTCGAAGACTGGCGCCATCGTGAACAGCGTCAGGAACAGAGCTAGCCCGATCAGCACCGTGTTCGGCGGCGTTTCAGTCATGCCGATTGCATGCCGAAGCATCGACAGGACGATGATGATGCGAAGAAAGGCGGTGATGCAGACCAGCAACGCTGGGAGCACCGCCAGCACGGTCAGGCCGAGGACGATTCGCAAGGCCTGGGATGTCTCGGCGCCAGGGGAGCCCGCGGCGGATTGCGCGTGTGCGACGCCGCACAGGGATAGAGCAATGAGCGCACCTGCTATCCAGGCTCCAGCGACACGACCCGAGGGCATGTGCGCAGCTATTCGCTTGCAAGCGCCCATCATTGCGGCTCACCTGCTGCAGTCTTGGTGGCGACGGCGTCTTGTGTCTGCGCTGGAAGCTCGCCAAGCAGTTGGATCGACTGATTGCTGCAGCCGATCAGAAGCGTGCGCCCGCGCCACTCCACCTCGTGCACGCTGTGGGTTTGCGTCAGTCGGCGGCTTTCTCGCAGCAGCAGCGTTCCTTGAGAGTTTCCTTTGAGCCAACCCAGCATCGACTTGGGATCACCCGAAGCACTGCCTGCCGCACTGGAGCCGCGCTGTCTTTGCATGCGGCGCAGCACCAGGATCGCAATCAGGGCGAGGGGGATGAATAGTCCAAGCCATGCGAGTTCGGTACCCGCAGTCATGGGCTCCCCTTGCGGCTCACGCCGCAGAGGAATGCTCTCAGGAAAGCTCATGGCTGCACGGAACCGTCAATGTTCATTGGCAGAGGCAGCTCGGTGATGCGCACCGCGAATCGATCACCCACGGCGACCAGTTGACCGCGTGCCACAACGTGCCCTTCAAGGAGCAGGTCGACTGGCTGGTGAATATCGCGGTCGAGCTGAAGCACCTGCTGCTCCTGCGCGCCCAGGAGTTCACCAACGGTAAGCGTCGCAGAGCCGACGCAGACCTGCAGGGTCGTCTTCACCTGGTGCAGGGGATGCAAGCTGGGAACCAGGGGAGCACCCTTCCCGGCCGAAGGGGGTACATCTGCGGAGGCAGTGGAAAGTTCGCTGAGTTCAATGCGCTGCGCCTGCTGCACGCTCTCTGCGGCGGATGCCGCGGCGGCATGGGAGGACGGGTGGGCGCACAAGCCCGGTTCAACGGAGCCCGTCGAAGAAATTGGTCGTGACATGATTCAGAAAGTCGTATTCAGGAAAGGGGAAGGAGCTCGACAGCCATCTGGCCCGAAGCCTGCCCAAGCCAGGTTGCGCACAGCGGGTCCGTGTCCGCTTGCGCGGAATTGCTGTTGTCACTGCCCGAAGAAACCAGGTACATGGCAGCCGGGGTATCGAGCGCATGGTCAAGGGTGACAACGTCGCCAACCGACAGCGACCACAACTGCCCCAGGTTCAGGGACAACGATCCCAGTTCGACGCGGACCGTTAGCGCATGACCATGCATCGCTCGGGACAGTGGTATGAGACTGGGGGATTTGGTGGAGGACGGAGGGTTGGGCACGGGCTGTGCCCGGCGCCGTCCCAGGAGTCGATCGACCTGCAGCGCGTTCAAGTGCAGCACCCACTCGCCGTCCGCCCATGGAAACGCTATGTGCAGTGCTCCAGACCATGGGTCCACACGCCCTGGAGAGACGCCCATGCGGCCAGTGCCTTCAAAGAGAGGCGCCAAGGCAGCCTGCCATGCACTCCAGGCGTCGCTCCCAAGGTCCTCGCTCATTGCCCAGCCATCGTTTGACCGGGCGGTAAGGTCAGGTCGCGTAACACGCTCCCCGAACAGGACAAGCTTCGTCAGCTCCTGAGCGCGCTCGTCGCTCAGCACAGATTCGATCACTGTATCGACCAACCTGATTTGCGCAGGGGCGCCAGCCTGCGCGGAGGGGAGAGCCCACTGTGCAAGCCAGTCGGAGTAGATCTTTTGCAGCGTATCGCGCACGAGCTCGCGCTCGGCGTGGTTGCGCGAGCGCAAGGGCCTGGCGAGTCGGCGCGAGTCCTCGATGGAAAGCAAAGGACTTGCCGATGCAGCATCCGGCGTGCCAGTCGGTGCTTTTAGAGGCTGGGTGATCACGGCTTAGCGGCTCTTCATCGAGAAGAGCTCCTGGAGCATCTCGTTCGCGGTCGAGATGACCTGCGAGCTTGCCTGGTAGCCACGTTGAACGATCACAAGATCGCTGAACTCCTGGGACAGATCGACGTTGGACAATTCCACGTAGCCCGAGCGCACGGAGCCAAATGCTCCACCTGCAACACCGGTGTGCCATGCGCTGCCGTCCAGTGCCTCGAACTGGTTGTCTCCGATAGCGCCGACGGCTTCCGGTGTATCAAAGCGTGCAAGTGCCAGTTTTGCGCCCTTGACCGTCTGTCCGTTGGCATAGGTCATCACCAGGGTGCCGCTCGAGTCAAACGAGGTTCCGCTCATTTCTGCGGGAGCACTTCCGTCTTGCGAAGCAAATGCGAGCGTGGACAAGGTTCCGGAGGCGAACGACGTCACATCGGTGCTGAAATCCAGGGTGACCGGCATGACAGCCTGGCCAGCAGGTGTGTACGAGAACGAGAGCTTGGACGTGCCCGCTGTCGGCCGCCCCGTCGCAAAGATCAGCTGCTGGGTCGCGATCAGGGTCGTGCCTTCCAGAAGCTCGACCTTCCAGCTGCCAGGGGTGGTGGCGTTGGTGTTGGTGAATTTGGCGGTCAACAGGTGCTCGCCACCCGCACCGTCGATGACGCGCACGCCGTTGACGGTCTGATCGGTGCCGGCAGAGGAAAGGTTGCCCGTGAACTTCACGGTCGTCGTGGGCTTGCCGGCGTTGGTCTTGGAATTGGCCACGACGATCTCGGTGTGCCCACCGTCGGCGCCGACGCCCATTACCTTGGCCCCAGTGGCCTGGTCCACGAGCACGCCGTTGTTGTTGAATTGGAACTGGCCTGCGCGGGTGTAGGTGATCTTGCCATCCTCGCCCTTGAGCGTGAACAGGCCCTGGCCATCGATGGCCAGATCCAATCCCTTGCCCGTCTGGCGCAGTTCACCGGCTTTGAAAGACATTGTCGTGCCGGCAGTGGTCACGCCATAACCCATTTGCCCGAACTGCTTGCCGGTGTAGCCTCCGCTGGAATAGAACGCATCGGAGAACTGCAGCGACGAACTCTTGAAGCCAGGCGTGTTCATGTTCGCCGTGTTGTTGGCGATCACCCGAAGGCCTTTGGAAAAGCTGGACAGGCCAGTCATCCCGACATAGATGGAATCAATCATTTTTTATCCTTGGCGTTGGGAGGTGGTCCGACTTAGCGCACGGCGGTGACCTGGCTCAAGCTGATGTTGGCCAGCGTGGCGCCGGCCGCGGTTTTGACGGTGATCAAGGGCGACTCGCCGGAAAGCGACAGCGCGGTGACCGATCCGGTCACCGTCGAGCCGTTGGCGGTGATATCCACCGTGCGGCCAATCAGGCCAACCGACTGGAGCGCAGCCTGGTTGCTGATGAGCACTGCGATCTTGTCGTTGAGCTGCTGGGTCTGCTCGAGGCTTGTGAACTGGGCCATCTGAGCCAGGAACTGCTGGTTGTCCACCGGCTTCATGGGGTCTTGGTAGGTCAGCTGCGTCAGAAGGATCTTGAGGAAGTCCTCCTGGTTCAAGCTGTTGGCCCGCAGGTTCGTGCTTGTGGAAGCAATGCTATCGATGCTCATGAAGTCTCCTTCTGGGACAGAAAAGAACGGGAAGAACTAGATTGGGCGGACGGCCAGCCCGAGGCATGGCGCTCAAGCTCGGCAAAGAAGTCACCATTGGTAGCAACCGAAGGGATGCTCGCATCAAACACGACGCTTCCATTGCAGACCACCCGGTTCAGGCGCTGCCCGTGGCTCCTAAGCGTTTGCTGCAAGGTGCTAACAATCATGGAGGCCTGGGCACTGACCTGCACGGCCGAGCCATCCATGCCCAGCCAGAGGTTGAGCCCTTCCTGGGTCCAGGCTGTGTGCAAACGCGTCGACGAGTGCCCAGACAGGATCGCCTTGGCAAGGTTTGCGCTGCTCAGCGGCCCGTCGACATCGTCTGTGCGCGACTTCGAGACTGCGGTTGCGTCGGTTTTTGCTATCTCGCGGGCCGAAAGCAGCGAAAGCTCTGTGGCGGCTGTGGCCGCCTGCGCGATAGCTGGCATGAAGGGTGCTACCGCCTGTCGTCTAAGCAGCGAATTCGCGTCGGAGGCCTGCGAGCCATTGCCTTTGGACAATCCCATGTGCGTGTTCAAGACGACACCCTGGGGCGTTGCCTCGGAACCTTTGTCGGTCATAGGAGCCGCAGGGTCGAACTGCCCAATGCCGAATTCGTGTGCCGCATCGCTGTCAGATGCCGCCTGCAAACTGTCTTCACCCCCTTGCCCCCCGGTCTCGGCCATAGCCTGGCTTGCTGGTGCGGGAGAACTGGGTGCAGCATCCGGCTGAGCCAGTTCGCGCTGGCGGTCAGCGGACTCGAAAGCGGCAGTTTCGGTACCGGCATCTTGTTGGGGCAGCCGCGCAAAGGCCATGGGCGAGCGCATCGGAGCCACCGGGCGTGCCATTGCACTATCACCTGCCGTGCCGTTGCTGTTGGCGCCGCGATCTGCGAGAGAAGACTCCTGAAAGGGTTGGAACCATCCAGACGTCTGGGCACGCTCCATCTCGCGCAACCAGGCCTGCCTGCCGGCGCCCTTGTTGGCAGGCTCACTTTGGGACGTATTGGATGCAGGTGCCAGGTAAGCCGAAGCCGCGCTGTTGGTGGTGTCGACGGTCGCCATCAAAGTCCTCCCTCCCACTGCGCCTGCTGCGGGGCCCGGACGAATGAGCGGCCGATCCAGTCGCGGTCCGCTTCAGCTGCCTGCTTGCGGGTTTCTTCCTCGACGAACTCTTTGAGGGCGCTGGCACGGTGTTCGATCAATCCATCGATAGCCCGCGTCTGCGCCACCAGTTGTGCCTGTAGTTCGTCACGCTGTGCGCGCAGTTTCGCGACCTCCTCGTCCTGCGACGCCATGCGGCTGCGCAAATCGGCCAGGTACGCGATCCCGCGGCCGTGCATTTGCGGGTTGGGGCGAGAGTGCGACTGCACTTGCAGATGCGATAGTTGCTCGTTGAACACCCCGTCCAGGCGCTCGCGCTCCATGCGGGCCGCATCCAGTGCCTTTTGCGACTGGGCCAGGCGGTTCTCCAGCAGTTCGAGCTGCCATTCCTGCTTGCGCATGTAGGGCGCCAAGGCGTAGGTGAAGCCTCGGATGTCGACCTGGGCGCTCTGGATCTGGTCTTTGCTCATGGCGTTCCTCGGACGAGACCGGCTTGAGCGGTTGCAACTGGCGTGGAAGCAGCGCGCCCCGCCCACAGCACCTCCCTCAGCCTCTGCATGGACTCTGCTCTGGAGATGCCGCCCTCATGCTGGCGCAACCAAAGCTGAAGGTCCGGGGCCAGCAGAAGGGCCCGGTCGAGCTCTGGATTGGCGCCTTTTTCGTAGGCGCCTATGTCCACCAACTGGCGGTTTCTGTCCAACAGCGCAAGACATTTGATGGCGTCCGAGATCAACTCCTGATCTTCTCGGGTCGTGAGGTCTGGCAACAGCCGGCTTGCGCTGCGCAGGACGTCGATGGCCGGGTACTGCCCCTCATGGGCCAGGTGGCGCGACAGCACGATGTGTCCATCCAGAATGGAGCGAAGGCTGTCTGCGATGGGCTCGTTCATGTCATCGCCCTCTACCAGCACAGTCAGGAGCGCGGTGATGGAGCCTCCCGAAGGCGCTGTGCCGCACCGCTCGCACAACTGAGGCAGCTCGGCGAAGACTGAGGGTGTGTAGCCCCGCGCGGTCGGAGGCTCGCCAGCGGCGAGGCCTACTTCGCGCCTGGCCATGGCCAAGCGCGTAATCGAGTCCATGGTGAGCAGCACCTGCTTGCCAGCGTCCCTGAAGTACTCGGCGATGGTGACCGCGGCATGGGCCGCCCGGATGCGTGCGAGCGCGGGCTGGTCCGAGGTGGCGACCACCACGATGGACCTGCGCAGGCCCTCGGCGCCCAACTGTTTGTCGATGAACTCGCGCACCTCCCGGCCACGCTCGCCGATCAGCGCGATGACGTTGACGTCTGCAACGACGTGGCGGGCAATCATGCCCAGCAAGGTGCTCTTGCCCACACCGCTGCCTGCAAAGATCCCCACGCGCTGCCCCAGCCCCAAGGTGAGCAGGCCATCCAAGCTGCGCACTCCCGTCTGCAAGACCTTGTGGATGCGGGGCCGCTGCATCGGATTGAGCGGCGCCGCGTGCAACGGCCGCTGCACGGCAATGTCAGGATCAGGCAACTGGTCCATGGCTTTGCCGAAGCCGTCGATCACGCGACCAAGCAGCTCAGGGCCCACTCCAAAGGACGACTGGCGCCCAAGCGCCACGACCTGGGATCCCACCGCCACACCTTGCATGGAGCCGTAGGGCATGAGCGTGATGGACCCGCCCCGCAGGCCGACAACCTCCGCCAGAACGCCTTGCGCATACTGGCTCGCTTCAGAAGATGATGCGCGCGAACGCGGCTCTATACGGCACAGTTCGCCAACCGTGGCATCGGGCCCCTGTGACTCAATCGCCATGCCCTGCAGCTGGCGTACCCAGCCGATTCGGCGTGAGAGTTCAAGCTCTCCAAGCGCAACGCGGTAGTCGCGCAAGAGTCCAGAGCGGGTACCGATGGCGGCATTCATGCCGGTCCCTCCTGGGCCATCAGCGCTTGGATCCGCTTTCTTTCGGCGCGTGTTCGCAGCAGGCTGCCTCGAAGCTGCTCCATCTGCAGTTCAAGGCGGGCGTCGAGGATGCCTTCCGAGGACTGGAGCATGCATCCCCCCAGCGCCACCTTCGAGTCCGCTACCCAGCGCAGCTCCTGCCCGTCCAACCCAAGCTTGTCCGTGGCCGACTGCTCAGCCGAACTGAAGTGGCTCTGCAGCATCTCCCAGTCGTCAGGGTGCAGATGGATTTCCAGTGCTGAACGCCCATGCCAGTTCTTCGCGGTGGTCTTGACGAGCCCTGCCAGACCTTCAGGGGTTGCCGCCTTCTCCCCCATGACCTTGCAGATCACCTCGAAGGCCAGGGCCACCACATCCTCTTCGGCCTCGGCCAGTCGGCGCTCAAGCTCAAGTGGCAATTTGCGAATCAAGGAAACCAACAACTCGTATTGCGGCGCCAGCTGCGCGTGCAGCTGCTCAATCTGCTGGTTGGCCTCCCGCTGGAAATGCGCCTGGGCCTGCTGAATCTGTTCCTGCGCCAGCGAAGTGGCCAGCTGCGCAGCACGATGCTCGAGCTGCTGCTGCATCTGGGCAATGCCCTCTTGAACGCCTTGCTCGTACCCTTGCTCCCGGCCGCGTTCGAAATCAGCGGCAGACAGTGCTTCAAGGTCTTTCTGCTGCGCACCATGCTGGAGCGTCTCCGAAGACAGCTCTGGACGACCATAAGGAGACAGCGAGGTTTCCGAGCCCAGCGCTGGAGCCGAAGACTGCAGATAGGGCGAGCCAGCCCCTTGCACAGACGCACCAGCGGCCGAGCCTGTCCCAGGGCGGCGCAGCGGGCGGGACTCGGCCAGCATCGCCACATCGCGAAGGATCTGCGCAGGAGTGTTCATGGAGCCTCGCGCCGCAGGCCAGAGGCCCACCGCTTCCATCCCTGAAACAGCTTCTGCAAAGGCTGAGCCACGTTGGCGGCGCCATCGGCACTCGCCCGCACCCTGGCGGCGGAGGAAGGCACGGGGGTGTCGTTGCCTTGCGAACCGCAGTATTTGCGCATCCGTACCATCACAGCGGTTGCCAGCTTGGTTTCCGCTGCCACAGACGCCATTGCTTCGACCGCTGCCTGAACCCGGCCCCGCTGCGCCACCGGCAAGTGCTCCAGTAGCTTCTCCTGCCAGGGCCACGGTTGTAGCTTGAGCGCGTACGCCACCAATTCGGGTTGCTCCACCGACCAGGTTCGGGCCAACAAGGCAACTTCCTCGGCATTGAGCGACTTCAGAAACTCCAGGTCGGTCCAGGAGGCTCTGTCGGAGGAACCTCGGTTTGCGGCTGGAAGCGCGAGTTCCATGTCTGGCGCGCTGCCCGCGCCATCAAGTGCTTGTCCAATGGCTTCGCGTTCCATGGCAGTCACGCTACTGGACAAACCCATGCTGTTCAGTTCGGCGATGAGCGGGGCAAGCTCCCCGTGCTGATCAGCATCCAGTTTGGAAAGCACCCAGGCGCGATCGGCTGGTGCGAGCGAGTGCAGCAAGAGGGCGGCCTGCTTGGCGCCGTCAATGCGTATCGATGCGAGTTCAGAGAACATCATGCTTACCGCTTCAGGCCTGCCGGGTCGAGTGCGACCGGTCCGCGATCACCCGCCTGCATCCAGGCTTGCACCTTCCTCAGCGCTGCCTGGCGCTCGGCCTCGCTCAAGGTCGCTGGCTGGTTCAAACGGCGGCGGGCGGCGTGGATGACGATGAGGAGGGCCAGGACGATCAGCAGCAACACGCCCAGGATCCTTGCGTAGTGCCAGGGAAAATCAGACGCGGAAGCTGGAGTCCTCATGGTCTGCGAAGGTGCGTCCTGAAATTCGGTTGTCATGTCGGACGGGACTGCTGCAGCAGCCTGGCTTGCAGCGGCTGCGGGCACCAGCGCATTGAGCGATTGCACGACAACGAGGTCGCCACGGTCCACACTGGCTCCCACTGCGGCTGCCAGCATCCGTCGAACCTTGTCCTCCTGTGTGGCGTCCAGGGACTGGCGCACCACCGCCACCACCTGGATCTTGCGGATGGAGCCAGCCTGGCTTGTCACCTGCTCAACGCGCCGTCCCACCTGGTAGTCCACATCGCGCTGCGTGCTGGAACCCGAGCCACCCCCAGGTCGCGTGGCGTCTGTGGAAGAACCTGCTGCCGTGTCCCGCACCGACTCACGCTCTTTGACGATCACACCGCGGCTGTCCGAGCCGCGCGAGGGTGCGGGCAGGACGTCTTCAGTGGTGACGCGCACGTGGTCCATGTTCAGGGTGACGTCCACGGTAGCAAGCGCCTGGCCCTTGCCAAAGGCCTGCTCAAGCACAGCAGTAGCCTTCTTGGCCAACTGTTGCTCCGTGTCCTTCTTGAGTTCCAGACGAACACCGCCGGAACCGGCTGTCGCCCCATCCACTGGTTCGTCGGGCGATCGGCTGAGCGCCATCCCTTGTTTGTCCACCACCGTCACGTCCTGGGCGGTCATGCCCGGGGTGGCTGCAGCGACCAGGCGCTGGATGCCGTTGACCTGCGCGGGCTTGAGTGCCTGGCCTTCCTTGAGACTCACCGTAATTGCGGCCTTGGGCCGTACGTTGGCTTGCTTGAACAGGCCTTGTTCGGGAAGGGCAAGGTGCACACGCACATCGCGGATTTCCGACAGAGAGGAAATCGTGCGCGTCAGCTCGCCTTGCAGCGCCCGCTGGTAGTTGATCTTCTGCGCGAACTCGGTCATGCCGAAGTCCGTGTTGTTGAACAGCTCGAAGCCCACCGCGCCCTGGAGCGGCATCTCCTTGCCCATGAGCTTGATGCGCGTGGCGTGCACCTGGGCTTTATCCACCAGGATCGAGCCAGTTGCATCGTCCACGCGGTAGGGAATCTTGAGCTTTTCCAGCTCGGCGGACATGGCGGTCGCGTCCTGAGGCTTCAGGTCAGAAAACAGCACTTGGTAGTCACTGCGCATGATCCACCAGCCAAACACCGAAGTCGCCAGCAGAATGCAGACGACTCCCACGATCAGGCCTGCGCGCGCGGAGCGGCCCAACCCCTCCCAGAATTCAGTCATTTTTCAAATCTCAAGTGCGTAAGGTACGAAGGGAAGCGACACGCGGCTAAAGCTGCATCTTCATGACGTCCTGGTAGGCCTCCAGCAGCCGGCTTCGCACCTGCATCATCAATTGGAAGGACAGTCGACTCTCTTCCAGGCGGATCATGATCTGGTGCAGGTTCTGGGCGTTACCGACTGACAGTTGCTGAAGGTCTGTCTGGCTGACCATGAGTTGCTGGTTCACATGGTTGATCCCTTGGGTGACCATGTCGCCAAACCCAGCGCCGCTTGCTGCGCTCTTGGCGCCAACTGGCTCCAAGGAGATGTTGGCAGCCGCTTCCGGAGACGCTGCGGTGATGGCGGACACTGCAGCCAGTGCTTGCTCGCTCATTGGTTGCCCCCGATTTCAAGCGCCTTCAGGGCCAGGTTGCGCGAGGTGGTCATCGCAGCGAGGTTCGCTTCGTAAGAGCGCATGGCGCTCATCAAGCTCACCATTTCAGTGGCAGCGTCGACCGACGCATAGGCGACGAATCCCTTGGCGTTGGCCATGGGATGCCCAGGCTCATACACCATGCGCGGCGCCTGCTGGGTGACCTCCAGTGACATGCTGGGGGCGGACAGCCCCTGGGTCACCGCATCCGCGAATGCGCGGGTCGCGACCACACGTCGAGGCTGATAGACGTTGCCATCGGGCCCTGCTACGGTGTTGGCATTGGCCAGGTTCAATGCGGCCATTTCGACTCGCGTGCGCTCCAGCGTCATGCCGCTGGCGCTGATGGCAAATGTGCGTTCGTATTCCATGAAGAGTGTTACCTTGAACTGCGTTAACGTTTGCCGTCGGCCACCGCCAAGGACAGGATGCCCATGTGGCGGGACAAGCCCTTGAGCAGAGCCTGGTAGTGAACGGCGTTCTGTGCCATCTGAGCGACCTCGGAATCGAGGCGGACCTGTTGCGTGAGCCCGGGCGCGAGGGGAGCGGGTTCCAGTGAAGTTGAAGACTCGGCCATGGCAGCCAAATGCCCTTGTTCCAGGCGCCGGCCCTCGCTCAGTTGCCGGCGGGCCTCCTCCATCTGTGCCGAGAACTTCACCTGCATGGGGATGAAGCCTTCGGCACTGGAGTTGGCGATGTTGTTGGCAATCACCTGGTGGCGCAGCGTCGCCGCATCGAGTGCCAGCGATAGGCTGGTCTGGGTAATGGCTTCGATTCCGTCCGTCATGGGCTAGTCCGTGGGAAGAAGGGTTACTGAATGATCAATTCGGCGTGCAAAGCACCGGCGGTCTTGATGGCACGCAAGATGGAAATGATGTCCCGTGTGGGGGTTTTCATGCGCGCAAGCGACTGCACCAGGTCGGAGACCGTAGTGGCACCTGCGATGAAGCCAGCACCTGCGTTCTGCTCGTCCACGTCCACACGGGTGTTGGTCACCAGTGCGGTCCGCACGCCGTCTCCTGCATTCCCGATGAACACGGGTTGCGAGGCCGCCACCTCATTGCGGATGGACACCTTGATGTCGCCATGGGAGACAGCTACCTTGGAGATGCGCACGTCTCCGCCAGATACCACCGTCCCGGTTCGCTCATTGAGGACCACCTTGGCCCGGCGATCCGGCTCCACGGTGACCGATTCCAGCTTGGCCACGAAAGAAACCACCTGGCGGCGCTGATCTTCTGGGACATACACCTCGATGCCAGACGCATCTCGCGCTTGCGCAAGGCCTGCGCCCAGTCGCAGGTTGATTGCGTCCGCCACGCGGTTGGCAGTGGTGTAGTCCGGCTCGCTGAGCACGAAGGTCATTCGGGAGTTCTCCGAGAGCACTTGCGACTGCACACCCACTTCCACGGTCGCGCCTCCTGGTACCGAGCCTACGGTGGGATGGTTCTTTTGCACCACGTTGCCGTTGGCGTCGTAGCGATAGCCACCAACGGACAGCGGCCCCTGCGCCAGCGCATAGACGCGCCCGTTGACTGCCTTCAGGGGCGTCAGCAGGAGGCTGCCGCCAACCAGGCTGCGGGCATCGCCGACCGAGGTGACGGTGATATCGAGGTTGTCCCCTTCGCGCGAGAACGGGGACAAGGAAGCACTCACCATCACCACAGCCACGTTACGGCTCTGGATTTGCTCCGGTGCGATGTTCAGGTTGAACTGCGACATGGCATTGGAGAGTGCTTGCCGTGCTCCGCGGCTCGATGGTGAATCACCGGTACCGGCGAGGCCGGTCACGATGCCTGTCCCCACCAGCGCGTTCTCTCGCCAACCTTGCAGCTTGCCCAGGTCCTTGACGCGCACTGGCTGCGCGTTGGCGCTTCCAACCAGCGCAGCCACGCCAAGAATTGCGCAACTTAGGACCGCACCAAGCCGGCCTGAAAAGAATCGAGTGTGCATGCTGTTCAAAGCCCCATCGCATCAAGCAGGTTGCGCCACCAGGGCCTGCGATTGCGTTCGGCGATGTCACCATCACCCACGTAGCTGATCTTGGCGTCTGCCAGGCGCGTGGACAGCACGATGTTTCCGTCGGAGATGTCGATCGGCCGCACGCGCCCCTCCAGGGTTACCTTCTGAGGTTCCTGATTCACAGTGAGCAGTTGTTCCCCAGCGACCACGAGCTCGCCGTTGGGAAGGATCTCCCTCACGGTGACCGTCAACGTGGCGAGCACACGGTTCGTGCGCTGCGTCCGTCCTCCACCATCGAAGTCGCCTCCCACCGAGAGTCCCATTTGCGATGCGGTACCAGAGCGATGGGACAGTTCGGTGGAGATCCCGTTCTTGCGACGCGTGCCCGTATCGGCGCTGGTGCTTGCGCTGGAGTTCTCGAACACCTGTATCGTGAGCATGTCACCCACCCGGAACGCCTTGTTGTCACCCGTCAAAGGGCGGTAGCTCTGCTCCCGATACAGGCTTTCAGCGTGCACAGCGCCGGCTTGCCAGGTCAGGGCCGCAACAAGCACAAGAAGAGCGCGCGCGCCCATCAGGATGTGGCGGGCATTCATGGTTGAAGCTCCAGTTGCCCCGGCCCAATGACCTTGGCCATCACGGGCGCCGAGCCGTTGCCGGCCTTGACCCGAACTACTTGTCCCACCTCGCCGGTCTGCAACACTTCCACCTTGCTCTCCAAAGACACCAACCCGCTGTGGGCCACCAGGGTCACCCGGTCGCCGCGTGACACGGCGGCAGCGGGCTTCACTTTCTCGGCGCTGAGTACGTCGCCCGCCTTGATGGCTATCCGGGTCTGCGATTGCGTCAACGGCTCCTGGGCTGGATCCGAGAAACGTATGGGAGCCAGACCGCCTGCGCCAGTCCTGGCGAGAAGGTGCGCCACGTCGACCTGGTCTGAGACGATGTCCCGCAGACCAATGGCTTCGCCAGGGCCCATAGGCTCCTTTGCCAAGTTGGTCTGCGCGTAGACGCTTACCTCGAAGCGAACAGGAACGGCTTTGACGTGGCGCTGGCCGGCGAAGACATCGACCCAGACGAGCATGCGCTTGCCAGGTGCAACGGCTGCCAGCGGTCTCACCCGCAGCTGCGTGTCACCAACCGGCACGAACACGCTTGAAGGCAGCGAGATCGGGCTTACTTCCACACGGGCGCCAGACAGACCCTTGGCACGGGCGGCTGCCTGCAGATATGCCTCAAGGGCCGGTTGCGAGATCGCCACCAGGGAATCCGCGGACAGTTCTTGAGAAGCGCTTTGGACCACCGTGGAGCCCACGCCTTCCCACCGAACACTCTCGGCGGGGATGCCCAGACGCCTGGTGACCCACTGGGCAAGACGCTCACGGTCCAGTTCAGCCGACTCGCCAGCGCGCGGAGCCATGCCCACCGGAAGCGACACAGCCCGGCGCAGCAGCTCCAGATCCGGGCTGCTCAAGTAGGCGATGGCACCCAGCGCCACCTGGGGCTGCAGCACGTTGGCGGACGGCAACATCTCTACCCGCAGCGAAGGCGTAGCCGCCTGCGCACAGAGGGCCAACGGCGCCATACCGGCGAGCGCCGCTACAAACCTCGCGCGGATCAGCCTGCGAAACAAGCTCATCGACGCAGCCCGTTGACCATGCCCATGATGTCGTCCGCCGCCTGAACGACCTTGACGTTGGCTTCGTAGGTGCGTTGAGCGACCATGAGGTTCACCATCTCCTCGACCATCTTGACGTTGGAGCCCTCGAGGTAGCTCTGGGCAAAGGTGCCCATTCCGTCTTCGCCAGCACGTGCGGAGATGGCCTCTCCTGAAGCCACGCTGCTGCGGTACAGGTTGTCCCCTTGCGCCGCCAAGCCCTGTGGGCTGGCAAAGCGCACCAGATCGAGTTTTCCGATCTCAGTGGGGCTGGACTGTCCCGCCACGCGCACCTGGACACGGCCGTCGGCCGATACGGTCAGATCCTGCGCCCCCTCGGGCACGCTGATGCTGGGCTTCAGGGGGTAGCCCGCCTGGGTCGCGAGATGGCCTTCCTTGTTCACTTTCAAGGTGCCGCCGCGGGTGTACGCGGATGTGCCGTCGGGCATCAGCACTTCCATGAAGCCGTCACCCTGCACTGTCACGTCAAGAGCGGAGTCGGTCTTCTTCAGCTCGCCCATGTCGAATAGTTTCGAGAGGCTTGCCACGCTCACCCCGGCCCCGGCGCGCACGCTCGGGCCCAACAGACCTGCTTCGGCGTTTGCCTGGACGGATGCCAGCCGCGTCGGATCCTTGGCCACCAGGTCAGAAAACCCGATGCGTCCTTTCTTGAAGCCCGTGGTGTTCACGTTCGCCAGGTTGTTCGCGATCGTGTCGACATTGAGCTGTTGTGCCTGCATACCCGTGGCACCGATGTAGAGGGCGTCGAACATGGAAGTTTCCGATGGATAAGAAGAGGTAGCGTGTCGGATGGCAAAAGGATGGATATCAGGAGAGCTCGCCCAGCTTGCGAACAGCCTGGCCGGTCATGTCGTCGTAGCCCAAAGCGACTTTCTGCATCGACTCGAAATGGCGCATCGTCTGCATGAGCTGGACCATCTCCTGCATGGAGCTCACGTTCGAGTTCTCCAGGAAACCCTGGCGAATCTGGACGTCTGCCTCCTTCATGGCCACAAACGATCCGTCCGGCGAGAACAGCCCTTCGCCCAGGCGCCGCATCGCCTTGGTGTCCTCAGGCTGCATGACCTTGATTTGGGCAACCGGCGTTGTGTTCTCAGCAATTCCGGTGCGCGACTCGAACACGTTGCCAACGGCGTCGATGAACGGCCGGTCACTGTTCAACACGATTTCGCCGCCGTTGCCCATGACAGGAAGGCCCTGCGCATTCACCAGACGGCCGCGGGCATCGACCTGAAACGCCCCCTGGCGCGTATAAGCTGGCCCTGTCTCGGTCATCACCTCAAAGTACCCTGGACCCGCCAGCGCCACGTCCAGGCTCTGGCCTGTGGATTTGAGGGTGCCTGGGCGCATGTCGGTCTGCACCAGCATTGAAGGCATCCTTGCCGCCGCGATTGGCGCATCGGTCCCTGGGAGTTGCGCCTGCATGCCTTCAACCACCGAAGAAAACGCTTGCGCTGGCACACCGATGGGCTGGCTGGCCAGCACTTCGCGCTGATAGCCTGCGGTCAGTGCATTGGCCAGGTTGCTGCCGACACGGTCAAGCTTTTGCATGTCCGTGTGCATGGACTGCAAAGCGATGGCGAGAACTTCTTGCATGGGTAGGTGTTGCTCAAAAATGTCAGGGCAAGGCGTTTACTGCAGGCTTACCACCGCGTAGGACTTCAGTTCTATGGTGTGCGGGATCTCTGCCATCGACAGGACGCGCAAATGCGGCATCACGCGTTCGGACAGAGAGCGGACGTGCCTGCGCAGTTCCGGAGCACACAGCAGCACGGGCAGCATGTTCCCCTTCATCATCCGTTCGGCTTGTTGCATCAGCTTGACCATCAACTGCTCGGCCATCTTGGGCTCCAGCACGAAAGAACTGGTGACTGCAGATGGGTTGTCTGCTCCGGCTGCCTGGGCGGTCTGCACGCTCTGCAGGAACTGGCTCTCGACAACAGGGTCCAGCGTGAGGACATGCAGGGCCGTGGCCTCGCCGATGAGTCCCTGGCAGATGGCGTGCCCCAGGCGCAGACGAACCAGCTCGGTCAGGTAGCCGGCGTCCTTGGACTGGCGCCCGGCATCGGCCAAGGTCTCCAGAATGGCTTCGATGTGGCGGATGGAAACCTTCTCGCGAAGCAAGTTCTGCAAGACCTTTTGAACATCGCTGACCGATAAAACGGTAGGAATCAGTTCCTCCACCAGGCTCGCGTGCTGCTGGCGCACGCGAGACAGCAGCTTGTCGACCTCAGCGCGCGTCAAAAGCGCTGCAGACTCGCGTCTCAGTACCTCGGTCAGGTGCGTCATGAAAACCGTGGGAGCATCGACCAAGGTGAATTTGCCAGCTATCGCCGCTTCCCGTTGCTCCTCTTCAATCCACAGAGCGGGAAGTCCGTAAGTAGGATCGCGCGTGGCCTGGCCCGGCAAGCCTTCGGTCTTGCCAGAGGGGTGGATGGCCAGGATCCTGTCCACCCGTGCTTCGCCCCGACCGCAAATCACCCCATCGAGGTGGATTTCGTAGCGATCCGCACCCAGGCGCACCGCGTCCTTGAACCGGACTCTTGGCAGAACAAAACCGAGCTCTTGCGCGTGCTGCTTGCGAAAGGAGACGATGCGTTCCATGAAGGCGCTGCCAGGCTCATTGACCAGGGTGGCCCACTGGCTTCCCACGTGGATTTCGATGGGCTCGACCTGCAGGGCAGCGTAAGGGTCTTCCGCTTTGTCCTCTGTGCCTGCCTGCGCCGCGCCATCACCGTCCGAGGTTTCCACGCTTGCCGTCTGTACGGCCTTGGACTTCACAGCGCGGTAGGTCAGCCACGCAACTCCCGCGACGAAGATGATCAGCATCACCGTGGGAAGCATCGGAATACCCGGCAGCAACAAAAGTCCGGAGAGGGCTGCGCCCACCAGCACCAGGGTCTTGGGGAAGGACGTGATTTGCTTGAGCACCTCCTGGCTCAGGTTTCCGTCCGACGCCGAGCGCGTCACGATGATGCCGGTGGCAACCGCAATGATCAGTGCAGGAACCTGTGTAACGATCCCGTCGCCGATGGTCAAAAGCGAGTAGGTCCGCAGCGCCTGATCCCAAGGCATCTTGTGCTGGAGGATGCCGATGACCAGTCCGCCCACGATGTTGATCAGCAGGATGATGATGCCCGCGATGGCATCACCCTTCACGAACTTGCTGGCCCCGTCCATGGCGCCGTAGAAGCCCGCTTCTTTTTCGATGTTCTTGCGCCGGCGTTGGGCTTCCTCCTGATCGATGAAACCCATGTTCAGATCCGCATCGATGCTCATCTGCTGACCAGGCATGCTGTCAAGCGTGAAACGGGCTGCGACTTCGGAAATCCGCTGGGCGCCATTGGTCACCACCACGTACTGCACGACGATCAGGATCAGAAAGACGATTAGGCCGATCACGTAGTTGCCGCCCACCACGTAGGCGCCGATGGCACCAATCACCTGGCCAGCGTCGCCGTCCGACAGGATGAGGCGCGTTGCCGCCACGTTCAGCGACAGACGGAACAGCGTGGCAATCAGCAGCAGCGAAGGAAACGTGGAGAACTCCACCGGCCGCGCCATGTAGAACGTCAGCAGCAGGATCAGGAACGCGAAGCTGAAGTTCGTGAGGATCAAAAAGTCCAGCAGCGGGCTGGGGATGGGCGCGAACAGCACCACCAGCACGCCCATCACGACGAGCACCATGGCAACGTCGCTGTGCTTGGCAAAGAAGCGTTGGAGCGCGTTCATGCCGCAGCCCTCGCTTGCCCGCTACCAGCGTTGCGGTCTCTCATGGCGAACACCCAGACGATGATGCGCGCAACCTCCACAAACATGTGGGGCGGCACGTAGTGCTCGATCTCTAGTTCTTTGAACAGCTTGCGGGCGAGGCTTGGGCTGCGCACCACCGGGATGTTGTGGCGCGCCGCCACCTGGCGCATCACCGCAGCCAGATGCCCAGCCCCCTTGGCAATCACCTGGGGCGAGTCCATCTCGCCATGAACGTAGCGCAGCGCTACCGCCACATGTGTAGGGTTGGTCAGCACAACGTCCGCGTTCTTGGTTTGCTGCAAGGCCTGGCTGCGTTTGCGCGCTTCGTTGCGCAGTTCGCGCATGCGGGCGCGTATGCGCGGATCTCCATCCCTGTTTTTGGCCTCGTCTTTGATCTCGCGCTTGCTCATGCGCATCTTCTTGGCGAACTCGTGCTTGGTGAACAGCAGGTCCACCAAGGCAATCAAACCAAGAATCATTGCCATCTTCAAGCCAAGGCTGGCCATGTCCCCCAAAAGGGTGTGCACGTAGCCCAACGGCGAAAGTCCTGACAGGTTGTAGAACTGTGGCGCAAGTGCGATCAGTGCGTAGTACGCAGTGACCACCAGCAGCACCAGCTTCACGCACGCCCGAGCGGTATCAAACAGCGTGCGCATGGAAAACACTTTCTTGAACCCGTTGACGGGGTTCAGCCGACTGATGTCAGCCTTCACCGGGTCCAGCGACAAAATGATGCCCGTCTGCAGAACGTTCGCCAGCAGCGCGGCCAAGGCAATCGTGGCGAGAAATGGTGCAAGCCAGTACAGCGTGCCCTTGAGCCCTCCGGCAATCAGAGGCCAGAGGCTTGCGCCGCCGGGGTCCATGCGTCCGCTCTGCAGCAGCAGCATCTGATCGAACTGGAATTGCTCGCGCATGGTCTCCCAGCCGCGCGAGCTCAGATACACCACGGCGACCACGAAAACGATGGCGGATACGACGTCTGCGCTCTTGGAGATCTGGCCTTTTTCTCGGGCCTTCTCGAGCTTGTACGGAGTTGCCGCCTCGTTGCGGTCGAGGTCTTGATCAGCCATTACCGAGCCACTCCCCGATCGCCGAGGCCAGTCTGTGACGGTGCAGGTGCGCCTGGCACAGCCAGAAAGATGGCCTGCCACGTGTCGAAGATGTTTGCGTAGACACGGTTCATTGCCCCGCCCATACCCGCGAACCACAGAGACAGTACAGCCAGGCCCACGACGATCTTGGTCGGTATGCCCAGGACCAGCATGTTGATCTGCGGCAGGTTGCGAGAGACAACGCCGAGTGCCAGCTCGACCATCAGAATGCAGAACACCACGGGAGCCGCCAACGCAAAGCCGAGACTGAACAGGCCGCCAGCTTGCTTCAGTACTGCCGTTGCCGCGGCATCGGGCGACCAGGGCGAACCAAGCGGGAAGGCCTCGACGCTATAGGCCAGTGCGCGCAAGAGCGCGTGGTGCCCGTCGACGAGAAAGAACACCAGCACCGCGGCGTAGTTGAACGTCGAGACGAGCAAGGCGGAAGGCCGCTGGCTTACGGGGTCGAACACCTGCGCCAATCCAAAGCCGATCTGCACGTCAAGTAGGTTGCCCGCCATCGAAAAAGCCGCGAAGGCCAGCAGTACTCCGAGGGCGAGCGTCGCCCCCAATGCAACTTCAATCAAAGCGGCTTGGATCCACTGACCTGCGCCATCCACAGCAGCGCCGACCGGTTTTTGCAAACCTGCCGCCAACGCAACAGCCAGGGCAACGACGACGATGGCTCGCACCCTTCCCGGCATGGGCATGGCGTAGAGCACGGGCGTCATGGCCAGCACGATGGCAATGCGCAGGGAAAGCAGAAAGACGGGTGCCATCAGCACCATGGGTCGAGTCTCACCGCGCAGTGCGGAGAACACGAGCGTATCGAGAGAGCCGGAAGCCATGGCGCAGAACGCTCAGAACATGCTGGGAATGCCGGTCCACAACTGGGTGGCAAACTGCCCGAGCTTCTTGAGCATCCAGGGGCCGAAAATCACAATGGCTGCTCCTGCGGTGAGCAGCTTGGGAACGAAGGTCAGCGACATTTCCTGCACCTGCGTGACCACCTGGAGCACGCTGATGAACAGGCCAACCAGCATCGTCAGCCCCAGCACGGGAAGGCAGACAATGAGACCTGTCCAGAACAGGTCTGAAAGCATCTTCAACGCAAGGTCCGCATTCATAAACCAAACAAGCTCTCAAAAGCAGACGCGCACAGCTCCGCTGCAAGGCGCGCGCCAAGGCAATAAATTTGGTACTGGAAAAAAAACGTCCAAGGCCGTCGAGTCGCACTTCGACAGCGATTGGCATTCCCGTATGAAGCTTGCCCGGTTCCAGGTCTATAGCTTCATTCCCATCCCTACAGCAATACTCGCACTCGACGAAAAAGCTTGCGCAGAGCTAGTCGAAACAGCGCTGCTTGAGCCCGGCTTTCTGAATGAAAGTCCGTTGGGCATCAATACTTTTTTGTACTCGTGCCTTGGTCGTTCGTGTCACGCGCAAAAGCTGTTTTACGAAGCTTTAGCTGCCTGCTACGTGGCGACCGAGCGCGAGTCTACTTGGCTTTGTGCAATTTTTCACAGGCCGGATAGAACCGTTACGTCTTTGCAAATTTACAACGAAAACAATGCAAACTTACTAAATGGTAAGTGGCCACTCCTACTGAGCAGTAAGTCGGAATTGCTAGCGGGGGATTCGGCTTGAAGTCGTATAGACATCTCGTTGGCGGCGACCTTGAACAGCCGCAGATTTCCCGCGTCTGCGGTGAGGTGACAATCCTCAGTCGAAGACGTGGTTGAGGCCCGAAATATTGCATCAGTGCTTGATCCACCCATTTGGGTCATTGTGCTCCACAAGACTCCAGTGTTGGCAATGGCAATGATATGTTTGACGTCGCGTCGCTATCAAGTTCCAAGTTTCCGGGTGTGAAGCTCAAAACTTGATGGTGCTGGGAGCAACGCTGGCGTGTAGGCAGCACGTGTTTGTAGTGAAAAAAGAACCAGAGCGCCACGCTTGAAGACGAAACGCGAGCGGCACGAGCTGCCAGAAACGACTCACTGTGCCTCCAGGGTGGTCGCCCGACTTCGCAATCAATTCGTCAGCGGTTCACGGTCTATACCTCCGCGAGGAGACCAGGAAAATTCAGAAAGCGAACCGCAGCGTGAGAATTTCACCTGAAGGTGAGATTCGCAAGCAGGCGCAAATGTGGTGGACACCGGGGGAACGATTGTTAGCAAGCCATCCATGCGTCCCGCGCCTCCGCTGAAGGTGCAGGTTGTCATGGTTCAACTGGCTTGAAAAGCACCGACGATCTGGGAGACAGGTTGCTGCAGCTCGGGTAATTGAAGAAGTCGTTCTGGCTGGACGGGCGAGGCCCGCTCGCAACAGCAACCAGAGGCGGCAGAAAAACTAAATTAATCCCAACGACTTCTTTTCTGAAAATTATCATTTGATGAAATTCAAAACCAATCAAACCAAAAATGTCGCGCAAAACAACATTCTCAGCAAGCCGCAGTCACTCATTGGAAATTAGTCATCTCACTCGCATTGAAAAATTTCAAACTTATCTTGCATTAGGTGGACCGGAAAGATGTGCTACTTTTTTAAGTAGAATTCCTGTCCGGTATTTTTGTCGACATATACATCCTCGGTGATATTTTCCCGAATTTTTTTCAGATTTTCTGGAATCTGCTCCATGTAAATTGATTTGGCGGTCAGTGACTCTTCGAATGACCATCCAGCGGGCACCACAATGCGCTGAGCGATATTCGGATCGGAAACGCAAACCGCTACCTTTTTCTGGGCGTCATTGTTCCAAAACAAATGGCCAAACTGGGCCCAAGAGCAAGCAACCAATATTCCGTCGCGCTGATCCACGACACAGATATCGATTGATCTTTCTTCGAGCTTGTAGATCAACCCAGCCGACTCAAGCTCTGTTACATACTTTTGAACAGCCTGGGGCGATGTAAAGGTCAAAGCAACCAGATCTCCATCCCCTCTAATACTATCATTGGGGAGGGATTTTAAGAAGTTTTCAACGCCACCTAGGTATTTGCTTTTTAGGGCGTCGCCATTCAAGACTACTGAAATTGCTTCAATAATAACCGCCATGGAATTTATCCCTTCAGAAATTCTTTTCGCCAAGCCACAAAAGACGAGTAATCCGAGGGGCCCTTGACGATCACGAAGTAATAAGCAATTAAAGCGACTGAAGGTGGTCCTTCGTGAAGCAAAAAATCGTCATCATGGAAAATTCCGACGCCGGATTCTTTATTGGCTGCCTGACGGCATTTGATTTTATAGCTATCTACAACACTCGCCGCATCAGCCTGTGAATAATGAAAATTATCGATAAGAAATTTGCCGGCCTCTTCAAAGAGGCCTGCAACTTCCTCGTTCTCCGGAAAAATATTTTCTGAACTCATTTCTTCAAATACATGTTAAACATGTCCGCCGCTTCCTGAGTGTGAATGCTGATTTGTGGCGACCTGTCTGTGAATGGGTAAGGGCCGCTAGAGGAGCGCAGCCCCCCCTTATAAAGCGGCCCAGTGACCACATCGTAGCGTTCTCCTCCATGAAGCAAGTCCGCTTTAAAGCCGTTCGTCTTATGATAAACAACAAACTCTTGCCAGGCGCTATCAGCTTCACCAAAAGTCATTCTTGATAGAGAATTAAATTCTGACTTTGGAACTCTATATTCCAAAACTTCATATGGGCCAGATCCGGGGCTGAACCTTTCATGTCGCATGGCTGAAGCTAGGGACTCCTCCCTCGACATAGTCATATAGTAGCCTCTCCCAAAATCTGCGTATGGTGACCCTTGCGCGAGATCAATGCCCGTTGCTCTAATAGAGGCCGCGCCACGAGCGTTTGTACCATGAAATAACGTTACCCATTCTTGCGGCGATACACCCTCTAGCGGTGCACTGACCGGGACTCGGGTTTCAGCACTCACGAGTGATCCAGCCTTTTGAAGCGCTGAAGCAGCACCAAAGTTCAGAAGAAGCTCAGCTCCGTTCCAAGCAGCGCCCTTCCAATTTTCCTGCATAACATTCGCGCCCAAGTTAAATCCGGACACAAACGAGGTAGCGATCAGGCCGGGCGGGCTGGCAAGGGGAGCGATCGCCAAGGATTGTGAGAGATTTTGTCCATATCTAAAATCTAGACTGTTGAGTCGAGCCTGCTCGCCAACACTCAACCCGCCCCGCGCATAGTTGTCTACGGGAGAGAGGCGCGCCACGCCATCCCATGCAGACATTTGCTGGGCATTCGCCGGCACCGTGGATACTTCGAAGTCGCTACGTAGAGTCATGTTCGCCCGCGGCAACGACGTCAACATCGCGGCCCCCTGCTCAGGCGTCAACACCTTGCGCTCGATCAATTCTTTGATGGAATTGATGTCTCGGCCAAGAGCCGTGTAATCCTGTCCATAGCCTTCAACATCACGCACTGAGGGCCCCGTAGCAGGATTTGCAGTGGCCGCCTGCGCTTGCGCAGCACGGTTGGCGACATCTTGAGCTCGTTGTGCGGTCAGCACATCGGTGATGCGCTGATCAGCCGAAATAAGTTTGCCGCCTTGTGATTTAAAGCCCGCGATGGTGTCTGAATCGAAACCCTCCAAGCTTGGAAGATTCAATTCCGTTCCGACTTGCAGGGTGTGAACGTTCTTGTAGGTCGTGTCCACCTTATTAGCAGCCATCACCAGCCCAGCAAAACGTTCGTCTCCGTACACAGTTCGAGCGATCTTTGCGTAGCTATCCCCCTTCACCACCTTGTAGGAAGCGGGCTGTGCAGGTGCACTGCTCGGGGCAGATTCAACTGCAGTCACCGCTGCCTGAGGCCCCATATTCCTGATACCAAGCGGATCAAGCGCAGCGTTGCGCATAGCACGATCATCAGCGAAGCTAAGCCCGCCTCCTGCCACCAACGATCCTGCTTCTGCATTCTGCTGCTGTATCTCAAGCATACGGAACGTTTCCTGCGGTGTCGTGCCGGAACTTTGCTGCTGGAGCTCGAGCATCCGGAAGGTCTCCTGCGGTGTCGTGCCGGCACTTTGCTGCTGGAGTTCCAGCATTCGGAAGGTCTCTTGCGGCGTCGTGTCCGCCTTCTGTTCCTTGAGTTCGCTTGCGCGGAAAGCCTCTTGTGCCGTCGGCGATGTGTTAGCCAGTCCTTGCCCGATGGCGGCGCCAAAGGCGTTCACGGCCACCTGCGTGATCGAGACCTTGCCGCCTCCCACAAGCCCAGTTGCGACACCACTAGCAAAGCTTCTGAGGCCTGCGCCCCACATGGTGTTGGCTGAGGCTCCGAGCATCTGCCCGACGCCAGCGCTCACCGCGCCACCTACAGCTGCGCCGGCAACACCCTTCCAGTCGAACTTTTTCTGCAGTCCGGTAGCCACTGCCACGCCTTGCGTAATGGCATTGGAGGCAGCATACGAAAGCGCTGTACCAAGCATCCCCATGTTGGTGGGCATGAATGACGCAACACCTGCGGAGACGCCGGCGCTGACGGCAGACAAGGCAACTGCCTTCCAGCTGAAGCTCTCCTGCGCACCTATGGCGATCCCCACCGCCTGACTTGCGATTGAGCCTACGGCTGCTGCACCGGCCATAGCCAATGCACCAGCCGTACCGCTGAAGGCTGCTGTCGCACCTGCCTGAATTGCCGCCATGACGCCGGGTGTGCCAGCTCCCAGCGTGAAGAACGTCACGACGACCGCCACCACGATCATGATGATCTTGCCGATGATGCCGCATCCGCCCTTGCCCGTAGGGGGCGGTGCAGGCATGTTCGGGGTGGTATCACCCACGACCTCGCTCGGGTCGTAGGGCTTGAAGGTCTCGGCGTTGTTGTGCACGCCGCCGACCTGACCCGGAAGCGTGACGGTGTGTCCCTTGGTCAGTCCGTCGTTTGGTCCGGTGGCTGCCAGACCGTTGGCATCGGCGATCTTCCACCACAGGCTGGCGTCACCCCAGACGTTCAGCGCGATAGAACTGAGGGTATCGCCATCACGGATCGTGTAGTTGGTGCTGCCAGCTGCACTGCGGCTGTTAATGGCCTTGAACGTCAGGCCGAACTCGCCTTGGGCAACGTAATTGGTCTTGCCCTTCTCGTCGTAAGGCTTGTCGCTGTCAACGCCCTTGCCGTAGCTGGTGACCACGTTGTTGTTGACCACCAGTTGCTTGAGGACATTGCCCTCTTGTTCCTTCTTCAGAATGATGCCGTTGGTGTCGTTGCTGAAGAAGCGTTCCAGGTTGGCCAGCGGTGCCGTTGCCTTCGGGTTGTCCTCGGGCCAGTGGGTTTCGCTGACCTTGATCAGGTTGCCGTTGACGTCGTAGGTGCTGGCGCTGTCGCTCGGGCGGCTCGTGTTGTCCGAGCGCACGCCGTGGACGGCCGTCTCCACATACCCGTCGTATTTTCCGTACGTCCTGGTATAGGTCTGGGTGACGTTCTTGTGGTCGACCACGCGGTATTGCGTGACGTTGCCCATGGCGTCTTGCTGGTCGTAGTAGACGTTGTAGCTCAAGCTACCGTCGGCCTTCAAGACCTCCATGCGTTCGAGCTGGCCGTTGGCGTTGAAGTGGCTCTTCTTGGTGACCAAACCGCTGCCGGCCAGGCTTTCACCCGTGAGGGCTCGCACGAAGTTGGCGTCCATGCCACCGTCTGGTCCGGTCTGAATCAAGCGGCCGGCTGCATCGTACTTGCGGGTGTCGAGCAGGTTGGAGGCGCCAGTAGGCGCTCCTTGGGCATCCACCGACCGTTGACTCACCGTCTTGATGCGGTTGCCCCGGTCATAAGTGTAGGTTTGGGTGACAGCCCCCAGTTGGGCGCTGTAGTAGGTGGCTCCCAGGGCCTCGTCTCCGTTGCCACTGCCGCTGTTGCCCTCGTTCTCCCGGTCGCTCACGAAGCCGTACTGGGGATTGCCGTTTTCGTCGAGGAGAATATTGCCGTTCTCATCACGGGCAAATGGCCGAGCCGTGGCCACGACCTGGCGACCGAAGTAGGTGTCGCTGGTGCGGTTGCCGTTCAGGTCATAGGTCAGGATGTGGCCCTGATCCGCCGTGAGGTTGGCCTGGTCATTCGCGTTGTTGTTGACCGCGCCGTCCACCAGGATCTGGCGGTTCATCTCGTCGTATGCGAAGTACTGGGTCTGGGTCGTACGGCTGCCCTGTTCGGTGCTGATGTCGTTGCGCAGTTGCTTGAAGTCCTTCCAGCCGTAGACTGGCACTTCACGGGTGACCACCGCACCAGTGACAGGGTCGACCTTGGGTTGACCAGTGGCCGGGTCGATCACCACTTCGGTCTTGGTGTCCACCTGGGTCCAGGCCTTGCCCACGTCCTTGAGCTTCATGCCTTCGGTCGTGCTTGGCAGGGGCACGTTGCTCTGGACGTACTGCTGGATGACGTTGCCAACCGCATCGTAGGTGCGAATGACGCTGATGCCGTCGATGCCATCGATTCGTGTCAGGCGGCCCAGCTCGTCATAGCCCAGCGTCTGGTTCTGGAGCATTTCCCCGTTCTTCTGTGTCTGCTCGAAGATGCGGGAGCCGCGGGCATCGTACTCATAGTGCGAGACGGTCTGCGTTGCGTTGTCCGTCACGTGCAGCAGATTGCCGGCGTTGTCGTACTGGTAGTCGATGTCTTGGCCGCGGCTGCTGGTCTTGCTGGTGACTTGGCCTGCATGGTCATGCGTGAAGCTGATCGTCGCGCCACCGATGTCGGTGCGGCTGAGCATGCGTCCAAACGCGTCGTAGCTGGCCTGGGTCAGGTCTCCATTGAGGTTCTGCGTTGCGATCTCATTGCCCTGCGAGTCATAGGCTGCACGGCTGACCTGCCCCAGGGGCTGGGTCGTGGCGATCACATTGCCGCGAGCGTCGTATTCGAAACTCGTGGTTTCTCCGGCGCCGTTGGTTTTGCTCAGCACACGGCCAGCCTGGTCGTAGACGATCTTGGTCTTGATCTGCAGGTTGCCCTGGCTCACGACGTTGTCGCCGCTCAAGGCATAGGTTTCCAGGGAGTCGTTGATGATCTCCGTTTGGCGGCCCTGCTGGTCGAAGGTGTACTTGGTGACATAGCCCATCGCGTCGGTCACCTGCGTGCGGTCACCGAACGAGTTGTAGGCGTAGTTCACGTTGCCGCCATCGGCGTGCATCTCACGCGTGATGCGACCGGCAGCATCAAGCATCTTCCCATTGAGGTTGCCGTTGGCATCGCGCTCGGCGATCTGGCGGCCCAGCGCATCGGTGAAGTATTCCGTGGTGGGCGTGACCTGACCTGCACCTTCGCCAGAGCCCAGGGTGCCCACCACGGGCTGCACGCGCTGAACGACCTGATTGAAGGCGTTGTACTGGTAGTGCGTGACCCAGTCGGGCGAGCGTGGATCGCTTTGGCTGAGTGTGTTACCCCAACGGTCAAACGTCTGGAGTACGGCTGGACGGGTCGCAGCACCACCTCCATTGCCTTCGCGAAGCGCGAGCTTGATCTGCACGGCCCGCCCAAGCACATCGCGCTGGTAGTCGGTGCGGCGCACGTCAGCGTGGCTCAAAGCATCGGCGGTCGGTGCGTCCAGGACCTCGCTCAGGCCATGCTCGCCATCGCTTTCGATAGATACCGTCTGGCGGCCCAGCAGGTCGTACAGAGTGAACGTGACGAGTGCACCCTTGCCGCTGCTCGCGGCTTCCTGCCCCGCAGCGTAGCTGCGCACCAGGTTTCCTCCGTTGTCATAGAGATAAGTCTCACGAGCCTCGTAGCCGTTCGTGCCTCGGCTGATGACTTCGCCGAAGGCGTTGTACTCCTGGTCCTGGTCCACGAAGCCAGCGCCTTGCTGGGCAGCCAGCGCAGCGGAGCTGGCGCTCAGGCTGCTAATGCCGACCGGCGTGTAGGTGTGGGTCGTGCGGCCGAGTGCGTCGTACTTGAAACCCTTGAACAAGGTCTGCGTTGCGCCCGAGTTGCCTTGCACCACTTGCCATTGGCGCGAGACCTGGCCACGGGCGTCAAAGGACTGGAAGCTGCTGCTGGAGGTACTGTTCCCTTGTGCATCCGCGCTGACGCGAGTGACCTGCAGCGCGTGGCTGTGGCTGTCGTACTTCGTCAGGGTGACGCGGTTGCCGCCATCGTAATAGCCGCCTTCCTCCGTGACGGAGATGGCGTTGCCGTGCGCGTCGCGCACAAACCGGGTCATTGGCGAGGCAGGGCCATCGCTTGAGGCCAGTCGTCCCAACGCATCGTAGGTGTTGGTGGTGACGTTGTTGAGCGCATCCGTGGTGGTGAGCACATTGCCCAGGCGCCGGGTCATCAAGGCCGAGGCCATGCGCACCGAACTGGCCGCGCTCTACGAGTGGGACCACGACAAGGTGACCTACGAGTTCTATGACCAGCCTCCGAAGATCAAAAAGATCTACGAGCGGGCCGACGGCAGGAAGACTGCCACCCTGTACACGCCGGACTTCTTCGTCCTGTCCAAGGACTTCATCGGGTGGGTGGAATGCAAAGCCGAGGGCTGGCTCCAGGACCAGACCAAGAAGGCCAGGCACGACTTCGTCCGCGACGAGCAAGGCGTTTGGCGTTGCCCGCCGGCGGAGCGCTACGCACAGGAGGTGGGACTCCAGTTTGCTGTGTGGTCCTCTGCTGACAGCGACCCCATCCAGGGGAAGAACATCGCCGACCTGGCCGACTACTTCTTGGAGGAATGCCCGCCGTCCACGGATGAGCAGCTGGAGCTGGCCCGGTATCAGATGCGCGAACTCGGATGGTGCTGGCTGGTCGACCTGGTGGGCAGCGACCCTGTGCTCACCGCGGATGTTGTCCACAAACTGATCGTTGACGAAAAGCTGTTCGTCGACCTGAGCGTTGCATCGCTCATGAACGAGTCGCGCAATGTCCGGGTGTTCAGCTCGCAGGCGCTGTTCGATTCGCGCCACCAGTGGCTGGCTGACCTCAGTGAGGTGCCGGCTGAGACCAACCCCGTCTCGAAGGTAGCGGTGGAGCCTGGCGCCACCGTGGTCTGGGACGGGGAGCCGTGGGAAGTGGTGAACGTCGGTGAAAGCCAGATCTTCATGCGGTCTGGAAAGAGCCCTGCGATCAAACACATGCCGTTGTCGGAGTTCCAGGTGCTGGTCGCTGAAAACCTGGTGGCAGCCAACGAGCTCACGGCCGACCCCCGGCGCGCGACCGCGAACGCCCTGCTGGCTTCAGCGACGAGTGCAGAAGTGGAGCAGGCCATGTATCGCCACTACTGCCTGCATCCTGAGAGCCGCCCAGACGACAAGAAGCGCTACTCCGCCTCCGACCGTGCGTTGCGCAAGTGGCGGCGGTTTGAGCGTGATGGTCTGGCGCTGTACGGCAACGGGTTTGTGGGTCTGCTCCCCGCCATCCGCAAGCGCGGCAACCGCCTGCGCAAGTTGGACCCCCGCACGTTAGAGATCATGCACGAGGTGATCAGAACCGAGGTCACTTCCCCTGCGGCCAAGGGGCTGGTCAACTGCTGGATCAGTGCGAGAAAAAAGTGCACTGCGGCCGGAGTTCTTGAACCGAGCCAGAAGACTTTCATGGCCGAGGTCAAGCGCCTGCTCGCGCCCGAGGATTTCAAGAAGGCCCGGGAGGGTGAGAAGGCGGGCTATGACCTTGAGCTGCCTTTCCTGAGCCTGAAGCGGGAAACCCCAAAGCATGGCACCAGGCCATTCGACCATGCCCATATCGACCACACCGAGATGGACCTTCAGTTTGTCGACGAGGAGACGGGTGTGAATATGGGCAAGGCCTGGCTCACGGTGATGATGGACTCAAACGTCCGGGAAGTCCTCGCCTGGGTACTGCTCTTTGATCCGCCCAGCTACCGCAGCTGCATGTTGGTGATCCGGCGTTGCGTGAAGCTGCACGGCCGTCTTCCAAGCACCATCATCGTGGACCACGGCAGCGATTTCATAAGCAGCCACTTTGACCGCTTGTTGGCCTTCCTGGGGGTGAACAAGCGCCTGCGGCCCAAGAGCAAACCGCGCTTTGGGAACGTGATCGAGCGCTTCTTCGGTCTTACGAACGAGGAGTTCATTCACAACCTGATGGGCAACAACAAGGCTCTGCTGAATCCGCGCAGGATGTCTCCATCCCACGATCCACGCAAACTGGCTATCTGGAACCTGCGGGCATTCAGCGCCGCCTTTCAGGGCTATCTGGACACGGTGTACCACGTGGTCGAGCACCCGGCTCTGGGCCTGTCCCCCCTCAAAGCCCGAGAGCTCGGGTTGCTGCACTCCGGCGCCCGCAGGCATACGTGGATCGTCTACGACCGTAACTTCGTGATCGCAACCCTGCCGACCACCACCAAGGGGACTGCCAGGATTCAGAAAAATTCCTCATTCAAGGCGCAGTCGATCGAATTCTTTGCCCACGAGTTGCGGTCCTACGTTGGGCAAGACCTGGAAGTGCGGCATGACCCGTTCGATGTTTCGCATGCCTTCGTCATGGGGGCCAACGGTTGGATTGAAGGAATCAGCATGTATGCAGACCAGCTCGCTGGGCGCTCGGCCAAGGAGATTGCGCAGCTTTCCCTGGAAATCGGTGTGAACAACTCGCGCGCCTACGCACGGTCCTTGGCAAAGGCAGATGCCCTGGGGGCTTTCAATGAGCAGGTGAAGGCGACCGAGTCATTGCTGGCAAGCGAACTGCAGGCCAAGCGCGACCGGATACAGCGGGGTGCTGTGGAGGATGGGAACGTGATCGACGTGCCCGCGAGCGACGTCACGAATGTCTTGAGTTTCCCAAACAAAAAGCTCCCTCGTGGCCAGGGGCACGACCTGCCCCAACTGCCAAGCAACTACAAGTTTGAGATTCTGGAGGACTTCTGACAATGCCGTTGATCGACCCCCTGTTCAATCCCGCTCTGTTGTCCGCCAGCGCCGAAGAAAAGTGCGACTACTTCGACCGCAAGCTCATTGCCCATGCGCATCTGAAAAGCTCGCGGCAGTTTGCACTTGATTGTATTGACCGCTCCTCCGCTCACCGCATCGTGGCGGTAGTCGGTCCTACCGGAGTCGGCAAGTCTTTGTTGGCTCGCAGGATCTGGGAGCACTACCAGCCCAATGCGGTTGATGGGCACATGCCTGCCGACGCGGAGAGGAGCCCGGCCTCCATCTTGATCGATGCGCCGAACCACGCCGGCAAGCTTCGCAAGACCTACTGGGTCACGTTTCTCAAGCTGATTCTCCAAGGCTGTGGAGAGCGCCTGTTCGACGAACGTATGTTCATGGATCCGCAGAGCTTTCGGATGCTGGCTACCCCAACGGCTCCAGTCCTCAAGGAAAAGACAGTGGACATGTTGATGCTCAGAGCCATCAATGGCCTGCAGCAACGCCGCACGAAAGTGGTGTTGATAGACCGCGCGGAGCGTCTGTTTCCTGAAGGGGACCGTGCTTCCTGCCGTTCCAGCCAGCAGATGCTCACCGATCTTGCGTCGCAAACCAACACCCGTTTCGTCTTGGTGGGGAGCTATGACGTGGTGCGCCAGTGCGTTCCTTCTGTCTGGCTCATGCGCGAGCACATCATTCACTTTCGGCGTTACGAGGAAAAAGATCCAGAGGAGTACGGATTCTTCCTCGCGGCTGTGGAAAACTTCCTCGGGCAGATGCCACTTGAGCAGCGTATCCCCGCGCTGAGCGAGGACGCATTGGCCGAGCTTCACAAAAGAACCATCGGTTGCATTGGGGCGCTGAAGGAGGCGCTTTTGCGCGCCTACCAAACCGCGCTGCTCGACGGTGAAACCATGGATGAGAAGCTGATTCTGAAGCACGCTCCACACAACAATTCCGCCACATGGATGGCCCGCGATGCATTTTCCGGCGAGGCCCTCCTGGTGGATTCGAAGTTCGAGGATCTCGAAAGGGTCTTCGCCAGGGAAGCGCCGCCCATTGATCCACCCAAGAAGAAGGCAAGCAGCGGCGAGGGCCGAGGGGCGCGCCGCATCGGTGAGCGCAATCCTTCACGCGATCCAGTCCGCGGAGGGCCCAATGCCTAAAGAGCTTGATATCGACAATGGCGAGGTGCTTGGAGCATCAAGGCCTTCACTTTACAGCGTTGCGCCTGAAGGCGAGCCGCAGGCCCCTGAGGCCATGCTCTCGTGGATGTTCGCACTTGCCCATGCGCACTGTGTGAATCCCCGTCCGTTCATCTCGCACCTCATAAGGAGTACGCCAGAGCATCGCCTCATGAACATTGGTGCGAGCTTCTATCTGAACCACAGCTTGACCGCCAACGGGATGGACGGATATGCCAAGCTGTTCGTTGAGGTTCTGGGCGACGTTACCGGCGAGCGGACCTGCAGTGAGCTCACGCTTCTTCCCTTGTCTCATCTGCTCGCGCGCAAGGGGGTGGGTCTCCTTGCCAAGCAGCCTCGCTGGTGTCCCCTCTGTCTTTGTGAACAGTTGCGGTCGGGACGGCGGCCGTACCGGCCCTTGGTGTGGTCGTTTGAGTTCTATCGAGTGTGTACCAGGCACAAGGCGGTGATGCTGGAGCGTTGCCTTGCGTGCGGGTCACTACAGTCCAGTATTCCAACGCTGCCCAGCGTTCTGGTGTGCAGTGAGTGCCAGGCATCCATGGTGAGTCTTCCACCAGGAAAATCGACGCGCTTGGAGCCCGCGCAGGACGAGTTTGAGATCTGGTGCGCGATCGCATTGGAGGACCTGGTGGCGAAGCGCCAGGTTCTACAGGCACGCGGTAGCCTGGCCCAGTTCCGGCACAACGTCAATGTGCTCGTGGATCACTTCTCGGATTCAGGAAAGGTGGGGCTTTGCAGCGCTGTCGGGATGGGGATCTACGGCTTGAACCACTGGTTCGGCAAAGTCCAAAGGCCATCCGTTTCTGTCTTGCTTCGGCTTTGCTACGGCGTTGGCGTCATGCCATCCGCTATGTTTTTGCCGGACGTCCTGGAGCACGTTAGCCGGGAGACTCCCATTTGCGCGCCGGTCCAACCGCGCCAGTCCAATCCCTTTATTGGATTTCAGCAGCGCGAAGACATCGAAAAGCAGCTGGCATTGATTTTGGCCGACCCCCACGACAACCGGCGGTTGAAGGCCATCGCCCAGCAGGTCGGCTTCACCAGTGCCGTCCTCAAGTATTGGTTCCCGACGCAGTGCGCAGAGATCGTGCGCAAGAACCGTGCGTGCGAGGTCCGCCGGCTTGAGTTGCGATACCGGACTGACCACGAACTGCTGAAGGCCGCGTTTCAGCGCTTGTTGGCCTCGGGCCAATATCCCAGCCGGATGCGGGTGAACAGTGAACTTGCTGCCAGGCGCATCTCGCTGATGCGGCCCGATCTTTTTCATGCCTACGAAGAGATGAGGGCTGCAGTCTATGGGCGCTGAGAGGAATCGGGACCCGCAGAGGCAGCGAGCGGGCCCGCCATGTATGTGAAAGGAGCTTCCAATGTCAGTCGACAGATCGTTGTATCCCGGCGTGCCGGAGGACTTTCCGATCGGAGCCATGCAGTCGGCACTCGGCGGCGTGCAGCCGAAGCTGAGCATGGTGCAGGAGGACGGCCGCTACTACGCGGTGGGTACCTCACCCTCGGAGGCCCACGAGGCCTACGAGGTCTGTGAGGATCTCGTCCAGCAGATGATTCCCTACTGTCAGCGCAAGCTGGAGAAGTTCAACGGGAATCAGGAGGCAACGCTCAACGCTGTGTTCGAGGCGTTGCTGGGCAAGGGCTGGTGCTCGCGCGAGCAAGCCGAATGGGTGGTGCGGCATACGGCCAGGCAGCTGCAATGGCCGGCGCGAGATGATCTGTTCTCGCGGAGTGTGAGGTAGTGTCGGCGCACAGAACATCGCCACCGACGACCGCCCAGGATATCGTCATTCTTGCGCGCAAAGCTTTTGCGGCCCGCCCAAGCCTGGATGAGCGGGCCGCATGAGGACGCCGACTAATTTCGATCTGGGAGGAGGTCATGTCGACGTTCGGTTAGCTGCCGGCCGAATCCCAAGCTCAAAACTCGCTTTGCGTCAAATGGTTGTGTCGTCGAAGTGTTGACTGACCAGCAAAAAGTATGGAAAATGCAGACATTCGACGAGTGATACGGGATCTCTTCCTCTATCTTTTCGGCTGCTAGCACCCTTTTCAGGGTTCGATTCTGAGTTTTTCGCGAAAACTCCACTCCTGGAATGCTGATCCTCCCCAGGGTGCCTTGGATCAAAAGCTCCCGTTTGGCTACGAACGGCTGTGGTTTTCACAGGTCGAGCGACAGAAGGTCATGCCTTCCGCAGCGTACCCGCTGTGCCTCAATCCAGAACATTTTCCATAGATCACCTCAGGCGTATTCGCTTGAGGTGATTTGTTCGTACGAGGTGTTGATATGCTGACTATCCTGCCTGGCGAGTCCATCGCCAAAATTGCTGTGGAACTTGGGCTGCGTGCCGCCGCGAGTGGCCCCGTGATCCTTGGCTCTCAGCTGGGCATTCTCATCAATGACGCCTTGGCTCCGCAGAACACCAAAGATTTCGGTGGGTTGCGATCTGTGGTGCAAGACCAATTGAGCGAGCACGTTCGCTTGGTAACTACGGCCGCCAAGTCCAACGACTTCGTCTACGAGATCATTTCATCGAACGCAAGCACCAAGCGGCCCTTGCAGCCCCCTCAGCACGAGCGCGAGGTCTCCGGCGCAGATCTGTGGCGCTTTTTCTCCAACCCCAAACTCGATTGCATAGTCACCGCCACGCCGGCTGGTGTGGTCATGGTGTCGCCGTTGGACGCGCCAGTGGCAGAACACGCCGTGCGCCTGCGCCGAGTAGAGGCCCGCGAATATCAGCAATGGGCTGGCGACTTTGCCAATGAGCACTCCTTGCAGGACCTGTTTGCCGCTGCAAGCCAGACAGAGGACTTCTACAGGGCCTGGATTCCAGGACTGCGCAAATCACACGCGCATGCCGTCAACCTTCTTAAAAAGTGGGAGATCTTGCGTACGGAAAAGGTGGCCAGCCACCTGAAGTCCGAGCTTGAACAGGCTGGTGTCGAAGCGTCACGCGTAGCGGAAATCTTGCGTCTGGCCAGGCCAGTGGGAAGGCCGGTACGCCCACCTACGATTCAGCTGTACTCTGCGATCGAGCAGCAGCCAATTGCGCAGCTCATCGCAAGAGGCTCACGCACCTTGTCGGCCGACGCAGCAGAATCAACCGCACCAAGTGATGAGCTGGCCAGGATGCGAAAGCTGCTGCACAGCGCGGTCGACGTAATGACCCTGAGCGAACTGCAGGCCATCAACATTTCTGCAGGTACCTGGATCAGCCTGGTCGAACCATCGACACTGTAAGGGCACCAGACCCATGCGTCCTGTGCTCATCCTCTGCGAGCCGCGGCATCTTGCGGATGTGCTCGTCCATATCCAAGCTCACGCCCATCCGCAGTTGATCGGCGCGATGGTCACCGCATACGCGGTAAACCCGGACCTCGTGATGCAAGAGGCCCAGAATCAAGTCATTTCGTGGGTACTCGAAGCGCGCAAGGCCAATGAAGGCTGCCAAGTAGTAGCAACACGCGAGATCGCTAGGTTTCTTGAACTGCCAGCACTCAAGGTCCCGCTGAAGTTCGACCTCAGAATCACCAGTGCTGCCTCCCTCACTGCGCGAGAGAATCGGGGCAACCCGTTGGTCAAGTCGCTCATCACGGGAAGCGGCTTGGACGTTGTGAGCGCTGCCTCTTCTATGGCGCAACAATGGTCACACGCGTCGCTCAATCGTGCCCACGTGGAGCATTGGCTTCAGCAATTCGTGCGTCTTGACCGCAATGGCTGGATCGGCAAGGCGCTACTTGGCCAGGTCAGGCTGACATCGAGTGCTGCCCTGAGCGAAACACTGTTCAATATGACTGTCGACCCTGACGCGGCTATCTGCGTCAGCCGCGAACCTCGGGGCGGATTCAAATCTGCTGATGTGCTGGGCAACATGCTTCACAAGCGATTCATTGGCCGCAAGGTGCACCCGTCACCTGCGGCTGCGATCGAAATCGGTGGCCAGCGACGTGTGGTGCTCTTTGAAGACGGACTATGGTCGGGAACAGAGGCAATGGGGATCATCGACAGCTTGCTGGGCAGGCGCGATTCCAAGCTGAAGACTGCTCGTCTGCAGGTGCCTGAACTGCTGCGTGAAACGAGTTTCAGGCTTGCCTATGCCGTCGGCACCGACTATGGCCAGGCACTGCTGCGCAGGTACCTAGACGATAATGAGCTGCCAAACGTAGAGATCCACTGCTCTGACGTGCTGCAGATCGCTCAGCCAGAGTTGCTCGCGCAGATGAGAGACCCATCATTCGCACTGTCGTCCATCAGGGACGCGGGACCTGAGAGTGCCCTGTTGCGGCCACACGTTTTTGAGGCCCTGAAAGGGCAAGGCATGTCGCACGGTGACGTTGCACGCGCTGTTGCATTCTCAAAAACGGTGGGAGCCCAGCTTTTCAGCAACTATGTAGATGCCATGAAAGTGACCGCCGGCTGGTCTGCTTGGGCGCCAGAGAAGATCGAGCGCGCCTCAGTGGGAATGCATGGACTTGGCCTGACGCACGGCTTCTCCCATTCCATCCCCAAAGCAAGCCTCCCACTATTTTGGGGCAGCGGTAAAGTTCAACTCAACGGATCCGAAGTCAACTGGAGCCCGCTTTTCCCCAACAGCTGACCGGTGGTGATGGCGGTCCTTGTAGGCACCAACTCGGGCAAGGCTTCAGACGAAAAGTGGCAAACCGAGCGTCCGCTTTCATCTCCCGTCACAGACTGCTTTGGCCGATAGCGCAAGTCTAGCTAGCCCACTGCCACAACAGTTCCTCTAGGAGGAGTTCGCCGGCAATCTACTTTCCTCCACTCATGGTGCCGAACTCGGCGTCCACGGTGCCGGAACGGATGGCTAAAAGATCCGAAGTACGCAGCACCTGCGCGCACTGGCTAAATTGATCAGGCGGAACGTATATGGGTTGCCTCTTGGAACGGATATGCTTCCAGCGACACGCTGCGCGGCATGTTCGTGCTTCCACCGCTCCTGCTTGAGCCTGGCAAATAGACAAATAGCCAAGGCGCTCGGCACGCTTGCCAAGGTGCTTTGCATTGCGGTGCCGAACCGTGGGCATTGCAAGACTCCGTGTGCCCGTCTCCCGTCAGGCATTTGGTGACCACTCGGGAGCCGATTGCCGTGTCTGATTTGGGCCGGGCGGGGCCACATGCGCCAGCCCATGGGGCAAACGCGCTTCCGCGCGGTATTGCAATTGAACCTGCTGAAGGGAGCAGAAGATGGGGACCAACGTGCAGAAAAAGATGGTCGGATGGGTGTTCGTGGCTGCGGCCGTGACGGCGTGCTCGGACAAGGCGCCTGTTGAGTCGCCGAACTCGCCGAGCTTGAAAGATACCGTTGCGGTAGCTGTTGGCGGTGCTCCCAGTCCAGTTGTGCCGAAGATTGATACGTCAACCCCCGACTTTGCCTTGAAGTCCTGGTGGGCCTATCTGGATGAGCAGCAAGAGTACGAGTACCGTACGTGCCAAAAGCTCTCATCCGAAGTCACGGAGTTCCGCAACTCTCTCGGCCTTCTGCTCGCCGGCGATCCACTCAAAGCCCGGCAGTCCCTTTTCGGTGGCTGTCAGAAAACGAAAATTGACCGGCAGATCAAGAAGGTTCACATGGAAACGGAGACTCGTTCCGTCATCGAAGTGGTGATGCGGGACGCTATAGGTCCCAAGCCGGATGAAGTGGTGCCGAATTACGCGAAAAAAGGCGTTGAGCACGGTTTCCAGTACCGATACGTGCTGGCAAAGACCCCTGAAGGCTGGCGCATTGAGGATGTCCTTCAATGGAGCGAAACGGCGGTGGTTCTCAAGCGCGACCCTTGGGATCGCGTCTACAGGGACGAACCCAAGAGGTATTTTTTCAACCTGTCGCTCCAATAGGCGGGGTCGTCTGCGGCGGATGGGCCTGGCAGGCGTTGCTTTCGGCCCAGATTCCTTATGCTGCTGCTGATGATGATGCGGCCGGCCGGGCGGCCCAGGTGTCCTTCTTGCCGCGCATGCCTTCGGGCAGTGCCAGCCCCACGCGGTGGCGTGACATCGCGTCAGCGGGCTCCAGGTGCGCGAGCATCAGCGCTGCGGCATCGGCGTAGGGCACGATCATCTGCGGAATCCTGGACGCGAAGACCAGCAAAAGCAGCGGGGCCGGCAGCGCACGTGCCAAGCCGGGTATGTGCACGGGCAGGTGTTCCGTGGAGATCCGCATGCGGCCTTGGCCGAGTGCCGGCTGCTCCACCATGGGCCCCGGGCACAGCATGCGCCAGTCCAGCGGCGATGCGCAGATGCGCTCGTAGTTCTTGCCGTGCGGCCAGTAGGTGTCGCGCACCTTGGGCAGGGTCACGCCCTTGCGGCCGGTGTTGCCGATGTCCAGCGCCGCAGCGCCGCCCAGGAACCAGCAGACGGGCCGTTCCATGGCTGGCAGGGATTCGACCGCCTCGGCGATGTGCCCCACCAGGTCCACGAACACCTGGCCTTCGGTGACCATACCCGCGCAGTTGATGAGCGCGTCGTGGCCACGCACGAGGGCCGCCAGGTCCGGCGTGGCGATCTGGCCGAGGTCGGCCTGGTGCACGGTGATGAGGGCGCGGGTTTCTGTGGGCAGCTTGGCGGGGTTGCGCACGAGCACGGAGACCTGGTGGCCGGCGGCGACGGCCTGTTCGAGCACATGGCGGCCGAGGGAGCCGGTGGCGCCGAGGATGAGGATGCGTTTCATGGGGTCTGAATGGATGGTTGGTGTGGAGGGCTTCGAGAGCCTGGGCGCGATCATTCCATGCAGTCCCCCTGGATGTCACCGCCCCGAGCTGTGATGCATTGGCGAGGCGGTGAATTTGTTCACGGCTTGGGTTGCATTTGTTGCCGTCGCCGCCGATGCATGTTCGGATCGCATTGCCTGGTTTGTGATGGATTTCACGGGGCGTGTTCTGTAGTGGCCGCGTGCCTTTGTTGGGGGCGGGAGCCGGGATGTGCGCCCGGCGGCGCAGTAACTTTCTCTTGCGTCGTGTATAGACCGGAGACATGGTGAACAGGTGTGCGAGGACATGGTGAACACTTTGGGCGAACTTTCGCCGGAGGTCCCCATGCCATGGAAGGCTCGCAACACCATGAACCTGAGACAGGAATTCATCG
>JAESFW010000244.1_pt1 | contig 58715 bp, 62 predicted proteins | sample 9269481 | NCBI WGS metagenome assembly JAESFW01 (sample SAMN14515350, study PRJNA621654) | algae metagenome | isolation source: Lyngbya sp. HA4199-MV5 and co-occurring heterotrophs from soil with... | place: USA: Ahupuaa O Kahana State Park, Hawaii | collected 2009-07-21 | reverse complement strand
GCTGGCGATCTTGAATGCAGTGATCAAGTCGAACACAGCGTGGGAGCAACGTTGTCCACAGCCAGGCGCGGTATGAAAAGCGCTTGACTTTGAACACAGTTGCTGAGTCGCTTCGCGCCTCGGCACCACCGCCAGAGGCGGTGGCTCTTCGGGCACGTCCAAGCCTGCGCAGGCAGGCTTGGAGCCGCGGCCCTCAGCCCCTCTCTCATATTGCTTCGCAATCTGGGAGGGGGACGCCCCCGGTGCGGCGGGGCGGCCCTTGCACGGGGGCACTGGCCTTGGCCGCGCTGGTTTCACGCGTCGAGGTGAAGTCCTCGAGCGGGAGGATCAGAACAATTCGACGTCGTCGTTGGCGACCTTGGTCGCCAGGTGGCCCGCTGCCACCAGGTCCTCGTAGAAGCAGACCTGGTTGCGGCCGTGTTCCTTGGCGTAGTAGAGCGCCTGGTCGGCCTGGCCCAGGATCTCCACCGGCGAGCCGCGCGAGGTGCCCACGAAGCCCAGGCTGACCGTCACGCGGCCCACCTGCGGAAAGTCGTACTCCTGCACGGTCTCGCGGAAGCGGTTGAACACCTTGTGTGCGCGTGCCAGCGTGATGTTGCGCAGCAGCACCACGAACTCCTCGCCACCGAAGCGGAAGATGCGGTCGTGCGAGCGGAACGAGCTGCGCAGGATGTTGGCGATCAGGATCAGCACCTCGTCGCCGTAGAGGTGGCCGAAGCGGTCGTTGACCAGCTTGAAATGGTCGATGTCCACCACGGCCAGCCAGTTCTGCGCGGGCTCGCTGTCGGTCGTCACTTCCTCGTTGACCAGCGCTTCGGCGCCCTGCGGACGGCTGCTGCTCAGGCCGCTGGCGGCATTGCGCGAGAACTGCTCGTCGAAGGTCTTGCGGTTGAACAGGCCCGTGAGTGCGTCGCGCTCGCTGTAGTCCAGCAGGTTCTGGTAGTTCTGGTAGACCAGGAACACGCCCTTGATCACCTCGAGCTTGTGCGCCGAGAAGGGGCGCGACTGGGTGACTTCCAGGCAGGTGCTGACCTTCTCATGCATCCACACCGGCAGCCAGAGCGTGTGGCGCCCGGGGCGGTGCGCCAGCGCGCTGTCGCCCTGGTTCTTCACGCACTCGCACAGCTCGGCGTACTGCTCCAGCAGCTCGCGCCGCGGGTCGGCCGCGGCCTCGGAATCGGTGGAGACCAGTTGTCCCTCTTCGACCCAGGTGCGTGGCCGCACATGGGCCACGCCCTTGTCGGTGAACAGCTCCAGCGCCCGGACCGCCTTGATGCCGCTGAGCTTTTGCAAGGTGGAGAGCACCGACACCTCCAGCCGCAAGTGGTCGCGGTGGCCGGTCATTTCAACCAGGTGTTGCAGAATGGGCTTCATAGGCGGGGTGGTGGCGGTCCGGTAAAGGGGGCGCAGCTAGTTGCGCCGCACGAACACGATGTCCCAGACGCCATGCCCGAGGCGCAGGCCGCGGTTCTCGAACTTGGTCAGCGGGCGGTAGTCGGGCTGCGGTGCAAAGCCTTCGGCGGTATTGGCCAGCAGGGGCTCGGCACCCAGCACCTCCAGCATCTGCTGGGCGTAGGGTTCCCAGTCGGTGGCGCAATGCAGGTAGCCGCCGGGCTTGAGCCGGGCGGCCAGCTTGGCCACCAGCGGCGGCTGGATCAGCCGGCGCTTGTTGTGCTTGGTCTTGTGCCAGGGGTCGGGAAAGAAGACGTGCACGCCATCCAGGCTGGCCGGTGCCAGCATGTGGTCGATGACTTCCACGGCATCGTGCTGCAGGATGCGGATGTTGGCTATCTCCTGTTCGCCGATGCGCTTGAGCAGGGCCCCCACGCCGGGCTCGTGCACTTCGCAGCACAGGAAATTGTCGTCCGGGCGAACGCGCGCGATGTGGGCCGTGGCCTCGCCCATGCCGAAGCCGATCTCCAGGATCAGCGGGGCCGTGCGGCCGAAGGCGGCAGCGGCGTCGAGCGGGGCGGCGGCATAGGGCAGCAGGAAGCGCGGGCCCAGGTCTTCGAAGGCCTTGGCCTGGCCTGTGGTGGTGCGGCCGGCGCGGCGCACGAAGCTCTTGATGGTCTTGGGGTGGGTCACACCGGCGGGCACAGCGCCATCGCCGGGTTGCCGCGGCACCTTGGCCGCGGGGGCCGCCTTGTCAGCGGCGGGAGAAAGGGGTTGCAGTTCGGTCACGATGGGCCATTGTAGTTTCTGGACCACGCTCTGACCCATTGCGCCAGCGCATCGCCGCTGCAAGTGTTGTGCGGATGTGCCAGCGCAGGCAAGCCCAGGGCCCGTGCAGCCTGCTCCAGCGCCCGCACGGGCTGGCCCAGGTCCAGGGCCTGGGCGCCGTTCTGCTTGGACAGCTTTTCGCCATTGTCACCGCAGACCAAAGGGGTATGCAGGTACTGCGGTGTGGCCACGCCGAGCGCACGCTGCAGCAGGATCTGGCGCGGCGTGTTGTCGGCCAGATCCTCCCCGCGCACGATGTGGGTGATGCCCTGGGCCGCGTCATCGACGACCACGGCCAGCTGGTAGGCCCAGAGGCCATCGGCGCGGCGCAGCACGAAGTCGCCGATGTCCGCGGCCACATCCTGCCGCTGGGGGCCCAGGCGCCGGTCGGTCCATTCCGTCGGGGGCAGCCCCGCCGGGACGCGAAAGCGCCAGGAGCGGCCTGCCCGCCCGTTCAGGCCATGGCGGCAGGTGCCGGGATAGGGCAGGGCCGCATGGCGCTCGCGCGCATGGCCGAGCGCGAGCTGGGCCTCCTCGATGTCCTTGCGCGAACAGGCGCAGGGGTAGGCCGCGCCTTCGGCCACCAGGTGGTCCAGGGCCTGCTGGTGGGTGGGGGCCCGCGCAGACTGCCACAGCGGCTGCGCGTCGGGCACCAGGCCGCAGGCGGCCAGTTGCTGCAGGATGAACTCGCCCGCGCCCGGAATGCAGCGCGGCGTGTCCACGTCCTCGATGCGCACCAGCCAGCGGCCCCCTGCAGCGCGGGCGTCAAGCCAGCTGGCCAGGGCGGCCACCAGCGAGCCCGCATGCAGCGGGCCTGTCGGCGAGGGGGCGAAACGACCGATATAGGCCCCCGCCGGGGCGCCACCTCCCGTCATGCCACGGCCAGGGCCAGCTCCAGTCCGGACACGAAGGCATCTTCGAGGCGGTGGCCCAGGCACCAGTCGCCGCAGGCGCCCAGTCCGGCCTGGGTGTCCCACAGGTGGCTGCGCCCCAGGGGGTGCGTGGTCTGGGCATAACGCCAGCGCTGGGTCTGGGCGTGCGCGGGCTGGGCGCGGATGCCGGTCACCTCGGCAAAGGCCTTGATCAGCTTGGCCTGCACGCGCTCGGCATCGTCTTCCAGGTGTTCGGCCGACCACGCGGGGCTGGCCTGCACGGTCCAGCGCTCCACGCTGGGGCGGCCGGGCTTGGAGGATTCGCGCGCCAGCCAGGCAATGCGGTGGTGCGTGCTGCGCGCGGCATTCCACTGCGGTCCCAGCGTGGTCAGGCCGGGGCGCACGGCCTGCGGGTAGGCCAGCATCAGCGTCCAGCAGGGGGCGATGGCCACGCTGGAGAGGGCCGGCGACAGGCTGCTGTCGATCCCCGAGGTGGACAGCAGGGCTTGCGCGGGCGTGGCGGGCTGGGCCAGCAGCACGGCGTCGAAGCCGGCGTACACATGCTGGCCGCCATCGGCGTCTTCGGTGCGCAGCTGCCAGCCGGTGGCATTCAGGGCGTCGTGCTCGATGCGCGTGACGCGGGTGTGGGTGAGCAGCCGGCCGGCCTGGGCCAGCGGCTCGGCCCAGGCGGTGACCAGCGATTGCATGCCGGGGCTGGCGACCCAGTGGGCCTCGCGCGTGGGCAGGCCGGCGGCGGTCACGCGGCCGGCCGCGTCGAGCACGCGCACGGAGTTGGCGCTCCAGCGCTTGCACAGGCCGGGCACGGTGTCGATGGCGCGCGCAAAGCGGGCGTCGCGCACGGTGAAGTACTGCACGCCGGCATCGAAGCCGCCGAAGGGGGAATCGATGGTGGTCGTGCGCCCGCCGGCGGCGGCGGATTTTTCGAAGACGGTGACCTGGTGCCCTGCCTGCACCAGGGTGCGGGCACAGGCGATGCCGGCCATGCCGGCGCCGATGATGGCGAAATGCCGGGGAGATGGGGTGCCGGCAGCGGGCGAGGAGGATGGGGTGGCTGCCTTGGCCGGGGCGGCTGCAGGGCGTCGGGGCCGTTTGGCGGGGCGGGAGATGGGTTTGCTCATGGGAGGCCTTTCGGGAACGGTTGGCTGAAAAACTCCGGCATGGACCACTCTACACGCCCGGCACAGGGCTGCGCATCAGAAATGATGGTGGTTTTCCAGCAGTGCGCGCCGTGTGGCAGGGCTTTGCAGCTGGTTGAGCCACCACTGCAGCGCGCGGCCGGGCGCGGTGAAGCCCGGGCCGCCCCAGGCATAGTTCACGCGCACCAGGCGCTCGGGCCGGGCCACCTTGCGCGCCACCAGGCGCCCGGCCTCCAGGTAGGGCCGGACCATGGGCTCGGGCAGGAAGCCGCCGCCCAGGCCGCGCAGCTGGGCGCGCACCTTGGCCTGCATGGTGTCCACGGTGAGCACGTCCTGCCCGCCCAGCAGGCCCATGGTGGCGCCACCGCGCAGGGCCGAGTCGGCCACGGCCACGGCGCGGTGCTGCAGCAAGGTCGCGTCGGTGATCGGCTCGGGTTCGTTGGCCAGGGGGTGGTGGGGCGCCACCACGTAGATGAACAGCACGTCGCCCAGCGGCGCCTGCTGCAGGCCTGCCACGCTGGAGCCGGCAATGGTCACGCCGATGGCCAGGTCCGCCCGGCCCGAGGTCAGGGCCTCCAGCGTGCCGGTCATGATGCCGTCGCGCAGCTTCAGGCGCGTGGGCGGGGCCATGGCGTAGAAGGCGTCCACCAGCTCCATCATGGTGTGCGGCGAGATCGCGCCATCGACCGACAGCGTGAGCTGCGGCTCCCAGCCCGTGGCCACGCGGCGCACGCGGTGGGCCACGGCATCGATCTCCTGCAGCACGCGGGTGCCCTCGCGCAGCAGTTCCGCGCCCGCTTCAGTGGGGCGGGCCTGGCGCGCGCTGCGGTCAAAGAGCAGCACATCGAGCGCGTCCTCGATCTGGCGCACCCGGTAGGTCAGGGCGCTCGGTACCAGGCCGAGCTGCCGCGCCGCTGCGGCAAAGCTGCCGGCCTCGGCGATCACCTGCAGCATGGTCAGGCTGTCCGGGGTCAGCACATCGCGTGGGTTTTGCATGGTGTTGCCATGTTAATTCAATTTTTTTGAATCATGCCATCAATACGCCAGCCCCCGGTGCAAGGGGCAGAGGCCTACAGTCGAGTCTTGAAAGGGGCACACACCATGCTGACTGTTCGCAAATCCCAAGACCGCGGCTATGCCGACCATGGCTGGCTGCATTCGTACCACAGCTTCTCGTTCGCGGGCTACTACGACCCCGAGCACATGGGCTTTGGCAACCTGCGCGTGATCAACGAAGACCGCATCGCTCCGGGCATGGGCTTCGGCACGCATGGCCACCGCGACATGGAAATCATCAGCTACGTGCTGTCGGGCGAGCTGGCCCACAAGGACAGCATGGGCAACATCAAGGGCATTCCGCCCGGCGACGTGCAGCGCATGAGCGCAGGCACGGGCGTGCAGCACAGCGAGTTCAACCACGCCGAGGGCCAGACCACGCATTTCCTGCAGATCTGGCTGCTGCCCGACGTGCAGGGCGTGGCGCCCGGCTATGAGCAAAAGACCTTTGCCGATGCCGAAAAGCGCGGCCGGTTGCGGCGCGTGGCATCGCCCGATGGCGCCGAGGGCTCCGTCCGGGTGAATGCCGACGCCACGCTCTATGCCGGCCTGCTCGACGGCAGCGAGTCGGCGAGCCTGGTGCTCGACCCGGCGCGCAAGGCCTATGTGCACCTGGTGCGCGGCAGCCTCAAGGCCAATGGCCAAGCCCTCTCGGCAGGCGACGCTGCGCTGATCGAGCAGGAAACAGCCCTGGCGCTGACCGAGGGCCACGGTGCCGAAGTGCTCGTGTTCGATCTCGCACCCTGACCCGCTTTTTCCCATCCATCCACCGCTTTTTACCTGTCACCTGAAGGAGTCCACCATGTTCAATTCCCTGCAAAACCCCCTGGCCCTGGCTTCGCGCCTGCTGCTGGCTGCCCTGTTCCTGCCCGCCGGTATCGGCAAGCTCACCGGCTTTGCCGGCACCGTGGGCTACATCAGCTCGGTCGGCCTGCCCATGCCCACCGTGGCCGCTGCGATTGCCGCTGCCGTGGAAGTGCTGGGCAGCCTGGCCCTGATCTTCGGCGTCGGCACGCGCTTCGCGGCCCTGGCCCTGGCGTTCTTCACGCTGGTGGCGAGCTTCTTCTTCCATGCCTACTGGGCCCTGCCGGCCGACAAGCAGATGATGCAGCAGCTGATGTTCTTCAAGAATGTGGGCGTCGTCGGCGGCCTGCTGGCCCTGGCGGCCTTTGGTGCGGGCGGCTGGAGCGTGGACGCGCGCCGTTCCGCAAACTGAGCCCGATCCTGCGGCATGATCGGCGTATTGTTTGCACCCATCCCACCGCAAGGAAACGCCGCATGCCGCAGATCGCTGTCGTCTACCACTCGGGCTATGGCCACACCCAGCGCATGGCCCAGGCCGTGGCCGACGGGGCGGGTGCCGAACTGATCGCCATCGATGCGGACGGCAATCTGCCCGAAGGCGGCTGGGAGAGCCTGGCCGCCGCCAGCGCCATCATCTTCGGCTCGCCGACCTACATGGCCGGGCCGAGCTGGCAGTTCAAGCGCTTCGCCGACGCCTCGTCCAAGCCCTGGTTCAGCCAGGCCTGGAAGGACAAGCTGTTCGCCGGCTTCACCAACAGCGCCGCCACCAATGGCGACAAGCAGATCACGCTCGACTACCTGTTCCACCTGGCCATGCAGCATGGCGGCCTGTGGGTGGGTGCGGGCGTGCTGCCATCGAACTCCAAGACCGCCACGCGCAACGACGTGAACTGGCTCGGTGCCTACAGCGGCGCCATGGCGCAGTCGCCGTCGGACGCTTCTGCGGGCGAGATGGCACGGGGCGACCTGGACACCGCACGCGTGCTAGGGCAGCGGGTGGCCGAACTGGCTGCCCGGTTCCACAAAGACTGACACGACCCACCACGATCACAGGAGCATCCCATGACCCCATGCCACAGTCCTTCTTTTGCGCACCAGGGAGCCTGCCCATGAGCGCCGTTCTGCGCCTGTCCGGCCATGCCAAGGACCTCGGTGGCGGCTTCACTGTGCGGCGCCTGCTGCCAGCCGCGCAGTGCCGCTCGGTCGGGCCTTTCATCTTCTTCGACCATTTCGGTCCGGTGACGGTGGAGCCTGGTGCCGCGCACGATGTGCGGCCCCATCCGCACATCGGCCTGGCCACGGTGACCTACCTGTTCTCGGGCGCCATCATGCACCGCGACAGCCTGGGCTATGTGCAGCAGATCGAGCCCGGCGCCATCAACTGGATGACGGCCGGCAACGGCATCGTGCACTCCGAGCGTCGCCCCGAGTCGCTGGCGGACCAGCCCTATGTGAACCATGGCATCCAGCTGTGGGCGGCCCTGCCGGTGGCGGCCGAGGAGGTCGACGCATCCTTCGTGCACACCCCGGCCGCAGCGATTCCCGAAGTGCGGGTGGGCGATGCCGTGGTGCGCGTGCTGATCGGCACGGCCTTTGGCCAGACCTCGCCCGTGGCCACCTATGCGCCCACGCTCTACCTGGACGTGCAACTGCCTGCGGGCGGTGTGCTGGAGCTGCCGCCGGCCCTGGCGCAGGAGATGGCGCTCTACCCGGTGGATGCGGCGCTGCTGCTCGATGGCGAGCCGCTGCCCGACCACACCCTGGCGGTGCTGCCCGCCGGCGGCACGGCACCTGTGCGGCTCCAGGCGGGCGACCAGGCCGTGCGCCTGATGCTCATTGGCGGCGATGCACTCGATGGCCCGCGCCACATGTGGTGGAACTTCGTCTCCAGCCGCAAGGAGCGCATCGTGCAGGCCGCCGCGGATTGGGAGGCCGGCCGCATGGCGTCCGTGCCCGGCGAGACCGAATTCATCCCGCTGCCGGAGCACCGCTTCCGCGCGGATTGAGTCAGGCCTTGGGTGGCGTATCGGTCGACAGGTCGGACGCCAGCACCCGGCGCTCGTCGAAGACGAAGCAGCCGCCGTGGTAATGCGCGCCATCGGTCTCCTCGAAATACTTGAGGATGCCGCCTTCGAGCTGGTAGACATGGGGCAGGCCTTCCTCGCGCATGAGGATGGCCGCCTTTTCGCAGCGGATGCCGCCGGTGCAGAAGCTCACGACCGTCTTGTCCGCCAGCTCGGCCTTGTGGGCGCGCAGGGCGGGCGGGAACTCGGTGAACTTGTCGATGCGCCAGTCGATGGCGTTGTCGAAGGTGCCCTCGTCCACTTCGAAGGCGTTGCGGGTGTCGAGGGTCACCACCTCGCGGCCTTCGTCGTCATGGCCCTGGGCCAGCCAGCGGTGCAGCGTGGCAGGAGTCACGGCCGGGGCGCGGCCGGTGGAGGGCTGGATGGTGGGGTGGTCCATGCGGATGATCTCGCGCTTGACCTTGACCAGCATCTTGCGAAACGGCACCGTGTCCGACCAGCTCTCCTTGGGCGCGAGGTCGGCAAAGCGCGCATCGCTGCGCATCGCATCGACGAAGCCGCGCACGGCATCGGCCGGGCCTGCCAGGAAGAAGTTGATGCCTTCTTCGGCCAGCAGGATGGTGCCCTTGAGCTGCGCTGCCAGGGCGCGTTCGTGCAGCAGCTCGCGCAGCGCCTGGGCATCGGGCAGCGGCACGAACTTGTAGCAGGAGATATTGAGGACGTCGTTCACGGGAATAGGCGCAGGTGCGCTCGCAAGGGCAGAGCAGAAAAGAAATGGCCCGCCTGGAGGCAGGCTCCGGGCGGGCATGATTGTCGCGCAAACCGGGCCGGTGGGCCGGCGCAGGTCAGGCTGCAGGGGCGAGCAGCGTGGTCTCGATCTTGTTGGCCAGCTGGGCGATGGCCAGCGCCGCCGGGCAGCCCGGTGTCTGCAGCAGCAGCAACTGGCGGCGCATCACCGCGTCGCGCACCGAGGGGTCGGCCGGGATGTCGCCCATGTGGATCAGGCGCACGCCGCGGCCGGTCTCGGTGCTCACGAAGCGGTCCAGCACCTGCTGCAGCTGCCCGGTGATGGCGCGGCCGTCGCCCGGGCGGGCGGCCTGGTTGATCACCATGCGCACATGCTGGCGCTTTTGCTGCATGGCCAGCACCTTGATGGCGGCATAGGCATCGGTCAGAGAGGTCGGCTCGGGCGTGGCCACGATCAGCACCTCGGAGGCCAGCGAAATCGAGAACAGCACCACGTCGGAGATGCCGGCGCCCGTGTCCAGCAGGATCACGTCGTAGTTGGGCGCGATCGCCTGGATCACGTTGAGGAACTGGTTGCGCACCTCGGGCGTGAGGCGCGAGTATTCCACCATGCCCGAACCGGCCAGCAGCACGGAAAAGCCGCCGGGCGCCTGGATGACGGCGTCCTCCAGCAGGGCCTTGCCGGTGAACACGTCGTGCAGCGTGATCTTGGGGTGCAGGTTGAGCACCACGTCCAGGTTGGCCAGGCCCAGGTCGGCATCGAGCACCAGCACGCGCTGGCCGCGGCGGGTCAGGGCTGCCGCGAGGTTGGCCGACACAAAGGTCTTGCCCACGCCGCCCTTGCCGCTGGTGATGGCAATGATGCGCGCACCGGTGGCCGCCGCGCCGGATGGCAGCGCGGGCGAGGGTGGGGCGTCGGAGGATGTGGGTGGGGGGGACAGCGCGTCGCTCATCTTCTAACTTTCAGTTGGCGCTGCCTGTTGTGTCCAGCGGGGGCAGGTCACCCCAGCCCGAGGGGGTGTACAAGGGGCCGAACAACAGGCTCTTTTCTTCGGCACTGACGGTGCTGTCGGGCTGCTCTTCGATGCTCACCCGGTTGCGGCCCGACGATTTGGCCTGGTAGAGCTGGTGGTCGGCACGGTCGGTCCACAGGAGCGTGGTCGAGCGGATCCACTGCAGGGCGAAGGCCCCGCCAATGCTCACCGTGACGTTCAGCTCCACGGAGGGCGAGATCCTGACGGGGGTGTTGGCCACGGCGCGGCGGATGCGCTCGGCCACCACCTTGCCAAAGGCGGCCTGGCAGGCGGGCAGCACCACGGCGAACTCTTCGCCGCCATAGCGCGCCAGGGTGTCCATGGGGCGCACGCAGGCGCTCAGCGTGCGTGCCACCGACTGCAGCACCACGTCACCGGCCAGGTGGCCATGGGTGTCATTGACGGCCTTGAAATGGTCGATGTCCAGCATCAGCAGCAGGGCCGCTTCGCCAGACCGGGTCACGCGGTCGATCTCGCGCTCAAGCACGGCGCGGAAATGCCGACGGTTGGCCAGCCCGGTCAGGGGGTCCTTGAGGGAAAGCTCGCACAGACCGTCGATCAGGCCTTGGAGGTAGCGGGACGGCGCTTCGCGTTGCAGGGACGCTTCGCTGCCGATTGCCTGCGCCACGAGCGCGTGTGCAATGTCCAGGCGCAGATCGCGCAGGTCTACGAGATGGGATGCCGCAGAGTCAGACACAAATGGATTAGGCAGAGTTCATTGAGTGTAGCAGCGGATAGGGATTGCAGATGGTTATGGATAGTGCGTAAGGGTTTCAGGCAGGTTGGCTGGAGCCTGCCCCGGCCGCTGCGGTGCCGGGCGCTTTTTCTGGGAGCTGCTGCAGGGCCAGCAGGGCCTCCGCGTCGGTACGGTACATGCGCAGGCCGGGCCCATCCTCCAGCAGGCCGGCGCGGCGCAGCACCTGCTCCACGGGCAGTTTCATGCCGCTCACATGCAGCGTGCCGCCGCGGGCCTGCATGGCGGCGCGCAGGGCGGCGAAGGTTTCCACGCCCGTGATGTCGATGCGGTTGATGGGCAGGGCCATGAGGCACAGCTCCGTGATCTCCGGGTGGGAGACCAGGCGGTCGGTCACGTACCGGTCCAGGGCGCTGGCCGAGCCGAAATCGAGTTCCGCGTCCATGCGCAGCGCCAGCAGCCGGGGCGCCAGCGGGGGCAGGTGCCACAAATGGCGGTCGCGCAGGCTGCCGTCGGGGTGCAGGCCCACCTCGATGATGCGCGGGTGCAGGCGCTGGTACAGGAAGTGGCTCAGGTTCATGAGCAGCCCCACGAGCACGCCCCAGTACATGCGCGGCGCGGTGGCCAGGGTCAGTGCAAAGGTCACGCCGGCCATCATGGCCTCCACGCGCGAGATGCGCCACAGGCGCAGCAGGGTGGCGGGCTTGATGAGGCTGGTGACTGCGGTGATCACCACGGCCGCCAGCACCGACTGGGGCACATGGTAGAGCGCCGGCGTGAGCCACAGCAGCACCACCAGCACCAGGGCGATGGCGAAAACCGTCGCCCAGCCGGTGCGTGCGCCCGCATACAGGTTGATGGCCGAGCGCGAGAACGAGGCGCTGGTGGCAAAGCTGCCGCACAGCCCGCTGCTGATCTTGGCCAGGCCCTGGCCGATCAGGTCCTGGTTCTCGTTCCAGCGCTCGCCCGAGCGCTGGCTCTCCACCTTGGCGCTGGAGGCCGTTTCGAGAAAGCTCACCAGCGTGACCACCAGCACCGGCATCACCAGGGCGGAAAACTGTGTCCAGGACAGCAGACCCGGCCAGTACAGGGAGGGCAGGCCCTCGGGCAGGGTGCCCACCACGTTGCCGCCCCCGTCTGCGTAGCCGAGCGCCCAGCTCAGGGCGCCGGCCGCGCCCACGACCACGATGGCGGCCGGAAAGTTCGGGCGCCAGCGCCGGGCCAGCACCAGCAAGGCCAGGCTGCCCAGGCCGAAGGCGGCGGCCACCAGGTCGAAATGGCCCAGCGAGGGGGTGGACCACAGGGCGCCGAGGTCCGAGCGCAGGCCGGTGAAAGCGCGCAGCTGCGAGGCCAGGATCAGCAGGGCGGCGGCCTGGGTGAAGCCGCTGAGCACCGGCGACGTCACCAGGTTGAGCAGCCAGCCGAAGCGGGCCACGCCCATCACCAGCTGCAGCAGGCCCGAGAGCAGGGCCATCCAGGCGGCCAGGGCCACCCATTGCGCGCTGCCCGGCTCGGCCAGCCCGGTCAGGGAGGCGCCGATCAGCAGGCTCGTCAGGGCCGTGGGCCCCACGCCCAGCCGGGTGGAGGAGCTGAACAGCACGGCCACCAGGGCCGGGATCAGCGAGGCATAGATGCCGGTGACCAGGGGCATGCCCGCGAGGGCGGCATAGGCCACGCCTTGCGGCACCAGCATCAGCCCCACGGTCATGCCGGCGGAAAACTCGCCCTTGAGGAGGTGGCGGTCGGGGCGGGGCCAGGTGAGAAAAGGGAACCAACGGGACAGGGCGAGCAGGGAAGGCATGGGGGTGATTGTCGCGCGCCTTGGCGTGCTGCCTTGCGTCCTACAGCCACTTCGGAGCTCTCCGACCTGGCGCACGGGCCTGCTTGCCTAAAGTACCAGGCATGTTCCAACCGCAAGGAGTGATTCCATGAACACCGCACAGCGTTCCACCCACCGCATCGCCAGCGTGCTGGCCGTCAGCGCCCTGGCGCTGGGCCTGGCTGCTTGCAGCAAGACCGAAGACGCCACCGTGGGCCAGCGCCTGGATTCGGCCGTTGACCGCACCGAGCAGGCCGCCACCGACGCCCGCATCAAGGCCGAGGCCGCCATGCAAAGCGCCGGCAACAAGATGGAGCAAGGTTCGCAGGCCGCGAAGGAAAAGATCGACGACGCCACCATCACGGCCCAGGTGTCCGCCGGCCTGGCCAAGGACCCCGACCTGAGCGCCATCAAGATCGATGTGGACACCGTCAACGGTTCCGTGACGCTCAACGGCCCGGCCACCACGCCTGCCGCCAAGCAGCGGGCAGAGACCATTGCCAGCGCCGTCAAGGGCGTGACCTCGGTCAACAACCAGCTGACCGTGACACCGAGCTAAGGCCGGGCCTGTACGGAGCTGTGTCCGCCTGTGGACCCTGGGGTCCACAGGCAGCACGCGCACCGCACCGGGATGGCCTGCGACCGCCGGCTGGCAGCAAAGCAGTGCTGCCGCACCATTGCGAGGGCCGGCATTCGCAGGCTGCCCAGCCAGGTGATGCGTGGGGCGCAGCCGCCGTGGCCCCGCCCTGGGCCTTTGTCTGCCCCGGTGACCGGGGCCATTGCAAAGGTGCTGCGCCGCACCAGGGTTCGCCCTGGTGCGGCGCGCTACCATTGGCTGCATGCACGATCCTGCTTCCGATATCGCCTCCCGCCTGGTCCACCACGATTACATTCCGCCCGCGGGCTTCCAGGCCCCGCAGACGCCGGTCTACAAGGCCTCCACCGTGATCTTCCCCAACGTGGCCGCCATGCGCAGCCGCGAGTGGAAGGACAAGAGCGGCTACACCTACGGCCTGCATGGCACCCCCACCACCTTCATCCTCGAAGAGCGCCTGTGCGCCCTGGAAGGCGGCCTGCAATGCCTGCTGGTCCCGAGCGGGCTGGCCGCCATTGCCAATGTGGCGCTGGCCCTGCTCAAGCCCGGCGATGAACTGCTGATCCCCGACAACGTCTACGGCCCGAGCAAGGACCTGATCCACGGCGAGCTGCGCCGCTTTGGTATCGGCCATGCGGTCTACGACCCGCTGGATCCGGCCGACCTGGCCGCGCGCATCACGCCGGCCACGCGCCTGGTGTGGCTGGAGGCGGCGGGCTCCGTCACCATGGAATTCCCCGATCTGTGTGAGCAGGTGCGCATCTGCCGCGCGCGCGGCGTGACCACGGCGCTGGACAACACCTGGGGCGCCGGCCTGGCGTTCGCACCCTTCGACCTGCTGGGGGATGGCAGCCTGGGTGTGGACATTTCAGCCCATGCCCTCACCAAGTACCCCAGCGGCGGCGGCGATGTGCTCATGGGCAGCATCGTCACGCGCGATGAGGCGCTGCACATGAAGCTCAAGCTCACCCACATGCGCCTGGGCCTGGGTGTCGGCGCCAACGATGCCGAGTCGGTGCTGCGCTCGCTGCCCAGCATCGCCCTGCGCTACCGCGCGCACGACGAGGCGGCGCGCCGCCTGGCGCAGTGGCTGCAGCAGCAGCCGGCGATCGCCCAGGTGCTGCACCCGGCACTGCCGGAATCGCCTGGCCATGGGCACTGGAAGGCGCTGTGCGGTGCGGCCTATGGTGGCGCGGGTGGCGCAGCGGGCCTGTTCAGTGTGCTGGTCGATGCACGCTACAGCCAGGTGCAGGTCGATGCCTTCTGCGATGGCCTGCGCCTGTTCAAGCTGGGCTACAGCTGGGGCGGGCCCATGAGCCTGGTCGTGCCCTACGACCTGGCGCGCATGCGCGGCCGGCCCACGGCGCACCTCCAGCCCGGTACGCTGGTGCGTTTTTCCATCGGCCTGGAGGCCGTGGACGATCTGCAGCGGGATCTGCAGCAGGCCATGGAGCGCGCCTTCACCGCGTGAGCGCGCTTGCCGCGCCTTCACCGCGTGAGCGCGCTTGCCGCGCCTTGACCTGCGTCAAGGCCGGGTTGGTGCTTTCCGCACTGGCGGGCCTGGCCTGCCGGGCATAGCGTGGAGCCCATGACCACCACGCCCACCCCGCCTGTGCCGCAGCCTGCAGCGGCCCCACCCCCAGAGGCGCTGGATGCGCCGGATGCGCAAGCAGCCCAGGCGGTGCAGTTGCAGCGCCTGGGCCTTGCGGACCCGTTTCGCTGGCTGGCGTTGGGCCTGCGCGATGTGCGGGCAGCCCCGGGCATCGCCGTGTTCTACGGCCTGCTGTTCTGGGGCATGGCGGTGGTGCTGGGCTGGGTGTTCCGCACTCGGCCGGAGTACAGCATGTCCCTGGCCTGCGGCTGCCTGCTGCTGGGGCCGTTCCTGGCCATGGGGCTGTACGACACCAGCCGGCGGCGGCAAGCCGGCCTTGCGCCACAACTGAGCGAGTCGCTCACCTGCTGGGACCGCCATCTGGGCAGCATGGCCATGCTGGTCCTGGTGCTGGTGGTGCTCGAGCTGCTCTGGGGCCGGGCCTCGCTCGTGGTCTTCGCCGTGTTCTTCCATACCGGCATGCCCTCGACCACGGGCGTGCTGCAGGCCATCTTCAACCCGCAGAACGGGGCCTTCGTGGCGGTGTATGTGGCGGTGGGCGGGGCGTTTGCCGCGCTGGTGTTTTCCACCACCGTCGTGTCCATCCCCATGATCCTGGACCGCGACACCGATGCGCTGACGGCCGGCATCACCAGCCTGCGCGTGGTGGCGGGCAATACCGGGGTGATGCTGCTCTGGGGCGCGCTCATTGCCGCCCTGGTGGCCGTTTCCCTCTGGTTCGGAGGTGCGCCCCTGCTTCTGGCCGGACCCTTGCTGGGCCATGCCAGCTGGCACGCCTACCGCGCCTCAGTAACCCCACTGCGGCCCGCTGCGGAGTGAACTTTTCGGGGGCGGTGCTGTTACAGTGGGTCTCCACTTCAGGAAGCAAACACCTTGGCAACACCCAACTACGGATACGAAAAGCGCCAGCGCGAGCTCGCCAAAAAGCAGAAGAAGGAAGACAAGCTGCGTGCCAAGTCCCAGCGCAAGGCGGATGGTTCGCACGACGACCAGCCCGATGCCGGCGACGAGGACGCACAGCCCACCGGCCAGCCCCCGGGCTCGAACGGCGGCTGAGCGGGCAGGCGCTCAGCGCAGCAGCTTCTTCAGCTCTGGCCAGACATTGGCCAGCATCTGCGGGTGCGCCTCTGCGCGCGGATGGATGCGATCGGCCTGGAACAGGCGCGTGGGGTCCGGGCCATCGGCCACGCCCTTGAGGAAGAACGGCACCACGGCCGCCTTTTTTGCCTGGGCCACGGTGGTGAACAGGCCGGCAAAGCGGTTCGCGTAGTCGGTGCCGTAGTTCGGGGGCACCTGCATGCCCACCAGCAGGACCTTGGCCCCGGCCTTCTGCGCCGCGTCGGTCATGGCCGTGAGGTTCTCTTCGGTATTTTTCAGCGGCAGGCCGCGCAGCGCATCGTTGCCGCCGAGCTCGATCACCACCACGGTCGGTTTGTGCTGGGTCAGCAGGGCAGCCAGGCGCGAGCGCCCGCCCGAGGTGGTTTCGCCGCTCACGCTGGCGTTGACCACGCGGCGTTCGATCTTTTCCTCCTGCAGGCGCTTTTCCAGCAGGGCCACCCAGCCCGAGCCGCGCGCCAGGCCGTATTCGGCGCTCAGCGAGTCGCCCAGCACCAGGATGGCCGGCGCGGAGGGCGCGGGTGCCTGGGCCCAGGCGGCGGGGGCGCAAATCCCTGCCAAACCCAGGATGCCCGCCGAGAAGATAAAGTGGCGCCGATACTGCAGATCTCGAATCAAAGCGAAGAACCTTTCATGTCCGAAACTTCCCCATCGCCCGTGACCCCCATTATTGCCGTCGAGCATGTCTTCAAGTCGGTCACGGATTCGACCGGTACGCTGGACATTCTGCGGGATATCGATTTCCGCCTGGCGCCAAGGGAAACCGCGGCCATCGTGGGGGCCTCGGGCTCGGGCAAGAGCACGCTGCTGTCCATCATCGCCGGCCTGGATACACCCACGCGCGGCACGGTGCGCCTGGACGGCCATGACCTCTTCGCCATCGACGAGGACGAGCGCGCCGCGCTGCGTGCCCAGAAGGTCGGCTTCGTGTTCCAGAGCTTCCAGCTCATGGGCAACCTCACGGCACTGGAGAACGTGATGCTGCCACTGGAGCTGGCCAACCGGCGCGACGCGCGCAAGGCCGCCGCCGACATGCTGGCGCGCGTGGGCCTGGGCCAGCGCCTCGGGCATTACCCCAAGGTGCTTTCGGGCGGTGAGCAGCAGCGCGTGGCTCTGGCACGCGCCTTCGTCGTGCACCCGGCCGTGCTGCTGGCCGACGAGCCCACGGGCAGCCTGGACTTTGCCACCGGCGAGACCATCATGCAGCTGATGTTCGAGCTCAACCGCGAGCAGGGCACCACGCTGGTGCTCGTCACGCACGACCGCAGCATTGCCGCGCGCTGCGAGCGGCGCATCACCATCGATGCGGGCCAGGTCAAGGAAGATTGACACGGCCCAGGGCCGCTTTGCGCGGCGCCGGCAGGCAGGCATGGCCGTCCAGCCGATAATCGGGGCATGTCCTCCCCCAAAGTCCTATTCGGCTTCCATGCCGTGGGCGTGCGCCTGAAGACGGCGCCGCAGTCCATCATCGAGATCTACTACGAAGCCACGCGGCGCGATGCGCGCATGCGCCAGTTCCTGGACCGCGCGCGCGAGGCCGGCGCCCGCCTGATCGAGGCCGACAGCGTGCGCATCGCCAAGCTGGCCGGCAGCCACGGCCACCAGGGCGTGGCTGCGCGGGTGGAGCCCGTGGCCCAGGTCACCTCGCTCGATGAGCTGCTGGAGAACCTGGAGGCCGCCGGCGTCGAGCAGCCCCTGCTGCTGGTGCTCGACGGCGTGACCGACCCGCACAACCTGGGCGCCTGCCTGCGCGTGGCCGATGGTGCGGGTGCGCACGCCGTCATCGCCCCCAAGGACCATGCCGTGGGCATCAACGCCACCGTGGCCAAGGTCGCCAGCGGCGCGGCCGAGACCATGCCCTACTTCATGGTCACCAACCTGGCGCGCACCCTGGGCGAGCTCAAGGAACGCAACATCTGGTGCATAGGCACCAGCGACGATGCGCCCAAGACCATCTACCAGGTGGACCTCAAGGGCCCCGTGGCCCTGGTGCTGGGCGCTGAGGGCGACGGCATGCGCCAGCTCACGCGCAAGACCTGCGATGAGCTGGTCAGCATCCCGATGAAGGGGGCGGTGGAAAGCCTCAACGTCTCGGTGGCCAGCGGCGTCTGCCTCTACGAAGCCCTGCGCCAGAGGACCTGAGCCCTGGCCATGCTGGAAGACCGCTTGGACACCGTGCGCGCCTGGGTGCGCGAGGCGCGCCACATCGCCGTGCTCACCGGCGCGGGCGTCAGCGCCGAATCGGGCGTGCCCACCTTCCGCGATGCGCAGACCGGCTACTGGGCCCAGTTCCGTGCCGAGGACATGGCGACCGAGGCCGGCTTTCGCTCCCATCCCGAGCGCGTGTGGAACTGGTACCAGCACCGGCGCCAGCTGATGGACGGTGTGCAGCCCAATGCCGGGCACCAAGCGTTGGCGCAGTTCCAGGCGGCCCATCCCGGGCGGCTCACGCTCATCACGCAGAACGTGGACGGTCTGCACCAGCGCGCGGGCAGCACCGGTGTGCTGTGCCTGCATGGCGATCTGTTCGCCGACCGCTGGCTCGATGCGCCGCGCGACTGCTGCCAGTTGGGCGAGGCGGTGGCGGGCAGCCCGCCCACCTGCCGCCACTGCGGCAACCAGGTGCGCCCCGGCGTGGTCTGGTTTGGCGAAATGCTGCCCCTGGCCGTGTTCGAGGCCGCGGAGCGGGCGACGCAGGACTGCGAACTGATGCTGGTGGTCGGCACCGCCGGTGCGGTGTACCCCGCTGCGGGCCTGGCCCACCTGGCCCGTTCGGCCGGGGCCCGGGTGGTGGTGCTCAACCCCAACCCGAGTGAACTGGATGGCACTGCCGATGCCGTGCTGCGCGGCACTTCCGCCTCTCTGCTGCCTGGCTTGCTGGCGGGCTGAGGTTTAGGGGCGTGCCCCAAAATTGTGCGCTTTGCGCGACAGACTGTCGCAAACCGGACAAGTTGTGGGCCGTGGCGCCGGTAGCCTGCGCCACTTTGCACATTTCCGGGCATTTTTCACACATGAGCCGTCGTCAATTCATCCTGCGCGCCACCCAGATGGCTGCGGCCACCAGCCTGCCCGCCTGGGCGTTCACCGCGAGCGCGGCCGAAGAGGCCCTGTCCGCCAGGCACATCAACCTGGGCTGCTCCATTGCCCTGACCGGCCCCCTGGGCCAGGCCGGCATCGAGCAGGTGGCCGGCATGAAGGCCGCGTTTGCCGAAGTGAACCAGGCCGGCGGCGTGCATGGCCGCGAGATCCGCATGGATGCCAAGGACGACGCCTACGTCGCCAGCCGCACCCTGCAGAACGTGACCCAGATGCTGGAGGCGCAGTCCGTCTTTGCGCTGATCTCGCCCCTGGGAACGGCCAACACGGCCGCCATCCTGCCGCTGATCGAAGGCAAGGGCATCCCCACCGTGGGGCCCATCACCGGCGCGCCTTCGCTGCGCTCGCCCGAGCAGCGCAACGTGTTCTTCGTGCGCCCGAGCTACCGCGAGGAAACCCAGCGCCTGGTCAAGCAGGTGGTGGACATGGGCCTCAAGCGCATCGCCGTGGTCTACCTGGACAACCCCTTCGGCAAGGAAGTGCTCAAGGACATGTCGCGCGCGCTCGACGAGATCAAGGTCGAACGCGCGGGTGAGTTCGCGCTGGCCGTGGATGGCAAGAACGGTGCCGAGCTGGCCGACAAGGTGGCGGCCGAGCGCCCGGGCGCTGTGCTGCTGGCCACCACGGGCACGGCCAACACCGCCTTTGTCATGCCCTTCCGCGCCAAGGCCGCAGGCGTGCCGCTGGCCGGTTTGTCGGTCACGGTGATCTCCTCGGAGCTGCCCAAGCTGGCCGCCGCCACGCGCGGCATGGCCCTGGTGCAGGTGTTCCCCGATGCCAATTCGCAGAAGTCGGTGGTGGTGCGCAAGTTCCAGAGCACCATGAAGGCCACCAACGGCAAGCCCGAATTCATGAACAGCGGCAGCGCCCTGGAGGGCTGGGTCAATGCCCAGATCATGATCGAGGGCCTGAAGAACGCTGGCAAGGACCTCACGCGCGAGCGGCTGCGCAACGGCCTGGCGGGCATCCGCTCGCTCTCGTTCGGCGACTTCAACGTGGGCTTTGGCGGCAAGGCGCCGTATGTGGGCTCGGACTCGATCTACCTGGCCATCTACGCCGAGAACGCGCGCCGCTTGAGCTGATCTCCTCAGGGCAGGCTTTTCGGGTCGCCCAGGGTCTTGAAGACCTCCTGCCGCTGCGACAGCAGGCCGGAGTTGCCGCAGGCGTCCACGAAGTAGCGGTAGTTCCGGTCGCGCGAGAGGAACAGCAGGTAGCGCCCACCCACCTCCATGGGAAAGCGCGCGCTGGTGTTCTCGCTGTACAGCGCCAGGCCGGGCGGCAGGGCTCCCCGCACGGTGCGCAGCACCTTGAGCACATACAGCGTGGCCGTGATGCCGTCCGGGTCTGCCGGGTCCTCGCGCAACAGCTCTGCCTGGGTGACCTCGGCCACCACCACGCCCGAGGCGGCTGCGGCTTCCTGCGCCACCGGGGGTGCACGCCCGTCCAGGCACAGGGCCAGCGCCGGTGGCACGGCAGCGCACAGGGGCAGCAACAGGGCGGCGCAGAGCGCCTTCTTTGCAGTGGTGCTCATTCGGGCAGGTCCTCCCAGTACGGTTCCAGGTAGTCTTCGAGGAAGGCGATGAAGCTGGCCGCGATCGGCTCCGCCCGGCCCGTGCTCTGGTGGTAGAACAGCACCACGGGATTTTCACCGTCCTGCACGCGCGAAGTGTCCAGGCAGAAGGGTTCGTTGTCGTCCTGGCTGCGCTGGATGACGACCAGGTGGGCCGGCAGTGACGCCGGCCAGCCCTGGCGGTAGTGCAGGGTGTCGCCATGCACCGTGCCCAGGCCGCCCAGCGGTTCATGTGCGGGGATGGTGGAGATGCACAGGCTGTCCAGCCCGCCACCACCGGTCTTCACAATGAAGTCGCGAAATGAGCCGCTGATGCGCACGCCCAGCGCCTGCTCCAGCTCGGCAATGGCTGCCTGCGAGCTGGCGCCTGCCCATTGCACGCTGTACTCGCCCTCCGACTGCCGGGCCACCTGCTCCACGCGTGCGATCAGTGCATTCAGGCGTTCAGGGTGGTTCATGGTGTGGGGTCGGGGTTCTGGTGGATGAAATCGTCCACGGCGGCTTTCGCCTGTTGCAGCGTGCTGCCGTGTTCCTGCTGGTGGGCGCGCAATGCCGCCAGCTTGCGGCCGGGATCGCGTGCGAGGATGCGCCAGTCGGGCGGCGCCTTGGCCGCCAGCAAGGCCGCACTGCGCGCGATCGCGGGCGCACAGTCCCAGGGCGCGGTGATGGCGAGGGCCGGGGCATCGGGTGGGGGGAAGCGGGTGAGCGCGTCTTGCAGCGCCGCGTCGGGTAGCAAGGACAGCACGGTGCGTGGGCGCGCGCGCGGGCCATGGCACACCTCGCGCCATTGCGGCTGCGCCTGGCTGAGCGCGCACAGCCACCGGCCCGTGGCGGCATCCAGGCCCGCTGCCACCTGGGCCACGTCGGTGCGGACCACCTGGCAAGCCTCGTCGACGCTCAAGCGTTCATCCTGCACCCAGTGGCTGAGGTCGGCTAGAGCCAGCAGCAACTGTGCGCAGGCAAAATCCGCCAACGAGCGGTAGGCCACTTCGCTTTCCTCGCTGTCGTGCGCCACCAGGGCCACGCCGGGCTCCGGCGTGCCCGCCAGCGGTACCAGGCACCAGGCGTCGCCAGCGCCGTTTTCGGCAAAGGGAACGAAGCGCTGGCCTTGCTGGAAGTCCGGGTTCAGCCATTCCGCAGCCGTGGCGTGTATGCCTGCAGCGTCCAGCCATTCCACCTCGTAGCAACTGATCAAGGGCGGCGGCGCGTGGCCCAGGCAGCGTTCGCGCCAGGTGCGCGACCAGTCGGGGCCGTACACCGTGGCGTCGTTGGCCACCAGGGTGCGCAGCAATGGCGGCAACACCAGGCCGGTATCCGCCGACACCGCTTCGAGGGCCTGCAGCACGCTGCTCACAGGTACCACCGCCACGCCTTCAGCATGCCCTCTGCGCTGGCCGCGCTGCCCGTGAAGGCAGCGAGCGCACGCGCCACCTGCGCACGGCTTTCGGGCTTGAGTTCATAGGTGTCGTCGAGCGCATCATCGCCCAGGGCTGCCAGCGCATTGGCCACCGTGGCAATGGCGCCCAGGGCGGTGGGCAGGTCGTCGGCAAACCGGCTGGGGTCGTCGTAGTTGCCCCCGCCGGCCAGGTCGAACCAGACGCTGCCGTCGTTGCGGTCCAGGATGAAGGGGTTGGCGCCCTCCTGCGCGACCACCAGCCAGTGCGCGGGCCAGCCCGCAATCGGGTTGTCGGGGTTGCGCGACCACGCATAGCCGTCCTGCCGGGCCCAGAGCTTGTGCAGCGGCGGCACGTCCACCGGGTTGCCGCCCGCATTGATGGTCAGGCCTACCGGGCCCACCGACGCATGGTAGACCTCTCCCCAGGGGCCTACCTCGCGGTAGAAGGCCTCGACGACGGCGGGCAGGGCAAACGGGCCCTGCCAGTCGCTGGCAGGCTGGGCTTTCAGGCGGCCCCAGGGGGCGAGCAGGGGGCGCAGGCGGTCGAAGCTGGTCATGGGCGGTTATTGTGGGCCGGATGGGGGCCTCTGCGGGTCCAGGTGCCGGCACACGGCCTGGTGCAGCGCCTGCCGGTCCTCCCAGTGCGGGTGCTGGCGCGTGAGCCAGCCCATCACCTTGCCCGCGTCGCGCAGCGCCTGTGCACCCGTGGCCGCCACGGCCAGCGCAATGGCGGCATCGGTCTGCGCTGCGCCCGGGGGCGCCTCCAGGGTGGTGGCCAGTACCAGCGGGGTGTCGTCCCAGCCCTGCAGGCCCGCGGCGGAAAAGACCAGGTGGCCCTCCAGGCGCAAGGGGAGCAGGCCTTCGGGCGCCATCTCGCCAAACTCCAGCAGCACCACGTCCACCGGCACATGCCGGCCTTGCAGGTACATGCTGCCGTCGATGTACCCTTCCTGCGGGTTGGTGGCAAAGCGGTGCTGCCGCCCGGCCTGCACGCGCAGGTCGCCCAGTTCCAGCGCAATGCCGTCCAGCCGGATGGCGGTCTGCACGGTTTCGCTGCCCAGCGCAAAAGGTCCCAGCGGAATGTGGATGGCCGCCAGGCCGCAGGGGCCGCTGCGTGCCCAGTGGCGTGCCGGCAGCGGCACCAGCCGTTCGGCGGGGAAGGGGGAGCGCAGGGAACCCATGGCCTACTCCGCATGCACGCCGGTGAAGGCGCCGTGGGCGGTGTCGATATGGACCAGCTGGCTGGCCTCCCAGGGTATTTCGTAGCCCAGCGAGCAGGTGCCTTCGCCATCCTCGGGGTGTACCTCGATGAAACAGGGCGTCAGATGGTCCCACAGCGTAGCTTCGTTCAGTGCCACGCCGGGCGGCACCACCCCGCATTCCGTGAGAAAGGCCAGGAGCGCCGGGGTGGCTTCCTGCCGGACCTGCCGGGCGTTGGTCAGCAGGCGCGCAAAGGCCTCGGCCTGCGCCGCCGTCGGTCCCTGCCGGGCGCCATGCACACGCAGGGCAAAGCCTTCGCCCAGGTGGGGAATGCCGATCTCGCCCTCCCAGACCTTGGATTGGCCTTCGGTGGCCAGGGCGCCGAAGGGCGCGGCCTGCAGGCGGCGGGTGAACAGACCCATGGGGATCTCCGTGCGGGTTGGGAATGGGCGCCAATGTAGCCTGACTGGCAGGCGGCGGAATGCCCGCTTCGGGCAGTACCGGCAGGGGATACCTGCCGTACCCCCGGGGCGTACCGCATGCGCCGGTCGCGCCGGCTGGGGAATATATGGCTTGGAGTTTGCTTGGCGCGTGTCTAAGATGCTGCAAAAAGGGGGCGGGGCCGGGTGGGCGTGTGAGCGACGGCGACGCTCCTCCACGATGAGGGGCTGTATGGCATCTGATTTCTCCGGGGCCCACTGGGAGCAGAACCCGGATGCGCTGCTGGTCATCGCACCGGATGGTACGGTGCTGCACTGGAACCCCGCTGCGGAGGCTACCTTCGGCTATACCGAGGCTGAAGCCCGGGGGCGCCGCCTCACGCAGCTGATCGTGCCGCCGGACCAGGTGCATGACGAAGAGTCGATCTGCGCCAAGGCCCTGCAGTCTGGGCTCGCGGTGCACGAGTCGGTGCGCCAGCGCAGGGATGGTTCCCTGGTCCATGTGAATGTGTCCACCCGGGCGGTGTTTGGCGCGGACGGCCAGCTCGCCTACTTCCTGTCCAGCAAGAAAGACGTCACCCAGCTCAAGGTGCTGCGCGATGCCAAGCTGGTTGAGGCACGCTTTCGCGATCTGCTCGAGTCCACGCCCGACGCCATCGTGATGGTGAATGTGACCGGGCGCATCGTGCTGGTGAACTCGCAGGCCGAGCGCGTGTTCGGCTACCCCCGCGGCCAATTGCTGGGACAGGCGGTCGAGGTGCTGCTGCCCCAGCGCTACCGCAACGCCCACCTGGGCCACCGCAGCGGCTTCTTCGTGCAGCCGCGCACGCGCACCATGGGGGCGGGCCTGGAGCTCTATGGCGTGCGCAGCGATGGCAGCGAGTTTCCGGTGGAAATCAGCCTCAGCCCGCTGGAGACGGAAGAGGGCACCATGGTGATGAGCGCCATCCGCGACATCACCGCCCGCAAGAAGGCCGACCAGAAGTTCCGCGACCTGCTCGAATCGGCGCCCGATGCGATGGTGATCGTGAACCGGGACGGGCACATCGTGCTGGTCAACTCCCAGGCGGTGAAGCTGTTTGGCTGGGCGCGCGAGGAGTTGCTGGGCCAGCAGATCGAACTGCTGGTGCCGGCGCGCCACCGCAACCAGCATCCGCGGCACCGGGGCGGCTTCTTTGCCGAGCCGCGCACGCGCTCCATGGGCGCGGGCCTGGACCTGTACGGGCTGCGCAAGGATGGCACCGAGTTTCCGGTCGAGATCAGCCTCAGTCCGCTGGAAACCGAGGAGGGGCTGTTCGTCTCCAGTGCCATCCGCGACGTGACCGAGCGCAAGCGCTTCGAGCAGGCACTGCGCGACAAGAACCTGGAGCTGGAAAATGCGGCCCTGGTCAAGGACCGCTTCCTGGCCAGCATGTCGCATGAGCTGCGCACGCCCCTGAACGCCATCATCGGCTTCACGGGCACCCTGCTCATGCGCCTGCCGGGCCCGCTGAACGAGGAGCAGGAGAAGCAGTTGCGCATCGTGCAGACCGGTGCGCGCCATCTGCTGTCGCTGATCAACGACCTGCTGGACGTGGCCAAGCTCGGAGACGGCAAGCACATGCTGCAGCTGGAAGCGGTGGATTGCCGAGCGGTGGTGGAGGAGGTGGCCGCCACCCTGGGGCCCGACGCGCAGCGCAAGGGCCTGGTCTTCGTGGTGAGCATGCCCGAACAGCAGGTGCTGGCGCGCACCGACCGGCGTGCGCTCACCCAGGTGGCCATCAACCTGGTGGGCAATGCCATCAAGTTCACGGGCCAGGGGCGTGTGCTGGTGCAGCTCGATGCGCCCGACCCGGCCCATCCGCGGCTGAGCCTGCGCGTGCAGGATTCGGGGCCGGGCATCCCCCTGGCCGACCAGGCGCGGCTGTTCGAGCCCTTCTCCCGCGTGGAGGGGTCCGGCCGGCGCCAGGAGGGCTCGGGCCTGGGCCTGCACCTGAGCCGCAAGCTCGCCCAGGCCCTGGGCGGCGACATCACCCTGCACAGCCAGCCAGGCGAGGGCAGCACCTTCATTCTCGATCTGCCTGGAGCCTGATATGGCGCTTGCCCGCATTCTGGTCATCGAAGACGACGAAGCCAGCCGCATGCTGCTGACCTACCTGCTGGAGGCCGACGGCTACCAGGTGTACAGCGCGCCCGATGGCCGCGAGGGTCTGCGCGCGGCGCTCGAGCACGGGCCCGACCTGGTCCTGTCGGACCTGCAGATGCCGGTCATGGACGGCTATGAGGTGGCGCGGCGCCTGCACGCCGACCCCGGCTGGCGCAGGGCGCCCCTGGTCGCCGTGACCGCCTTCTCCATGCCCGGTGACCGGGAGAAGGCGCTGGAAGTCGGTTTCCAGGACCACATTTCCAAGCCCATCGATCCGGAGCGCTTCGTGCGCCAGGTCGAGGCCTATCTGGCGCCGGCGTTGCGGGCTTCCCCGCCGCGGTGACGATGCAGGGAGGGCGGCAGCCATGGCAAAGATCCTCATCGTGGACGACCAGGCCCCCAACCGGGCCCTGATCGTCACGCTCGTCCACCATGCAGGGCATGAGGCCCTGGAGGCGGTGGACGGGGCGGATGCCTTGCAGCTGGTGTGCGCCGAACGGCCCGCGCTGGTGATCTCGGACATCCTCATGCCGACCATGGATGGCTACGAGTTCGTGCGCCAGCTGCGCGCCGATCCTGCGCTGGCGGCCACGCGCGTCATCTTCTACAGCGCCTACTACCAGGGGGAGGAGGCCCGCAGCCTGGCGCTGGCAGGAGGGGTGTCCGAAGTGCTGGTCAAGCCCTGCGAACCCCAGGACATCCTGAGCGCCATCGAGCGCACGCTGGCGCAGGCGGCCCAGGCCTCGCGGGACGGCCCTTTGGAGCAGGAACAGGCCTTCCGCACCCAGCACCTGCGCCTGGTCACCGACAAGCTGCGTGGCAACGTGGTGGAGCTGGAGGCCACCAACCGCCGGCTGGCGGCGCTCACCGAGCTCAACCTGCAACTGGCCTCCGAGCGCGACCCGGTGGTGCTGCTCAACAAGGTCTGTGCGGGCGCGCGCGAACTGATTGGCGCGCAGTACGCCGTGCTCTGCGCGGTGCGCAAGCCGGGCGAGGCCTCGCTGGTGTGTACCAGTGGCATCGACCCGGGGCTGGCACGGTCCCTGCCAGCGCCCGATGCTTCGTCGGGCCTGCTCGGGCGGCTGCAGCTGGAGCGCCGTTCGCAGCGCCTGCTCAACCCGGGCGGTGATCCCACCCTGGCCGGCCTGCCGCCCGGCTATCCCCCGCTGTACTGCGCGCTGGAGGCCCCCGTTGCCTCGCTGGCCTCGTCGTACGGCTGGATCTGCCTGGCCAACAAGCAGGGAGCCGAGCACTTCAGCGCCGAGGACGAGCGCATCCTGTCCATCCTCGCGGCCCAGGTCGGCCGCATCTACGAGAACGGCAGCCTTTACCTGGAGGTGCAGCGCCATGCCGAGCAGCTGCACATCGAGGTGATCGAGCGGCGCCGCGCGCTGGAGGAACTGCGTGCCAGCGAGGCCGGGCTGCACCGCGCCCAGTTGCTGGCCAGGATCACCCACATCATCAGTGGCCCGGGCGGGCGCTTCGAGAGCTGGCCGGCCACGCTCGCGCAGATGCTGCGGCGCGAGCCGGACGCCATGCCGGCATCGGCCCGGGAATGGATCACCATGGTGTATGCCGATGACCGCGCACTGGTGCGCAGCATGGCCTTGAAGGCGGTGCGCGAAGGTGTGCGCATGGACTTCACCTACCGCCTGTGGCGCGCCGACGGGGCGCTGCTGCACCTGCGCCAGGTGATGGAGCCGCTGCACGAGGACGGTGCCGCCACCGAGGAGCTGCGCTGGTTCAACACCATCCAGGATGTCACGGCGCAAAAGCGCGCCGAGGAAGCGCTGCGCGAGAGCGACCGGCGCTTCAACGAGCTCCTCGACAAGGTCGAGATGGCCTCGCTGATGCTCGACCGCAATGGCTGCATCACCTACTGCAACGACTGCCTGCTGCGCCTGTCGGGCTGGGAGCGCGGCGAGATCTTCGGGCGCAACTGGTTCGAGCTGTTCCTGCCGCCGGGCATGGATGGCATGCAGCGGGTCTTCGAGGACATGCTGGCCGACCGGCCGGCCACCTGGCATTTCGAGCAGGAGATCCTCACGCGTTCGGGGGCGCGCCGGCTGGTCTACTGGAACAATACCGTGCTGCGCTCCGTCGACGGTGAAGCCATGGGCATCGCCTGCCTGGGCGAAGACATCACCGAGCGGCGCGAGGCCGAGCACAAGATCAAGCGCCTGAACCGCGTCTATGCGGTGCTCAGCGGCATCAGCACACTGCTGGTGCGCATGCGCAGCCGCCAGGAGCTGTTTGCCCAGTCCTGCGACATCGCGGTGCGGCATGGGCAGTTCCGCATGGCCTGGATCGGGCGCGTGGACCGCGCGGCGCAGCAGGTGATACCGATGGCGATCTCCGGTTCGGACCCGGACTTCTTCGATGACATCGCCGGACGCCTGTCGTACGCCGACGAGCCCTCGGGCATGTACAGCCTGACGGCCACGGTCGTGCGCGAAAAGCGCGCACTGGTCTGCGACCGGGTCGAAGGCGATCCGCGGGTGCTGCTGCCGGCCAAGCTGCTGGCGCGCTCGGTGGCCTCGATGGCGGTGCTGCCCTTGATGGTGGCGCAGGAAGTGGTGGGCGTGATGGCCCTGTTCTCCGACGAGGCCAGCTTCTTCGATGCCACCGAGATGAAGCTGCTGGGCGAGCTCGCGGGCGACATCAGCTTCGCGCTCGACCACCTCGAAAAAGCCGACCGCCTGAACTACCTGGCCTACTACGACGACATCACCACCTTGCCCAACCGCACGCTGTTCCTGGACCGCGTGAACCAGCACATGCGCGCGCGCGAAGGCCACAGGCCGCAAGCCGCGCCCTTCCTGGGGGTGGCGCTGATCGACGTGAACCGGTTTCGCATCGTCAACGACACGCTGGGGCGCTCCCTCGGGGACGAGCTGCTCAAGCTGGTGGCGCAGCGCCTGCAGCTGCATGCCTCCGCGATGGACATGCTGGCGCGCATCGGCGTCAACAGCTTTGGCGTGGCCGTGTGCGAGGCGCGCGATGCGAGCGCCGTGGCCATGGCCGTGGACCACCTCATGCGGGCCTGTTTCGACGAGCCCTTCCAGCTGGGCCAGCAGGAGCTGCGCATCACCGCCAAGGCCGGGGTCGCCCTGTTCCCCATGGATGGAGGCGATGCCGAGGGGCTGCTGCGCAATGCCGAGGCGGCCCTCAAGAAGGCCAAGGCCTCGGCCGACGCGCTGCTGTTCTACACCTCGGAGATGAACCTGCGTGTGGCCGAGGTGCTGAGCCTGGAGAACCAGTTGCGCGAAGCGCTGGAGCGCGGCGAGTTCGTGCTGCACTACCAGCCCAAGCTGCACCTGGCCAGCGGCCAGGTGACCGGTGCCGAAGCCCTGATCCGCTGGAACGACCCGCGCCGCGGCCTGGTGCCGCCCGGGCAGTTCATTCCCATCCTCGAGGAGACCGGCCTGATCTACGAGGTGGGCCGCTGGGCCCTGGGCCAGGCCCTGGCCGACAACCTGCGCTGGCGGGCCGCGGGCCTGGCGCCGATCCGGGTGGCGGTGAATGTCTCCTTCCTGCAGCTGCGCCACCGGGCTTTCATCGAGCAGGTGCGCTCGGCCGTGGCGCACGACCCGCAGGCCGCGGCCGGGCTCGAACTGGAGATCACCGAGAGCATGGTGATGGACGACGTGGAGCACAGCACCCAGAGCCTGCATGCGATCCGCGAGATGGGCATCACCGTGGCCATGGACGACTTCGGCACGGGCTTCTCTTCGCTGAGCTACCTGGCCCGGCTGCCGCTCGATACGCTCAAGATCGACCGCTCCTTCATCCTGCACCTCGCCGCAGGGCCCAAGAGCAGTGCGCTGGTGTCCACCATCATCAACCTGGGCCACTCGCTGGGGCTCAAGGTGGTGGCCGAAGGGGTGGAGACCGAGGAGCAATCCGCCCTGCTGGCCTTGCTCGGCTGTGACGAGATCCAGGGCTTTTTCTACAGCCGGCCCGTGCCCGCCGATCTGTTCGGGCAGCAATTCCTGCGCAGCCTGCAGCCCGACGCGCCTGCCCTATGATTCGGGACTTTGGATTGACATCCCAGGCCCATGGGCGAAGAACACGACGACCACCACCGACCAACCCCGGCAGACGCGCAGACGCGGCGCGTGCTGCGCACCAGCACCATGGGCATCCTCGCCTTCTGGCTGGTGGTCATGGGGGTGCTGTATTTCGGCATGAAGACCTTCATGGCGCCGCGCGGCGCCACGGTCACCTCCACCGGCTCGCTGGTGATCCCGCGCCACAGCGATGGCCATTTCCGCGTGGCGGGCACCGTCAACGGCGTGCCGGTGAACTTCATGGTGGACACGGGCGCCAGCCTGATCGCGGTGACCGATGCCGTGGCGAAGAAGGCCGGCCTCACCGAGGGCGTGCCCACCACCTTCCGCACAGCCAATGGCGAGCGCCAGGGGCGGGTATCGCCCTCCCAATCGGTCACCGTGCGCAACCTCGAAGTCGCGGGCCTGCGCGTGGGCACGGGCTATACCGGCGAGAGCGACGACGATGCGCTGCTGGGGCAGAACTTCCTGCGCCAGTTCGACGTGGAGATCAAGCGCGACTCCATGGTGCTCAATCCGAGATAGGGGCCGTGGTCAGGAGCGCCGCCCGAACACCGACTTGGGCGTGCGGCCGAAAAAGCGCGTGAACGCCGCGCTGAAGTTGGGCGGGTGGGCGTAGCCCACCTGGTAGCCGGCCTGGGCCACCTGGCAGCCCGTTTCCAGCAGCGCCCAGGCGCGGCGCATGCGCAGCTCCAGCAGCATGCGGTGCGGGCTGGTGCCGAACACGTCGCGAAAGCCCTGCTTGAGCTTGAATTCGTTGAGCCCCACGGCGCCCGCCAGGTAGGCCAGGGTGAGCTCGCGGTCCATCTGCGTGGCCAGCAGGTCGCGGGCGCGCTCCAGCCGGGCCAGGTCGTCGTCGCTGTGGCGCGGGGCCAGCACCGGCGCAGGCGCCAGGTGGCGCAGTTCCAGTGCGGCCAGGCTGAGCATGGCGATGTGCAGGTCGAGCGTGTCGGTGGCCCGGCCCGCCGGGGGTTGTGCCAGCCGCCGGGCGTGCGCCAGGCTGGCGGGCGTGGAACGGTAGTGGTCGAGCTGGCGCACGCCGCGCACCCGGGTCAGCCGCTCGGACAGCTCGGGGCCCACATAGCGGTCCAGCGCCTCGCCGCTGAGCAGCAGGCGCAACTGGCGCACAGGCTGGCCCGCGGCATAGCGGCGTTCTCCGTGGCTGCCGCTGAAGGCCGCCAGCGTGGTGTGGCCCGCACCAAAGCGCAGCGTGGCGCCGTCGCGTGCCACATAGCCCGATTCGCCCGACAGCCCCAGCGTGATGACCAGGGTGCGCGCGGCATCGGTGTTCACGCTTTCCTCCACCAGGTCGCGCAGTGGGTGGTAGAGCGAGCGCGCCAGCACCATCCCGTCGCCCAGGGTAAAGCGCTCGGCATGGCAGTCGCCCAGCTTGGCAGGCAAGGCCTGGCGCGTCCAGCCGGGCGGGGCGGTTCGGGCTGCGGTGGCGGGCGGGCGCGCGGGCATGGGTGATGGGGCGGGTAGGGCGTTGCGCATACGGAATGCTCCGCCGCGCATAAGTATCTGAATGATAGCGATTCTCATCTTTCCTAGCATGGACCCCATCGCATTGCGTGGACCGAGAGGCCTGCGCACACCATCCGAGGGGAACCCATGCCAACCAAGAATCCGCTTTGCCGCCCGCGGCAGCCCATCCACCCAACAGCCTTCAACCGGCCACTGGGCTGGCTTGCCGTCTGTGGCAGCCTGGCCGGTGCAGTCCACGCGCAGGAAGCCCTGCCCGAGGTGACTGTTACGGTCAACAAGCGCGCAGAGAACCTGGATGCCGTGCCTGCCAGCGTCACCGTGCTCGAGGGCTCTGTGCTGGAGTCGGCCGGGGTCACGGGGCTCGATGCCCTGGCCGCGCAGGTGCCGGGCTTCGGTTTCCAGGCCTTTGGGCAATCGGGCATCCAGCCGCCGGTGATGCGCGGGCTCACGGCCAACTTCGTCTCGTTTTCTTCGTCCACGCTGTTGCTGGTGGACGGCGTGCCCACGCTCATGGCCCAGGGCTTCGAGCACAACCTGCAGGGCGTGGAGCGTGTGGAGGTGCTGCGCGGGCCCCAGTCCACGCTGTACGGCCGCAATGCCGAGGCCGGCGTGGTGAGCATCCTCACGCGCAAGCCGGGCAACGAGGCGCATGCCGCGCTCACGGCCGAGGCCGGCAACCGTGCCCACCGGGCCGCGCGTTTCGAACTCTCGCGGGCGTTGGTGCCCGATGAGCTGTACGTAGGCGCCTCGGGCGAGTGGACGGCACAAGACGGCTTCATCCGCAATACCGTGACCGGCGGCCGCGAGGACGACCGCGAGCGCCAGAGCGGCCGCTTCGTGCTGCGCTGGACCCCCACGGCCCACACCGAGGCCCACCTGCGCTATGCCCAGCAGGGCTGGCACGACGGTGCGGCGCTGTGGGGTGCGGTGCAGTCCCCGCGCGCCACGCTGCGCTCGGGCACCCCAGGCTTCAACGAGTCCGTCGGCCGCACGCTGTCGCTCGACATTGCGCACGAGTTCGCCTCGGGCCTCAAGCTGCGCTCCATCACCGCGCGCAATGCCTTCGACGACAAGGTGCTGCAGGACACGGACTTCCAGCCCGCCGACCTGCTGCACGTGGGCCGCGACTACCGCCTGCGCACCATCTCGCAGGAGCTGCGACTGGAAGGCCAGGCCGGCAGCGCACAGTGGCTGGCGGGCTTGTATGCCGACAAGGACGACCATGACCTGCACTACGAGCAGAAGCTGCCCACGGCCCTGATGCGCCCCACGGCCGCACTGGGCGGGCGCAGCACGGCCCTGTTCACGCACTGGACGCTGCCGCTGGCGCCCCTGTGGACCCTGGCCGCCGGCGCCCGTGTGGAGCGCAACCAGGTCGAACTCACCCCTGCGGGTGGCAGCACGCGCAGCGCCGACTGGTCGCGCTTCACGCCCAAGCTGTCGCTGCAGTACCAGTGGGCACCGCAGGCCCAGGTGTATGCCAGCGTGGCCGATGGCTTCCGTGCCGGCGGCTTCAATGCCTTCGCCCCCGGTGCCAACTACCCGAGCTACGCGCCCGAGACGGTGCGCTCGTGGGAGCTGGGCGCCAAGGGCCGGCTGCTGGACCAGCGCCTGCGCTACGCCGCATCGCTGTACACCCTGCAGGCGCGCAACATGCAGGTGCAGCAGATGGGCCTGCCGGGCGTGGTCTACATCACCAATGCGGCCCAGGGCCGCTCCACCGGGGCCGAGCTGGAGCTGGACTATGTGTTCGGCGGCGGCTGGCAAATGCAGGCGGCCGTGGGCCTGAACCGCACGCGCTTTGGCAGCTTCCGCGATGGCGCGGCGGTGTACGACGGCAAGCGCAACCCCTTTGTGCCCGACGTGAACGCCCACCTGGCGCTGCGCTACGACGCGCCCGCTGGCTGGTGGGCACAAGGTGCATGGCAGGCCGTCGGCAAGGTCTACCTGGATGCGGCCAACACGGCCAGCCGGCCGAGCTATGGCGTGCTGAACCTGTCCGCCGGCTATGCGCAGGGGCCGTGGGAGCTGGCCGGGTATGTGCGCAATGCGGCCAACCGACGCTACGACGCGGTGGGCTACCTCAATGGCCAGGTGGTCGTCTACAGCCCGCCGCGCGAGGCTGGTGTGCGCCTGACCTGGCGCATCTGAGGGGGCGGGCATGCACGATCTGGACACTCCCCACCCCCTGCAGGCCTTCTGGACGCTGGCCGCCGGCCCCATGCAGGCAGAAGCCCTGGCCCTGGCGCTGGAGCTGGGCGCCATCGATGCGCTCGCGCAGCCGCAGACACCCGCTGCCCTGGCCGCAGCCCAGGGCTGGCACGCCGCCAACACCGGCCATTGGCTCGAACTGCTGTGGAGCATGGGCGTGTGCGAGCGCAGCGCTGTGCAGGGCGATGCCGGGCCGGTCTACGGCCTGGCGCCCGCCGCGCGGCGCTTTCTGCACAGTGCGTCGCCCGAGGCCTGCGGCGCGGCCTGGCTGTTCCGCCGGCGCTCGCTGCAGCATGCCGCGACCCTGCTCAAGGCCCAGCTCACCGCCGGGCCGGCCGCTGCGGGGACGCCGTTTGCCAACGGCAATGCCGAAGGCTGGGCCGCCGCGGCCCGGGCGCAGATCGGCCAGGAGCAGCAGGCCGTCACGGTGCCTGCGGCGCTGACCGTGCTGACGCAGGTTCCAGAGCTGCGCACTGCCCGCCATCTCCTGGACCTGGGCGGTGGCCCGGGCTGGGTCGCCATCGCCCTGGCGCGGCAGCAGCCCGGGCTGCGCGCCACGGTGTTCGACTGGCCCGAGACCGTGGCCGTGGCGGCGCAGAACATTGCACAGGCCGGGCTCGCCGAGCGGGTGGACACGCTGGGCGGCGACCTGGTGCGCGATGCCATTGGCCAGGGCCACGACCTGGTGTGGTGTTCGTCGGTGCTGCATTTCGTGCCCGATATCGGCGAGGCCGTCGCCAAGGTGCATGCCGCACTGCGGCCAGGCGGGGTGTTTGTCTGCGCCCATGCCGAGGTGCCCGGCGAGCCCGAGGGTGCAGCACGCGTGCTGCCCTTCTATACCCCGATGCGGATGATGGGGCGGCATGTCACGGCGCGCGGCGTGCTGGAGCAGGCCCTGGCGCAGGCCGGCTTCGAGCGCATCGAGCGCATCGAGTCGAGCGCCTTCCCCATGGCACCGCTCACGGTGCTGGTGGCCCGGCGCGGGGGCGGGGAGGGCGTCGCATGACGGCTTCCTCCACCCTGTCCCCGGTAGCGACCGGCGGCGCCGCCCGCCTGTGGGCCAGGCAGGCGCTGTTCGGCTGGCTGCACTTCGCACTCGCCGCGCCCAGCGTCTACCTGTGGCTCGGCTTGCCGCTGGTGTTGCGCCAGCACGGCTGGTCGGGCACGGCCATCGGGCTGTTCCAGCTGGCGGGGCTGCCGGCGCTGTGCAAGTTCTTGCTCGCGCGCCCGGTCGAGGCGCGCACCGCGGGCCGCTCGCACTACCGTGCCTGGGCCATCGGCCTGTGTCTGGCCTATGCCGCCGTGCTGGCAGCGCTGGGCTGGCAGGAGTTGTTGGCCGACCGCGCGTGGCTCTTCGGCCTGGCCTGTGCTGCCGCGCTGGCCGCCACCTGGGCGGACATCCCGGTCAGTGCCCTGGCCATCCGGCTGCTGCCGGCGCAGGAGCGCATGCGGGCGGGCGGTGTGCGGTCGGCGGCCCTGTCGCTGGGCGCCATCGTGGGCGGCGGGGCCATGCTGCTGGTGCAGGCGCGCTGGGGCTGGCGAGCGCCGTTCCTGTGCCTGGCGGCGGCGCTGGCCGTGGGTGCGCTCTTGCTGCTGCGGGTGCGTGAGCCGGAAGAGGCTCCCGAGGTGTACGCCGGCGCGGCGGCCAGCCGTATGCCCGCCATGGCGCGGGGCTACCTCGCACAGCGAGGGGCCGGCCGCTGGACGGTGCTGCTGCTGGTGTACTTCCCGTTCATCGGCGCCGCCTGGTTCTACCTCAAGCCGCTGCTGCTGGACCATGGCTTTGCGCCCACGCAGGCGGCCCTGCTGGCGGGCATCGGCGGCGGGGTGGTGGCTGCGCTCGCGGCGGCCGCGTCGCCCTGGCTCACGCGCCGCTGGGGGCTGGCGCGGGCCGTGGCAGGCTATGCCGCGCTGAACGCGGGTGCGCTGGCGCTGCTGGCCGCGGTGCTGGCCCTGGGCGCGCCAGTGCCGGGCATGGTGCTGGCCGTGCTGTGCGTGGCTGCGGCCATGGGTGCTTCGTCGGCCTGCGCCTTCGGGCTCATGATGCATTTCGCGCGGCCGCGCTGGCAGGCCTTCGACTATGGCCTGCAGGCCAGCCTGTTCGCTGCCAGCCGCATGCTGGTGCCCCTGGCGGCCGGCCTGGCGCTGGATGCGGCAGGCGCCGTGGCGATGGTGGCCAGCCTGGCGCTGGCCGGGGGCGCGGCATGGTGGCTGGCCCGGGCGTTCGCACGGGCCGAAGCCGCGGCCATTGGCATCGGCCACCCGAACTGAAAGATGGTGGGGAGCAAAGGAGGGCCGGGCACCCGGTGGGTGTCCGGCCTGTCCTTGGCGAGGCTCAGCCCTGCTTTTGCACCGACTTGATGATGCTGGAGAAGTCCAGCGCGCCATGGCCCGCCAGGCTGTGCGCGGCATACAGGTTGCGCGCCAGGCCACCCAGCGGGGTGGCGGCCTTCACGGCAGCGGCGTTCTCCTGCGCCAGGCCCAGGTCCTTGAGCATCAGGTCGGTGCCGAAGCCGCCGGCGTAGCCCTTGCTCGCAGGTGCGGTCTCCATCACGCCCGGCATGGGGTTGTACTTTTCCAGCGCCCAGTTGCCGCCCGAGCTGCGTCGCATGATCTCCGACAGCACCTTGGGGTCCAGCCCGTTGGCCACGCCCAGGGCGATGGCCTCGCTCGTGCCGGCCATCAGAATGCCCAGCAGCATGTTGTTGCAGATCTTGGCCGTCTGGCCCGCGCCCACGCCGCCGGCGTGGAAGATGTTGGCGCCCATCTTCTCCAGCACCGGGCGCGCGCGCTCCAGGTCGGCGGTTTCGCCGCCCACCATGAAGGTCAGCGTGCCCGCAATCGCGCCACCCGTGCCACCCGACACCGGTGCGTCGATGAAGGCCACGCCCCGGGCCTTGGCGGCCTCGGCCACCTTGCGCGAGGTGGCCGCGGCGATGGTGGAGCAATCGATCACCAGCGTGCCGGCGGGCAGTTTTGCCAGCAGCTCGCCTGCACCCAGGAACAGGCTGTCCACGTGCTGGCTGGCGGGCAGCATGCTGATGACGACCTCGGCATCCTGCACGGCGGCATGGGCGTCGGCCGCGATGGCCACGCCGTCCGCTGCCAGCTTGTCGCGCGCGGGCTGCGACAGGTCGAACGCGCGCACTTCGTGGCCCGCCTTGTGCAGGTTCACGGCCATGGGGCCGCCCATGTTGCCGAGGCCGATGAATGCGATCTTCATGGTGCTATCTCCTTGGGTGTCGTTGTGATGTTGGTGATGGAAAAATTTCAGTCGGCGGCGATGTGCGCGCCCCGGCCGGCGAGTTCCTCGCGCAGCACGGAGCGGTGGCAGCGCGCCTCGTTCTCGCAGTAGCAGCCGAGCGACATGGCGCCGTGGTGCGACAGGGTGGCCAAGAGGTCCAGCGTGCGGCTGGCCTCGGGCTGGGCCAGCTCCTTGCGGAACAGTTTGGTGAACAGCTGCCAGTCCTTGTCGGTCTGCGCCTGCTGGCCCTGGGTCATGAGCTCGGCGCTGGGCGAGAGCAGGGGGTACCACACGTCGTACCAGTTCTGGCTGGCGAACTCGGCTTTGGGCACGCCGCGCGGCGGCCGGCGCACGGTGCCGATGCGGGTGCCTTCGCCAGGCGCACGTGGCGTGCCCAGGCGGACGATGCGAAGTGCCATGGTGGTCTGCTCCTGAAAGGGGTCAGTCGTCGGCCTCGAAGATGCTGTGGCGCTTGGCCGCGGGCTTCTTCTTCGTGGTGGGTGTTTTCTTGGCGGCAGCCTTGGTGGCGGCGGGCTTGCGTTTCGGGGTGGCTTTGGCCAGCGGGTTGTAGGCCAGCGCCTCCTGCACCCAGAAGTTCCACAGCGCGCGTGTGGCATAGCCGTTGGGCTCGATCCAGAAGTAGCCCTTCATGCCGCCGCCCGGCGAGAGTTCGCGCGTGTTCTGCATCTCCTGGAACTCGGGGTGCCGCTCGGGCGGCAGGCGCACCAGCAGGTCCTCGTGCTTTACGGCGATGCACATCTTGCCGTCCACGAAGAAGGCATGGCTGCCGAACAGTGTGCGTTCCTCCACGTCGCTGCGCGCTTCCAGGGCCGTGCGCACGGCATCGATCAGGTGCAGGGTTTCGTCGGAGAGCGGGCGTGCGGGCATGGGGGTGGCGGGTTCAGCGGATCACGTCAGGGGCGTCGCCATCAAGCATGCGCCGCGCGATGATCACGCGCATGATCTCGTTCGTGCCCTCCAGGATCTGGTGCACGCGCGCATCGCGCAGCAGGCGCTCCAGCGGGTATTCGCGGATGTAGCCGTAGCCGCCGTGCAATTGCAGCGCCTCGTTGCAGACGGTGAAGCCGGCATCGGTGGCAAAGCGCTTGGCCATGGCGCAGTAGGTGCTGGCGTTCGCATCGCCCGCGTCGAGCTTGCTGGCCGCCAGGCGCACCATCTGGCGTGCGGCCACCAGCTCGGTGGCCATGTCGGCCAGCTTGAACTGCAGCGCCTGGAAGCTCGCGATGGGCTTGCCGAACTGCTTCCTGTCCTGCATGTACTGCTGGGCCTGCGCGAGCGCGCCCTGGGCTGCTCCCACCGAGCAGGTGGCGATGTTGATGCGCCCGCCGTCCAGGCCCTTCATCGCGATCTTGAAGCCCTCGCCCTCGCGGCCGAGCAGGTGGTCGGCCGGGATGCGCACGTTGTCGAAGCTGATGGTGCGCGTGGGCTGGCTGTTCCAGCCCATCTTCTCTTCCTTCTTGCCATAGCTGATGCCGGGCGCATCGGCCGGCACCGCAAAGGCCGAGATGCCGCCCGCGCCCGAGGCCGCATCGCCCGTGCGCGCCATGAGCACCAGCACGTCGGTCGACCCCGCGCCCGAGATGAAGGCCTTGGCGCCGTTGATCACATATTCGGCGCCCACCAGCTCGGCCCGGGTCTTGAGCGAGGCCGCGTCCGAGCCCGCGCCGGGCTCGGTCAGGCAGTACGAGGCCAGCTTTTCGCCCGTGGTCAGCAGCGGGCCCCAGTGGTCGCGCACGGCCGGCGTGGCCCAGGTGCCCAGCATCCAGGTCGCCATGTTGTGGATGGTGATGAAGGCCGTGGTCGACGGGTCCACGGCCGCCATTTCCTCGAAGACCAGGGTCGCGTCGAGCCGGGGCAGGGCCAGGCCGCCCGCGGCTTCGGGCGCATACAGCCCGCAAAAGCCCAGCTCGCCGGCCTTGGCAATGGCCTCCTTGGGGAAGATGCCTTCGGCATCCCAGTGCGCGGCATGTGGCGCGAACTCAGCCCGGGCAAAGTCGCGGGCCGTCTGGGCAAAGGCGCGTTGTTCTTCGGTGAGCTCAAAGTCCATGGTGTCTCGTCGTTCTTGTGGTTGTCGTCAGGTCAAGGCTTGGCGGGGCTGTCCATGCTGAGCCAGCGCATCAGTCCCCTGCGGCGCTCCTGCGTCTCGCGGGTCAGGCACTCATGGTAGAGCCGGGGCCCCTCGGGCAACTGCTCGCTGGCGCGCGTCGCCTGCTTGCACTGGGTGGCGCGTGCGCGCATCCAGGCCGTGTGTTCCTGGCGCAGCTGCGGGCGTTCGTGCGCCGACAGGGCGCGCATCACGTCGGCATACAGCACGGCAATGGTGGTATCGGCGGCCTGGAAATCCTGCACCGCACAGGCATTGGTCTCGGCCACCGTGCCGCCTGCGCGGCATGCGGCGCCGGCCTGGGCGAAGGCGGTGGAAGAAGCCATGAGCAAGGGCAGGGTGCAGGCGGCAGCGCGCAGCAGGGAAAGGAGGTCACGGTGCATGCACCGATTTCACCACGCTCTGCTGCTGCGCCACGCCGCCTGGGGCCTTTGCCTGGCCTTACTTCAAGCTGATCGTCGTGTTCACACCATGCGAGATGGTGCTGTCGTCGAACCAGCGCGCCGTGACCGTCTTGGTCTGCGTGTAGAACAGCACGACCTGCTTGCCGTAGGGGCCCAGGTCGCCGAGCTTGGAGGCGCGCGAGCCCGAGAACGAGAACAGCGGCACCGGCACGGGGATCGGCACATTGATGCCGACCTGGCCCACGTCGATCTCTTCCTGGAACTTGCGCGCCGCCGCACCCGACTGGGTGAAGATGGCCGTGCCATTGCCGTTGGGGTTGTCGTTGATGAACTCGATGGCCTCATCGATGTCCGCCGCGGCCGACAGGCACAGCACGGGGCCGAAGATCTCCTGCTCGTAGATGCTCATGCCGGGCTTGACGCCGCTGAACACCGTGGGGCCCACGAAGTTGCCCTTTTCATAGCCGGCCACCACGGGGTTGCGGCCATCGAGTTCCAGCGTGGCGCCATCGGCCACGCCGCGCGCGATCAGGCCTTCCACACGGTCCTTGGCGGCGCAGGAGACCACCGGGCCCACGTCCGTGCCCTTTTCGGTGCCGCCGCTGACCTTGAGGGTCTTGGCCTTGGCCACCAGGTCGGGGATCCACTTTTGCGCCTCGCCCACCAGCACCACCACCGACAGCGCCATGCAGCGCTGGCCTGCAGCACCGAAGGCGGCACCGGCCAAGGCGTTCAGGGTCTGCTCCTTGTTGGCGTCGGGCAGCACGATGGCGTGGTTCTTGGCACCCATCATGCACTGCACGCGCTTGCCCGCCAGGCTGGCGCGGTTGTAGACATGCGTGCCCACTTTGGTGGAGCCGACGAAGCTGATCGCCTTGATGTCCTTGTGGTCGCAGATGGCGTTCACGGCCATCTCGCCGCCGTGCACCACGTTGAGCACGCCTGGGGGCACGCCGGCTTCCAGGGCCAGCTCCACCAGGCGCATGGTCACCATGGGGTCCTGCTCGGAAGGCTTGAGCACGAAGGTGTTGCCCGTGGCAATCGCCATGGGGAACATCCACAGCGGGATCATGGCCGGGAAGTTGAAGGGCGTGATGCCCGCGCACACGCCCAGGGGCTGCAGCAGGGTGTAGGTGTCCACGCCGCCGGCCACGTTGTTGGCCAGCTCACCGAGCTGCAGGTTGCCGATGCTGGCGGCATGCTCCACCACTTCGAGGCCGCGGAACACGTCGCCTTCGGCGTCGGGCAGGGTCTTGCCCTGTTCGGCCGTGAGGATGGCGGCCAGTTCGGCCATGTTCTCGCGGATCAGCTGCTGGTACTTGAGGAAGATGCGTGCGCGCGTGCCGATGGGCGTCTTCTTCCAGGTCTTGAAGGCTTCCTTGGCCGAGGCCACGGCGGCATCGATCTCGTCGGCCGTGGCAAAGGGCACACGGGCCAGCACCTGCTGCGTGGCGGGGTTCACCACATCGCGCCACTCGGTGGTCTTGGACTCGACGAACTGGCCGCCGATCAGCAGCTTGACGGTGGGGGCCAGTGCGGCCACGCTGGTAGGTGCATTCATGCGCTTGTCTCCTGGAATGGTGGGCAATGGGCCCAGAACGTTCGCATCGTAGCTGTGCAAATTTGTGAAGACAATAGACAATACTGCGCACAAGGTTTGCAAAAATGCAGATCGATGCCCCGCCCGTCCATGGCATGCCGTTCTCCGAGACTTCCGAAAGCAGACGATGAAAAGCTGGTTGATCGCCCTGGTGGCTGCAGGTGGCCTGGCGCAGATGGTGGCCGCGGTGGCCGCGCCTACCCTGGAGGAGCTGCTGGCTACCTCGCCCACCCAGGCGGCACAGGCCGCGGCGCAGCGCGGCGACACCCGGTTCATGGGTGTGCCGGCCTGCGTGGCCAACCAGGTGCCCGGGATGCCGTTCGAGCCCACGGCCTGGTGGAAGGGCAAGGACCACGCGGAGCCGTTGGCCTGCCCGGCCGTCGTCGGCAGCGTGGCCGTGGAACGCATGGGCAGGCTGCAGCAGTACGCCAAGGAGTACAACGCCGCCATGCTGGCCCATGTGCGCAGCCATGGCCTGTACCCGCTGTATCCTTGGGATGCCGAGCCCAACCACCAGCCCACCCCTGAGCTGGAAAAGCGGGTCACCGCCGAAGCCGATGCCGCACTGGACGCCTTCTACGCGCCCCGGCGGCCCGCATCGGTGCAGCGTGACGAAGACATCGGCGCCTGGACCACGCAGGACGGAAGCCTGTCGCGCCTGTTCGTCACCTCGCGGGTGAGCGCAGGCGATTGGGCGAAATCCTTCCAGCCTGCCCAGTGGCGCGCCGTGCCGACGCCGCGGGATTTCATCCGCACGGCGCACAACGTGGCACCCACCTACACCGGCAGCATCCACGGCCGGCCCGCCTACCTGTTCGTCACCCACGGGCGTGGCCGTGACGAGGTGCTGCTGGCCATGGTGCTGGTCTATGACGCCGACCCGCAGCCCGGAGCCTCTGAGGCGGCTAGCCCGAAACCCAGGACGGCGCCCTGAGCGCTGCGGTGCACACCAAGCCATGGACTGGGACAACCTGCGCTACTTTCTGGAGCTGGCCCGTGCCGGCACCCTGGTGGGGGCGGCGCGCCGCCTCACGGTGGACCACACCACGGTGGCGCGGCGCATCCAGGCGCTGGAAAAGCAGGTCGGCTCGGCCCTGTTCGCACGCGAGGCAGGCGGCCACCGGCTGACCGAGGCCGGCCGCGCGTTGCTGCCCCAGGTCGAGGCCATGGAGGCCGCCTTCCTGGCCGTGGAGAACGCCGCCCCCGGCGCGCGCCAGGGCCTGCAGGGCCTGGTGCGCATCGGGACCACCGAGGGCTTTGGCAACCTGGTGCTGGCGCCCCATCTGGCGCACTTCGCCCTGGAGCACCCGGGCCTGGTGCTGGACCTGCTGGCCCTGCCGCGCCTGGTGCACCTGTCGCGGCGCGAGGCGGACATCGTGATCTCGCTGGAGCGCCCCGCGCGCGGCGCGGTGCTGGTGGTCAAGCTCACCGACTATGTGCTGCAGCTCTACGGCACGCGCGACTACCTGGCCCGCCATGCGACCATCCGCACAGCCGACGACCTGCGCGGCCACAGCTTCATCAGCTACGTGGACGACCTGCTGTTCACCAAGGAGCTGCAGATCCTGGACGAACTGCACCGGCCCGAGCGCTTTGCGCTGCGCAGCACCAGCATCCTGGCGCAGTACGAGGCGGTGCGTGCCGGGGCCGGGCTGGCGGTGCTGCCGGCCTTTGTCGCTGCGCAGGACCCGGACCTCACGCTGGTGCTGCCCGGCAAGGCGCGCTTCACACGCACCTTCTGGATGTCCATGCCCGAGGAGAACAAGCAGGTGGCGCGCATGCAGGCGACCTGGGCCTTCCTGCGCGAGACGGTAGCGGCGCAACAGGGGCTGCTGCTGCCCGCACTGCACGCACCGACCAGCGCGATAGCATCGGGTCCATGAGCCTGTCCGCCGTCCTCTCTGTTCCCGCAGTGCCCGCCCAGCCCCGCATGCGCCTGCGCGCCGCCGCGGTCATCCAGCGCCCCGGCCAGGTGCTGCTGCACCGCGCCGAAGGCGATGCCTTCTGGGCCCTGCCCGGCGGCGGCATCGAGCCTGGCGAAAGCGCCGGCGAAGCCCTGGTGCGCGAGATGCAGGAAGAACTGGGCCTGACCGTGCGGCCCGGCGTGCTGGCCTGCGTGGTGGAGAACTTCTTTGTCTATGCCGGCGTGGCCTACCACGAGACCGGCCTGTACCTGCAGGCCCACCCCGTGCCGGGCGGCCTGCTGGACCGGTCCGACGGCCCCTACGAGGGGCGTGAGGGGCGCCGCCGGCTGGAGTTCGCCTGGTTCGCGCACGGCGAACTGGCCGGGCTCGACCTGCGCCCCCCGTTCCTGCGCGAGGCCCTGGGGCGCGACATGGCTCAGGTGCTGCACATCGTCTACCGCGACCCGCCGCCCCCCGAGGCGCCGCCGGCCCCTGCGCCCTCCCTTTCGAAAGCCATCGCGTGAACCCCAATGACCTGCAGGACTACCTGCACCAGCACATTCCCCTGTCCCGCGCCATGGCCGTGTCGGTGGCCGAGGCCTCCCTGCAGCGCGTGGTGCTGAGCGCACCGCTGGCGCCCAACATCAACCACCGCGAGACCGTGTTCGGCGGCAGTGCCTCGGCCGTGGCCATCCTGGCTGCCTGGTCCATGCTGCACCTGAAGCTGTCGGCGCAGAACCTGGGCAGCCGCTTGGTGATACAGCGCAACACCATGGAGTACGAGCTGCCCATCGACGGCAGCTTCACGGCCGTGGCCGAGGCGCCCACCGAGCAGGCCTGGCGCGCCTTCGTGCGCATGTTCGAGCGCAGGGGCCTGGGCCGGATCGAGCAGGCCTCGGCCCTGGTGTACCAGGGGCAGACCGCAGGGCGGCTCACGGGGGAATTCGTCGCCTTCGGGCAGGGGTATCGTTAGCCGGACTACGATCATCGCCTCGCAACGGGGAGACCACCATGGGACTTTTGGACGGAGTGATGGGCAATGCATCCAAGATCGATGCATCCAAGATCCAGGAAGAATTCAGCCGCATCCTGATGCCGGGCGAGGTGGTGGAGCACGCCTACCAGTTGATACGCGATTACTTCGTCTTCACCAACAAGCGCCTGGTGCTGGTAGACAAGCAGGGCATCACGGGCAGCAAGGTCGAATACCACTCGCTGCCTTACAAAAGCATCACGCACTTCAGCATCGAGACCGGGGGCACCTTCGACCTTGATGCCGAGCTCAAGATCTGGATCTCGGGCAGCGCCACGCCGTTCCAGAAGCAGTTCAACAAGAAGCTCAGCATCTACGACGTGCAGAGCGTGCTGGCGAGCTATGTGCTGAAGTAGGCGCAGGCTGCGAAAAGCGGCTGTGCAGACCCGCTTTTCCGCCGATTGCGCTGGCTGGCGCCGGGTTACGCTGGACCACCGGGCGATGGCATGCCCTGGTGCTTTGCCCCTGAAGCACCGGCTGCCCGATCCCGCAGGAGTCCACTGGCCATGTCACCCCTCATCTCCGGCCTTGCGTCGGTCGCATCCTTTCTCTACAACGCCGCCTCGGGCAGCAAGTCGGCGGCGACGCCGCGCGCCAGCCAGCCGGCCGAGGCCACGCCTTCGGCCGTGGTCACGCTGAGCAAGGAGGCCGAGGCCATGGCGGGATTTGCCGGCAAGGGCATCCTGATGACCTCCGGCAAGCTCGATGGCGCGGCCAGCACCGGCACGGCGCTCACGGCATCGCAGGCGGACCGGGCGGTGTCCAAGCAGGATTTCCAGGAGCTGCTGGCCAGCTTTGGCGCCAGCGATGCCCAGAAGGAGCAACTGGCCGCCGGTTTCGACGCCAACCAGGATGGCGCGATCTCGCGCGACGAATTCCTCAAAGGCATTGCCTCGACTTCGGGTGCCAAGGGTGGCAGCGAGCTGTCACAGTCGCTGCTGCAACTGGTGGACCGCCATGGCAATGCCAATGGCGTCGTGAACCAGGCCGAACTGGCGCAGCTCACCACGGCGTTCGCCCAGGCGCAACTGCGCAAAGTGGCCTGAGTTCCGCAGCTTCCAGGTCGCTTCAGACAAGAAAAAGCGTGGCCAGGCCACGCTTCTCTTTTGGGGGCATTTTTGTGCCTCTATATCCTGCCCATCAGCAGCAGGATCACCAGGATCAGCACCACCAGGCCCACACCGCCGCTGGGCCCGTAGCCCCACGAACGGCTGTGACCCCAGGTGGGCAAGGCCCCGATGAGGATCAGGATCAGGATGATCAGCAGAATGAGGGAGAGCGACATGGCAGTTGTCCTTTTGTTGTGGTAACTGCATTGTTCGCGGCCGTTTCCGTGGGGCCGGAAGGCGGGGGGCGCGGTGGGGCGTCGGCGTTTTCCGACAGGGCATGTGGGAGTCGTCCCCCCGGGTACAGACCTCAGTGCGCGTGCGGCGCGCCAGCCATGCGCTGCGGTGCGAGCAGGGTGGCGCGTTCCTCGAACTTCATGAAGGGCGTATCGCTGCTGTTGCCGCTGCGCTTGAACAGCTCCACCTGCTCCGTGAGCAGGCCCTCTTCGTAGCGGTACTGCTGTGTGATGCGGTAGTGGTTGAAGGGCGCGAACATGCTGACCCCGCGGGCTGCCATCTCCAGCGCGCCTTCGCGCAGGGCGTCGTCGATCTGGCCCGTGCCGTCGCCCATGCTGGAGCTCAGCCGTGCGGAGATGCTGCCCGTGCCCGTGCTTGCAGGGTAGTCCACCCGGAAGTAGTGCACCTGGTCGCGCGCGCCGGCAGATCCATCGTAGGCGCCGTGCCGGCGATGCTGCACCTTCACCGATTCCCAGTGTTGCGCATAGCGCCGCTGCGTGACGGAAAAGTCATAGTCATGCGCCGGTGCGCGCTGCCATTGGCCGTTGGCGAAGACATGGGCCAGGCCCGTGCCTACCCAGGCGATGGTGGCCTGCGCGGCGGGAAACGGGGTGTCGGACAGCGGCAGGCTCCCCGGCTTGCCCGACGCGGCGGCCAGCGTGGCGCAGCCTGCCAGCGCTGCGGCGGCGATCCTGCGGACCGCAGGCCATGGAAAGGAATGGGGGGGTGGTGCCTTGGGGGCGATGAAAGACATGGATGGCTCCTGGACAGGGATGGAATGTGGTGCAAGCGCACAACACCGCCAGCGTAGAAAATGCCGTGGAATTTGGGAAATCGATTCATTGGATGTTCAATATCCAAGAAATGGATTCACCATGAGCGGCAACATCCCGACCCATGCCAGGCACCTGCGGTTGCTCGCCGTGCTGGAGGCCCTGCTGGCCGAACGCAGCGTGACGGGCGCGGCCCGGCGCCTGCACCTGAGCCAGCCCGCCACGAGTGCGGCCCTGGCGCAGTTGCGCAATCTGTTCGCCGACCCGCTGCTGGTGCGCAGTGGCCGTGAGATGCTGCTGACCCCCCGCGCCCAGGCCTTGCTGCCCGATCTGCAGGAAACCATGCAGGCCGCCGGGCGCCTGTTTGCCAGCCGGGTCGCGCTGCCGCCTGCGCGGATGCAGCGTCACTTCCACCTGGCCGTGTCCGACGCGGTGGGCCAGGTGATCATTCCCGCACTGGTGAGCCAACTGGCTGCACAGGCACCTGGCATCACCCTGCGCCTTGGCAATGCCCCGGCGGAACTGCCCGATGCCGCACTGGCCGATGCCTCGCTGGACATGGTGATCGCCCACTACGAGCGGGCAGCGCCCGGGCTGCGTTCCACCACGCTGGTGCGCCACCCGCTGGTGGTGGTCGCGCGGCAGGGGCACCCCCTGGTGAAGGGGCGGATCACGGCGCGCCAGTTCGCGTCCTTGCCGCAAGTCACCATCTTTCCGCACGCCGCGGGCATCCAGGAGGCCTTGCAGTCCCTGTATGCCCGCACGGGCCAGGAGTTCCGGCTCGCCGCGTCGGTGCAAAACCTGTCGGTGGCGGCCGGCATCGTGGCACGCAGCGACGCCGTGGCATTGCTGTCAGAGCCGGCGGCGCGGCTGTACGCTGCTGCCTGGCATCTGCAAGTGCTCGCCTTGCCGGCAGGCTTGGCCCTGCCCCTGGTGCCAGTGCGCGCTTTCTGGCACGAGCGCAGCCAGCACGATGCCGCCAGCGCCTGGCTGCGGCGACAGCTCGTGGCCGTGTGCGCAGACCCTAATCCAGCGTGATCCCCGCCTTGGTGATCAACTGCTCGTACTGGCGGGACTTGGCCGCTGCGTTGCGGCCGATCTCGTCCACCGACCAGGCCAGCGGCTCGAAGGCGAAGGTGTTGAAGCGCTCGCGCACCTCGGGGTCGGCCAGCACGGCCAGCACATCGGCATGGACCTTGTTGCGCACGGAGGCCGGCACGCCCTTGGGCGCGACCAGCACCACGAAGGAATTCACGTCCAGCTGCGCCGGGCCGCCGGCCTCGGCCACGGTGGGCACATCGGGCAGCTGCGGGATGCGCTTGGGCGCGGCCACGGCCAGGTACTTGATCTTGCCGGCCTTGTAGACCCCCTGGCTCGAGGGAATGCTGGCAAAGCTCCAGGCCACTTCGCCGGTGGCCACGTTGGTGTACAGCTGGCTCACCTCCTTGTAGGGCACATGGGTCATGCGCACGCCGGTGATGGATTCGAGCCACTCTCCCCCCAGGTGGCCCGGGCTGCCCACGCCCCAGGAGCCATAGCTCAGCCCGCCGGATTTGGCCTTGGCGTCGTTCAGCAGGTCGCTCATGTTCTTCCAGGGGGACTGGGCCGGCACGGCCACCATGAAGGGCGTGCGGAACAGCGGTGCCACCGGGTCGAAGGTCTTGAGCGTATCGACGTTGCGCTTCTTGTACAGGTGCGGCACGGCAGCCAGGTGCTCGCTGTCCAGCTGCAGCAGCGTGTAGCCGTCGGCCGCGCCGCGCTTGGCCGCATCCATGGCGATGAAGCCGCCGCCGCCCGGGCGGTTGTCCACCGTCACCGCCTGCTTCCACTGGGCCGACAGCTTGTGCGCCACCAGCCGCAGCACGGCATCGGGTCCGCTGCCCACGGCAAAGGCCGTGTAGAGCGTGACCGGCTTGTTCGGAAAGTCGCTGCCCTGGGCCTGGCTGGTGCCCATGGCGGACAGCAGCAGGCCTGCACAGGCCAGCGGGGCGAGCAAGGGGGGGCGGGTGATGGGGTTCACGGGTGTCTCCTGGAAATGGATGGATTGTTTGATGACTGATTGACAGTATGCTGATGAAAATCATAGATCCGCTGGATCCCATGCGCGCTTGGTGAAAACCCTTGATGAGAATTTGGCTCGAAAAATGGGAGGCAAGTCTTGCCTTCATGGCCAATGCCTTGCTACACTAATTATCAGCATACTGATTAAATGTGTGAACGAGGTGAATGATGGAACAGACAAACGAGCAGGCCGCGGGCCTTCCGGTGCTGGTGGCGGGCGGCGGCATCGGCGGCCTGGCGGCGGCGCTGGCCCTGGTGCGCCAGGGCTTCGAGGTGCAGGTGCTGGAGCAGTCGCCGGCCATTGGCGAGATCGGTGCCGGCATGCAGCTGGGGCCCAATGCCTTCCACGCCTTCGATGCGCTGGGCGTGGGCGAGCGCGCGCGCAGCCGCTCGGTGTTCACCGACTACATGGTGATGCACGATGCGCTGGACGAGTACCAGGTGGGCCGCATTCCCACGGGCGAGGCCTTCCGTGCACGCTTTGGCAATCCCTATGCGGTGATCCACCGCGTGGACGCGCACAACTGCCTGCTCGAAGGCGCGCTGGCAACCGGGCGCGTGCGCCTGCAGACGCACACCCGCATCGAGCGGGTGGAGCAGGGCGCGGGAACGGTCACCGCCATCGACCAGCACGGCAAGGCCTGGCGCGGCGTGGCGCTGATCGGGGCCGATGGCGTCAAGTCCGTGGTGCGCCAGCAGTATGTGGGCGACCCGGCGCGCGTGACCGGCCACGTGGTCTACCGCGCCGTGGTGGAGCGCGAGGATTTCCCCGAGGAGCTGCGCTGGAACGCCGCCAGCATCTGGGTGGGCCCGCACTGCCACCTGGTGCACTACCCGCTGCGCGGCGGCGAGCAGTACAACGTGGTCGTCACTTTCCACAGCCGCGGCCAGGAAGAGTGGGGCGTGACCGAGGGCAGCCGCGAAGAGGTGCAGAGCTACTTCCAGGACATCTGCCCGCGTGCGCGCCAGCTGATCGACCTGCCCAAGAGCTGGAAGCGCTGGGCCACGGCCGACCGCGACCCCATCGCCCAATGGACCTACGGCCGCGCCACCCTGATCGGCGATGCCGCCCACCCCACCACCCAGTACCTGGCGCAGGGCGCCTGCATGGCATTGGAAGATGCCGTGACCCTGGGCGAGGCCCTGCGCGTGCACGGCAACGACTGGGACGCTGCTCTCGACCTCTACCAGCGCTCGCGCGTGGCACGCACCGCGCGCATCGTGCTCTCGGGCCGCGAGATGGGCCGCATCTACCACGCCAAGGGCGTAGAGCGCCTGGTGCGCAACGACCTGTGGCGCGGCCGCAGTGCCGAGCGCTTTTACGACGCGATGGAGTGGCTCTACGGCTGGAACGTGGGCAACTGCCTCGCGGCGCACTGAACCCCAAGGAGACAACACCGATGCAAGAACTTGGACGCCTGGAAGACCTGCCCCAGGACTACCGCGATGCACTCGCCGAGCGCAAGCTCGTGCCCCTGTGGCCCAGCCTGCGTGCCATGCTGCCGCCCGGCAAGCCCCGGCCGCGCACCCAGGCCACGCACTGGCCCTACGCGGCGTTGCGGCCGCTGCTGATGCGGGCGGGTGAGCTCACCCCCATCGAGAAGGCCGAACGCCGGGTGCTGGTGTTGGCCAACCCCGGCCATGGGCCGGACAGCATGCAGGCCAGTGCCGCCATGTACCTGGGCATGCAGTTGCTGCTGCCCGGCGAGTGGGCACCCGCGCACCGCCACACGCCCAATGCCGTGCGCATGGTGGTGGAGGGTGAGGGCGCCTACACCACGGTGGACGGCGAGCGCTGCCCCATGGCGCGCGGCGACCTGATCCTCACGCCCACCGGCCTGTGGCACGAGCATGGCCACGAGGGCACCGAGCCCGTGGTCTGGCTCGATGTGCTGGACCTGCCGCTGGCCTACTACCTGGAGGTCTCCTACCATGTGGACGGCCCGCGCCAGGACATCAATGGAGCCGCGGGCGACCGCGCCTACGCGCGCGGCGGCATGCTGCCCACGCCGGTGTTCGAGCGCACGGCGCGTGCTTACCCGCTGCTGCGCTACCCCTGGGCCCAGGCGCGCGCAGCGCTGCAGTCGCTGGCGGCCGACCAGCCCGCGCTGGAATCGGTGCAGATCACCTATGTGAACCCCGAGACCGGCGCCGATGCCGAGAACATCCTGGGTTTCTACGCGCTGATGCTGCGCCCGGGCCAGGTGCTGCGCCTGCCCGCGCGCTCCCCGGCCATGGTGTTCCACCTGATCGAAGGCGCGGCCGACGTGCAGGTGCAGGACGCGCAGCGCTTCGTGCTGGCCGAGGCCGACACCTGCTGCGCCCCGGGCTACACCGCCGTCACGCTGGCCAACCGTTCGGCCGATGCGCCAGCCTTTTTCTTCATCGCCGACGAGAGCCCGCTGCACCGCAAGCTGGGCGTGTTCGAGAACCGCGGCTGATGGCTGCGCACTACCCCACTTCTTTTGGAAAGCCCTGCATGCCCACCACCTACCTCTGGACCCCACCCGCCACCGTGTCCCTGCCCGTGCGCGGCCAGGCCGCGCGCCTGCCCGTGAACCGCCTGTTCTTCGTGGGCCGCAACTACCACGCCCACGCCGTCGAGATGGGCCGGCCTGTGGACAAGTCGCAGGAGCGGCCGTTCTACTTCACCAAGTCGCCCTCCACCGTGGTCGAATCCGGCGCCACCGTGGCCTACCCGCCGGGCACCGAGAGCTACCACTACGAGATGGAGCTGGTGGTGGCCATCGGCACCGCGGGCTTTCGCATCGCGCCAGAGCAGGCACACCACCACATCTACGGTTATGCCTGCGGCCTGGACATGACGCGGCGCGACCTGCAACTGGTGGCGCGCGACAAGGGCCGGCCCTGGGACCTGGGCAAGGACGTGGAGCAGTCGTCCATCGCCTCCGAGATAGTGCCCCTGCCCGGCGTGGTGATCGAGCGCGGCGCCATCGCGCTCAGCGTCAACGGCCAGGTGCGTCAGCAGTCCGGCGTGGACAAGCTGATCTGGAACATCCGCGAGCTCCTGGCAGACCTCTCGCAGTTCTACCACCTGCAGCCCGGCGACCTCATCTACACCGGCACGCCCGAGGGCGTGGGTGCCGTGCTGCCGGGCGACCGCATCGAGGGCCATGTGGACGGCGTGGGCAGCATCGCCCTCACCGTGGGCCCCGCAGAATGAAGCTGCACCACTTCTTTCGCAGCGGCACCTCGCACCGGCTGCGCATCGCGCTGAACCTCAAGGGCCTCACCGTCGAGCACATTCCCGTCGACCTGCGCCAGGAGGAGCACCTGGGCGAGGCCTACCGGGCGGTCAACCCGCAGATGCTGGTGCCCGCGCTGGAGCATGGGGGCCAGACCTTCATCCAGTCGCCCGCGATCATCGAATGGCTGGAGGAGCGCCACCCCGAGCCGCCGCTGCTGCCCGCCGGAGCCGACGCCCGTGCCCAGGTGCGGGCCCTGGCCGCGCTGGTGGGCTGCGACATCCACCCGGTCAACAACCGCCGCATCCTTGAATACCTGCGCCACCAACTGGGCTGCGACGAGGCGGCGGTGAACGCCTGGTGCGCCACCTGGATCTCGGCGGGCTTTGATGCCTACGAGGCGCTGCTGGCGCGCGATGGCGCGCGCGGCGCGTTCAGCTTCGGCCATGCCCCCACGCTGGCCGATGTCTACCTGGTGCCCCAGGTCGAGAGCGCGCGGCGCTTTCAGGTCGATCTGGCGCGCTGGCCGCTCATCAGCGCCGTGGATGCGGCCTGTGCGCAGTTGCCGGCGTTCCGCGAGGCAGCGCCTGCAGCGCACGCGCAGTGAGCGCGAGGGGCAGCATCCGATAGACTGCGGCCTCGCGGACTGCCGCCGTTTCTTATCTGTCGCTCTTGCTGCCCATGTCCTTCTCATCCCATTCCCCTGCGCTCGAAGAACTGCCCGGCCACTACATCCGCCGGCTGCAGCAGATCGCGGTGGCCATCTTCCTCGAAGAGACGCAGGAGTTCGGCATCACCCCCGTGCAGTTCGGTGCGCTGGCCGCCGTGCAGCGCGAGCCGGGGCTGGACCAGCGCCGCCTGGCTGGCCGCATCGGTTTCGACACCTCGACCATCGGCAGCGTGATCGACCGGCTGGAGGCGCGCGGCTGCATGGTGCGCAACAGCAGCCCGGGCGACCGGCGTGTGCGCCTGCTCACGCTCACGCCCGCGGGCGAAGACTTGCTGCGCCAGGTCGAGCCCGGCATGCGCCGCGCGCAAAAGCGCATGCTGGCGCCCCTGCCGCCCGAGCAGGGCGAGATGTTCATGGCCATGCTCAAGACCCTGGTCAATGCCAACAATGTGCTCAGCCGCGCTCCCAGCACCCCCATCACGCCCGAACTGCCGGCCTCGCGCACCCGCGCCAAGGCCAGCAAAGGCTGAGCAGAAATAAAGAAAAGGCGGCGAGCCCGAGGGCTGCGCCGCCTTGTCTTGGCCCAGGGCCTGCGATCAGTGCGCCCCGCCCGCGTCGGCGGGTGCCGCACCGCCTTGAACGGGCCGCTTGGTCAGCCAGATCAGCCCGATCAGCAGCAGGAACAGCCCGGCCGATCCGAGGAAGATGTCGTTGGCGGCCCGCGTGAAGGCCTGCTGGTCGATCAGCCGGTTGACCTGGGCCAGCGCCTGCAACTGCGTCATGCCCGAGGCCATCAGGTTGTCCAGCGTGGCGCCGAAAACGCCCTGGCCCTGGATCAGGCCCTCGGTCATGTGGGCATGGTGCATGGCGGCGCGGCTCTCCCACAGCGTGGTGGCGATGGACGTGCCCATGGCCCCGGCGGTGATGCGCACGAAGTTGCTCAGGCCGGCCGCAGCCGGAATGCGCTCCGGCGCAATGCCCGCCAGCGTCAGCGTGGTCAGCGGGATGAAGAAGAACGCCATGGCCGCCCCCTGCAGCAGCGTGGGGATCAGGATGTGCATGAAGTCCGTCTGCACGGTGAACTGCGAACGCATCCACAGCACGATGCCGAACACGATGAACGCGCCCGTCGCCATGCGCCGCGGGTCCCACTGGCCCACCTTCTTGCCCACCAGCGGCGTGAGCAGGATGGCGAACACCCCCACCGGTGCCAACGCCATACCGGCCGAGGTGGCGGTGTAGCCCATCCACTGCTGCAGCCACAGGGGCAGCAGCACCACGTTGCCGAAGAACAGCGCATAGGCCACCGAGAGCGCCAGCGCACCGAAGGTGAAATTGCGGCCCTTGAAGAGCTTGAGGTCCACCACCGGGTGCTTGTCGGTCAGCTCCCAGACCAGGAACACGGCAAAGGCCACCACCGCGACAACGGCCATGACGATGATCTCGTTGGAGGCGAACCAGTCGAGCTCCTTGCCCTTGTCGAGCATGAGCTGCAGCGCACCCACCCACAGCACCAGCAGGGACAGGCCCACGGTGTCGATGGGCAGCTTGCGGATCGGTGTCTCGCGCTTGCGGTAGATGCCCCAGGTGAGCACGCCCGCGAGCAGACCCACCGGCACGTTGATGTAGAAGATCCACGGCCAGGAGATGTTGTCCGTGATCCAGCCGCCCAGGAGCGGCCCCACCACGGGCGCGACCAGGGTGGTCACGCCCCACAGGGCCAGTGCCGTGCCGGCGAGGGCCCGCGGGTAGCTGGCCAGCAGCAGGGTCTGCGACAGCGGGATCATGGGCCCGGCGACCAGGCCCTGCAGCACGCGGAAGAAGACCAGCATCTCCAGCGACGAGGCAAAGCCGCACAGCCAGGAGGTCAGCACGAACAGCATCACGCTCATGGTGAACAGGCGCACCGCGCCGAAGCGCTGTGTGAGCCAGCCCGTGAGCGGGACCGAGATGGCGTTGGCCACACCGAAGCTGGTGATGACCCAGGTGCCCTGGCCCGGGCTCACGCCCAGGTCACCGGCGATGGCGGGGATGGAGACGTTGGCGATGGACGAGTCCAGCACGTTCATGAACGTGGCCAGCGACAGCGACAGCGTGCCCAGCAGCAGGGCCGTGCCCTGCAGCGGAGGGTAGGCCGCAGGCGGCCCGGGTGGGGCTGCCGCAGGTGCCGGGGGCGCCGCGGGCGCGGCCCCCAGGTCTGCAGTGGGGTTGGCGGTGCTCATGCGAACCCCCGCTTACTGCACCACGGGTGCACGCACAGGGGCCGATGCGTGGTTCTGCGACTGCACCGCCGTGCCGCCGGCCTGCGCCTGGGGCGGCAGCTTGGGCGAGGCCACCGCGACGGCCTTGCGGCCCAGGTTGGCGGCGATGATGTTGGCCACCTCGTCGTCGGCGGCCTTGAACTGCGCGTCGAACACCGCAGTGGAGGCCACGGGCGTGGTGCGCTGCGTGTCGGCCAGGGTCTTGCCGCTCTGGTTGGCGGTGTCCACCTTCACTTCCATCGACAGGCCCACGCGCAGGGCGTTCTGCGCCACTTCCTTGGGGTCGAGCGTGATGCGCACGGGCACGCGCTGCACCACCTTGATCCAGTTGCCGGTGGCGTTCTGCGCGGGCAGCAGGGCAAAGGCCGCACCCGTGCCGGCGCCCAGGCCGGCCACGGTGCCGTGGTAGATGACCTTGGTGCCGTACACGTCGGCCTCCAGTTCGGCGGGCTGGCCGATGCGCAGGTTCTGCAGCTGGCTTTCCTTGAAGTTGGCGTCCACCCACAGGTCGTTCAGGGCCACCAGGGTCATCAGCGGGGCGCCGGCCTGCACGCGCTGGCCGACCTGCACGCCGCGCTTGGCCACATGGCCGTCGAGCGGGGCCACCAACTGGGCGCGCTGCACGGCCAGGTAGGCCTCGCGCACGCGGGCCGAGGCGCGCTGCACATTGGGATGCTGCTCGATCGAGGTGCCCTCGGTCTGCGTCTGGCTGGCGGCCAGTTGCTCCTGTGCGGCCACCACGGCGGCCTGGGCGGCGGCCACGGAGCTCTTGGCGGCGGTGACCTGGGCCGTGGCGTGCTGGAACTCTTCCTTGCCCACGGCGCCGCTGGCCATCAGCGGGGCGCGGCGGGCCACGTCGTCCTGCAGGCGGGCGGCTTCGGCCTGGGCACGTGCCAGGTCGGCGCTGCGCAGGCTGACCTGGGCCTTCAGGGTGGAGTTGTTGGCGAACAGGGTGCGCACTTCGCGCACGGTCTGCGCCAGCTGGGCTTCGGCCTGCTCCAGCGCCACGCGGGCGTCGGCCGGGTCGAGCTTGACCAGCAGCTGGCCGGCCTTCACATAGTCGGTGTCGTCGGCGCCGATGGAGACCACGGTGCCGCCGATCTGCGGCGTGATCTGCACCACGTTGCCCGCCACGTAGGCGTTGTCGGTGGTTTCCACGTGGCGGCCATTGGCCCAGTGCCAGCCGCCCCAGCCCAGGGCGGCGATGGCCACGGCGGCGGCGATCAGGGTCAGGCCGCGGCGGCGCGCGGGGTTGGATGCTTGGTGGTTGGGGGTGGCGGATTCGCTCATGGCAAGGGTCCTCTGTGTGCTTGTTGTGTGTGGTTTTGTCGGTAGGGTGTCAGTGCGCTGCGGCGGTCTGCAGCGTGGCCGTGTCATCGGTCCAGCCGCCGCCCAGTGCCTTCATCAGCTGCAGGCGGGTGTCGAGCTGGCGGGCGCGCAGGTCCACGGCCAGGCGGCGCTGGGCCAGCACCTGGCTTTCGGTGGTCAGCACGACGAGGTAGTTGCCCAGGCCGGCGCGGTAGCGCTCCTGCGCAAAGCGGTAGGCCTTCTCGGCGCTGGCGGCGGCATCGTCCTGCAGCGCCTGCTGGCGCGTGAGCGACTGCACCGAGGCCATGGCGTCACCGGCTTCCTTCACCGCGTCGAGCACCATGCCGTTGTACTGGGCGATGGCGGCGTCCAGTTCGGCCTGGCGGCCGCCGAGCTGGGCGCGCAGCCGGCCGCCATCGAAGATCGGCAGGCGCAGCGCGGGCGTCACGCCCATCTGGCGCGAGCCGGCGTTGAACAGGTTGTCCAGCCCCAGCGAGTTCAGGCCGATGAAGGCACCGATGTTGATGTTGGGATAGAACTCGGTGCGCGCCACCTTCACGCCCTGGGTGGCGGCCTCCACGCGCCAGCGCGCGGCCACCACGTCGGGGCGGCGGCCCAGCAGGTCGGCGCCCAGGGCCTCGGGCACGGGCAGGGGCTGCAGTGCAGCCAGTTGGGGCGTGAGTGCGGGCAGGGCATCGGGGGCCTGGCCGCTGAGCACGGCGATCTGGCGGCGTGCCAGGGTGATCTGCTCGTCCAGCGCCTCGATCTGCGTGCGCGCATCGGGCACGGCGGCCTGGGCCTGCGTCAGCTCGACCTGGCTGTCCAGGCCCGCAGCCACGCGGTCGCTGGTCAGGCGGCGCTGCTCTTCGCGCTGCTCCAGGGCGCGCACAGCCACGTCGCGCTGCGCCACCAGGCGCGCCAGCGCCACATAGCTGCGGCCCACCTGGGCGGCCAGGGTGTTGGCGGCCGCCGCCGCATCGGCCTGCGCGGCACGGGCCTGGCCCAGCGCGGCCTGCAGTTCGGCCGCATGCTGGCCGAAGAAGTCGGGCGACCAGCTGAAGGTGGCCTGCACCGTGCCGCTGTTGTAGGTATTGCCGGCAATGGGCGCGGGCACCAGGCCATGGGCGGTGTAGCGCTGGCGCGTGGCGTCCACGCCCAGGTTCACCTGCGGGCCATTGGCGGCTTCGCGCACCTGGCTCAGGGCCACGGCCTGCTCCAGCCGGGCGCGGCTCACGGCCAGACTGGGGCTGCCTTGCAGGGCCTTGTCGACCAGGGCGTTGAGCTGGGCATCACCGAGTGTGGTCCACCACTGCGAGGGGGCGGCCGATTCGCTGGCCGAGGGGCTCAGACCAGCGGCGGCGGGTGTGGTCTGCGCAAGCGGAGTGTGCGCCGGCCCCGGGCTGGCACAGCCGACCAGGAACAGGGCGGCCGCGAGCGCGACGGCCGACACGGCGAAGTGTGCCGCCATGGCGGCACGGGTGGACAGGGATGTGGTGGCTTGGGACATGGTGTGTTTGTTGTTTGTTTCTTGGAAAAGTCCGGGATGGGGAGGGCGTGCGGGGTCAGGCCGCTGGCGGTTCCTGCTGTTGTTGTTGCTGCTGTTCCTGGCGCACGGCCTCGCCGTTGGCCAGCATGCGGCGCAGCATGCTCAAGAGCAGCTGCCATTCATCGCGTGTGAAGCCGCGCAGGTGGTTGTTGAGCACCTCGGCCAACACTGGAGGCACCTTGGCGGCAACCTTCTCGCCCTCGGGTGTGAGCACCACATGCACCACGCGCCGGTCGGTGGTGGAGCGTTCGCGCAGCACCAGGCCCTTGGACTCCAGGCGGTCCAGCGTGCGCGTCATGGAGGCCGCGTCCGTCTCCAGCTCGCGCACCAGCAGGGCCACCGTGGCAACGGCCTGGCCTGTCATGGCCTGGCATTTGGAGATCTTGAACAGCGGCAGCCACTGGGCGAAGGTCAGGTCGTGGGTGGACAGTTGCGCGTCGGCCTGTGTACGGATGGACGACATCACCTTGCGCATCAGGTAGCCCACGCTTTCCTCGGCAGGGCTGTGGCCGTTGCCGTAGAAGGACACGTCGGGCGAAGAGGGAGAGGGGGTCGATGTCATGGGTGGTAATTTAATTGACTAGACAATGATTGTCTTTGCAAGTATTTAATTCTTGAGTTGTTGGCAGGGGATTGGCGACGGCCTGGCCGCTGGCTGCGGGCAGGCGGGAGGACCGATATAGTCGGGCGACCATTCCTGTCCCTTGCCTGTGCTCCGCACACCTTGTGTCCATGACCTCCACTGCCTCTTCTGCTGCCGACGTTTCCCTGCTGCGCATTGCCGTCATGGGGGCCGGCGCCGTGGGCTGCTACTACGGCGCGTTGCTGGCACGGGCCGGCCACGCGGTCAGCCTGATCGGCCGCCAGTCCCATGTGCAGGCGGTGCAGCAGCGCGGCCTGCGCTTGGAGACGGCGCTGCTCGACGTGCAGGTACCCATGCAGGCCAGCACCGAGGCCAGCGCAGTGCAGGGCGCCGACGTGGTGCTGTTCTGCGTGAAGTCCACCGATACCGAGGCCGCCGCGCGCGCGATCCAGCCCTGGCTGGCACCCGGGGCCCTGGTGCTCACGCTGCAGAACGGTGTGGACAACGACGAGCGCGTGCGCGCCGTGCTCGACCGGCGCACGCCCGTGGCGGCCGCCGTGGTCTACGTGGCCACCGCCATGGCCGGCCCCGGGCATGTGCAGCACCACGGCCGGGGCGAACTGGTGATCGCCCCGTCGCCGCGCAGCGAGGCCGTGGCCGCGCAGTTCGGGGCGGCCGGCATCCCCACGCAGATCTCGGACAACGTGCGCGGAGCGCTCTGGGCCAAGCTGGTGCTCAACTGCGCCTACAACGCGCTGTCGGCCCTGTCGCAGCAGCCCTACGGGCAATTGGTGCAGGCCCCCGGAGTGACGGACGTGATCGCCGATACCGTGGCCGAATGCCTGGCCGTGGCCAAGGCCGATGGCGTGACCATCCCGGGTGACGTGGCTGCGGCCGTGCGCGGTATACCGGCCACCATGCCGGGCCAGCATTCGTCCACCGCGCAGGACCTGGCGCGGGGCAAGCCTACCGAGATCGATCATCTCAATGGGTATGTGGTGCAGCGTGGCGAGGCGCTGGGGGTGCCCACGCCGCTGAACCGGGCGTTGCAGGTGTTGGTGAAGTTGGCTGAAGGGCGGCGGGGTTCTGGTGGGTGATGGTTCTTTGTTTCCGTTTGGGCTGCATGCTTTGTTGAAGGGCGGGAGCCGGGATGTGCGCCCGGCGGCGCACCTACTTTCTTTTTGCGCAAAAAGAAAGTAGGCAAAGAAAAGGCGCCCCGCTGTCTGCGTCCCTTCGCTTCGCTGCGGGCAACCTGTGATGCTCGGTCCTGGGGTGGCGTCGCGGAACTCGCTTCGTTCTTCGAACTCCGCT
>JAESFW010000243.1_pt1 | contig 58745 bp, 49 predicted proteins | sample 9269481 | NCBI WGS metagenome assembly JAESFW01 (sample SAMN14515350, study PRJNA621654) | algae metagenome | isolation source: Lyngbya sp. HA4199-MV5 and co-occurring heterotrophs from soil with... | place: USA: Ahupuaa O Kahana State Park, Hawaii | collected 2009-07-21 | reverse complement strand
CGCAACTGGTATGAGGTGAAACGCAACTTATTCAATCCCCTTATTGCCGCGTTCATTCAAGACCATCTGGCTCAGTTGGCTGTCGTTTAACCCCTATCGCAGCGCTTCTGTCAATGCGTAAGTTCTATTTACATTCAATTTCCCAATTTTTTCTCAGGGCAACCAGGTACTGCTGGCGTTAGCTTGAATCTATCAACCCTAGCAATGAGGTGCATCATGGCACGTCCCAAACGAAACTCTGCTGTTCTAGAACGAGCCGATCGACGCAATGAAAGCTTACGTTCCATTAATCCAGAGCTAGACTTTGGCGGCGGGCTGACTGTAGCCGCCTATACCACCACAATTGACGATCTGCGGTCTAAGTTAGCGGCTTATAACACGGCTCTCTCTGCGATCGACAAGCTTGCCGATGATGTGAAGAGTGCAGAACGGGTAGCAACAGAAATGTCAGAGAAAATGCTGCTGGGTGTGGGCAGTCGCTTTGGCAAAGCTAGCCAGGAATACGAAATGGCGGGTGGCTCACGGCGCAAAAACCGCCGTCGGTCTACAATGACTGCTCCGTCAACGACTACAACCCCATCAGCAACTGCGTTCCCCACTGCTTCTGCCCCAGCTAGCAATGGTGCCGCCCCCGTAACGGTTGCCTGAGTCAATCAACCTAAAACACTCCCACTCAGACCGCCGATTTCTTTGAAGAAATCGGCGGTCTTTGGCTATCCCGAACGCTGATACCGCCACAAAGCACTTGTTCCAACACATCAGGCTAGGGGCTGGAACCCTTGCTGCAACTTATGTGTAGTAGTAATTGATGACAGCCCCTAGACAACGGCTGACCCACGCGCAGGGTTAGGGAACGATCGCTAGTCCTGGCATGATTTGGGTTGCTAGCCAACACTTCTTTGCAGCACTACCCTTTAGCCCTCATCCCTCATCCCTCCCTTGTCCGATCGCCCCCTCCGACCGACAATAGAGATCACTGCACCAGGAGAGAGACGTGAGTCAGTCATTCGATTACGATTTGGTCATTATTGGAGCCGGGGTTGGCGGACACGGAGCAGCAATCCACGCAGTCAGTTGCGGGCTAAAAACAGCCGTTGTTGAAGCCGCTGATATGGGTGGCACCTGCGTCAATCGGGGCTGCATTCCCTCTAAAGCGCTGCTGGCAGCATCGGGACGGGTACGTGAGTTGCAAGATGCACCGCACCTCAAAGCGTTGGGCATTCAGCTAGGTGATGTGGCATTCGATCGACAGGCGATCGCCGATCATGCCAACAGCATCGTCACCAAACAGCGAGAGGCGTTGATTGGTAGTCTGAAGCGGCTGGGTGTAGACACGATTCATGGCTGGGGCAAAATTGCGGGCGTTCAGAAAGTCTCAGTTGCCACGAAGGACGGCGAAAAGACCATCACCGCAAAAGATATTCTGCTGGCACCCGGTTCCGTGCCCTTTGTACCTCCTGGTATTGAGCTGGATGGCAAGACCGTCTTTACCAGCGACGATGCCGTGCGGTTAGAGTCGCTGCCACCCTGGATTGCGATCGTCGGTAGTGGTTACATTGGTCTGGAGTTTGCCGATGTCTACTCCGCACTGGGCTGCGAAATCACCCTCATTGAAGCGCTCGATCAGCTCATGCCAGGTTTTGACCCCGATATTGCCAAGCTGGCTCAACGCGTCCTCATCACCCCCCGCGACATTGAAACGAAAGTTGGCGTACTGGCAAAGCGCATTACGCCCGGTTCTCCTGTGGTGATTGAACTGGCAGATGCCAAGACCAAGGAAACTGTGGAAGTCCTGGAAGTTGATGCTTGCCTGGTGGCGACGGGACGAGTGCCGCTGACCAAAGATTTGGGGCTAGATGCCGTCGGGGTGGAAACTGTGCGACCGGGCTTTATCCCCATCAATGACCACATGGCAGTGCTATCGAATGGTGAACCCGTGCCTCATCTCTGGGCGATCGGTGATGCTACAGGTAAACTCATGCTGGCTCATGCCGCCTCAGCTCAGGGCGTGGCAGCAGTGGAGAACATCTGCGATCGCCCCCGTGCCGTTGACTACCACAGCATTCCCGCCGCTGCCTTTACCCATCCCGAAATTGGCTTTGTGGGCTTGACCGAACCTGCTGCAAAGGAAAAAGGCAAGGCAAAGGGCTTTGAAATTGCCGCGGTTCGCACCTACTTTAAGGGAAACGCGAAGGCGATCGCAGAAGGCGAAACCGAAGGCGTGGCAAAAGTGATTTACCGTCAGGATACAGGCGAAGTGCTGGGCGTTCACATCTTTGGTCTCCATGCCTCTGATTTGATTCAAGAAGCGGCAAACGCGATCGCGCAACGGCAATCAGTACAAGATCTTGCCTTCCTGGTACACGCTCATCCCACACTGTCAGAAGTGCTGGATGAGGCATATAAGCGAGCGGTGACGGTGCATTAGGGGAGAAGGCAGAAGGCAGACGGCAATATAGTTGTTGGTTTTTAGTTTTTAGTTTTTAGAAGAAGTCAGAAAAAGCTCATGCACTAACAACCAACAACCAACAACTAACAACTGGTTCAACTCAAAACTCTTTTTTCTGCTCACTCCTCACTCCTCACTCCTCACCCCCCTCTCACTCAAAAATCACACTAATTTCGTATGTTTTGATACGTTCTCTCCCCGTACCTTTCCAGACTTAGGTTACGCTATCAAGAGCATTATCTATTCTTGGCATCGAGCAATGGTCATGCATTGTTTCGATCGACCCTCCTGTTCCCTTTACGTTCAAGCTAACCGATGCAGATCCGTCGTCGCCCACCGAATCCTGCGGTTTCTGTGCAGGAATTGCGCTATCAGGTAAAAGTTCCTGATGCGGCTCCTCGTCATATTTTGGAGGAAATTGTCTGGCAGAAAGAGGCTGAAGTGGCTCAACTGCGCGATCGCGTGCCTCTACTGGAGCTGCAAAAACAAGTCAAAGATCTGCCTCCTCCTCGATCGTTCTTGCAGGCACTCCAGCATGGCAAGACTCGTCCAGCCGTCATTGCTGAAGTCAAAAAAGCGTCTCCTAGCAAGGGCGTGATTCGGGAAGATTTTGATCCCGTGGCGATCGCCCACTCTTACGAACAAGGTGGGGCGACTTGCCTTTCGGTCTTAACGGATCAGAAATTCTTTCAAGGTAGCTTTGAGTACCTTGCGCAGATCCGTGCGGTGACTGAGTTGCCGCTGCTGTGCAAAGAATTTGTCATTTACCCCTATCAAATGTACTTGGCACGGGTGAATGGTGCCGATGCCGTGCTGCTGATTGCGGCGATTTTGTCGGATAAAGACCTCCAGTATTTTCTCAAGATTGCGTCTACGCTCGGCATGGCGGCGTTGGTGGAAGTGCATACTCTGGCGGAACTCGATCGCGTGCTGGCGCTGGATGGGGTCAACCTCATTGGCATCAACAACCGCAACTTAGAGGATTTTTCGGTTGATTTGCAGACCACGCAACGCTTGCTGGACGATCGTCGAGAACAGGTTCGATCGCGCGACATCCTGGTTGTGAGTGAATCTGGTTTGTACACACCTGACGACTTACAGGTTGTTTCAACGGCTGGTGCAAGTGCAGTGCTGGTGGGCGAAGCGCTGATGCGCCAACCCGATCCCGGTGCGGCGCTGGCAAATCTTGTCACTGGAGCAGTAAACCCTTCAGCTACGGATGGCTTTCCCTGAAAGCGCTTCATCGGAAGTGGTGATGTCGGTGTAGTCCAAGACGCTTGCATCGCTCCAGGTTGGCATTTAGTCGTTGTTAAGTTTTTAGTTGTATAGCCTTAAAGCCTACCAGTCGCACCAGAAATGGGCATACCCTGCGGGAAGCAAGCTACAAGAAACGTTTTTAGTCAGCCGCACCAATCGAGCGGTTAGTCTAACAACTAACAACCAACAACTAATTACTTTACAAACCCTTAGCTCTTGCCCAGTGATTCACGCTATAAGGTAGTCAGTTTTCATGGAACCCATTCCCCTTCCGTCTCATATTCACTACGAGCTTCTGCTTCAGCTTTTAGAGCGGCAGACCATGGCTGCTGTGGGTCGTCAGGCTCCATCACAGGCACAGGTGCATCAGCTTATCATCACGCTTCGCAAAGCACTGGCGCTCCAGAAACAATTAGAAGAAGACTGCGAACGCCATCACTTGCCGATCGAGTACCGTTGGTCACTCAATCACCTTACGCCTGAGCAAGCCTTGTCTGAAGCGGTGCTGATGCAAAAAGAGTAGGGTGAGGGTTGAAGGCGCACTCTACAAGAGGCGCTGTAGTAGACGCTGTCGGCACTTGGGTCTTTAAACTTGGGCTTTGATAGATCGGTACGGGGCGATCGGGTTCAGCGACGAAATTGTTGCAAAGGTATCGCTTACGGTGGCGATTCTGCACCTGATCTACTACTTTAGATTCAATCTAGCGGTCGGCGTAGTGAATTTGAGGTGATAGATCGTCAGCGGTAGCTTCAGGGTTTGTGCTTCAGTTGTGAAAGCTGAAGTCGCTAAGGAACGTGCTTTAAGTGTTAAACTCTGGAGCCTGATACCAGATTGGCACGCTACCAGCACGGCTCATCGTTTTCGGGAGGTCCTGTGTGTCTGAACCGAATCTAGCCTATAGTTCTTTGCTGTCGGAGGGTAGACACTCTGACGATAAGAGCCTGCCCGATGATAAGAGCCTGCTGGATAGTCATGGTACCGCTGCGCTAGAGGCTCAGCGCCAGCAATGGGAGCAAGAGCAAGCGACGCTACAGGCTGAACTGAGGCAGGCGCGATCGGTGTCCCATGAGCAGATTGAACGCATTCGTCATTTGGAGCAGGCGCTTGACCAATCAGTCGCGTCGCTGCGTGAAATGCGGCTACAAGTTGTTGATCAGCATCTTCTAGAGGCACAGCTTGCCTCAACAGAAGAAATTTCTAACATTCAGCAGCAGGCGATCGGGCGCTTGAAGCTACAGCTAGCACAACAGCAGCAGGCATTGAGCGTTCAGTTAGTTGAAATGCAAACGCGCGATCGCTCTTTACAGGCGCTGTTACACACGATGGAAGCGCTCACCCAGATGCAACAGCAGGCGGTAGAGCAATTGCAAACTCAGATGGTCAGCGATCGTACCGAGGTAGACGCGCACCAACACCAGCTCGAAGAACGCCTGGTGCATCTGCAAGCAGATTTGACCACTCAGCCACCGTGCCTTGAACCGCCATTGCCTGATACTCAAGCGCTATCTGAACGGTTAACCGCACGGTTGACAGAGGCACAGGTTCACGTCAACGAGCTCTCTCTGATTCTGAACGATCGCCAGATGGTGCTCAGGCAGCTTGAAGCTGAACTACAGCAGGCGCAATTGACTCTACAAGAGCAGCAGGCATTGCTCACTCGCTTGCAGCAAATCCCGGTATACAGTCGCTCGACGGGTGCGATCGCGGCTTCAGCCACTCCTGCGCCGGGAGACACATCAGCGATTACGCCTGACTTAGCGACTGCCCACGCCAAGATCGTGGCATTGGAGGCTCAAGCAGCCAAGCAAACGACAGCTCAAGCAATGCTCAGACATGCCTGCCAGGAATTGGAAGAAGAGCGCGATCGCCAGCAAGCCCGCATTGCAGCACTGGAAAGCCAAACCACTGATATGCAAGAGCAAATCTTGCGGCAGGCGCAGCAAGCCAGCGAGTATGAGACCGCGATTCAACACTGGAAAGATCGCTGCTTCAGCAGTCAACACGGTGTCCTTAACCTGAAAACACTCTTAGACCAGGCGTTGCCTGATCCTCCAACTGAACTGGCAGACATATTTGCCGCACTCCTGGCTGCTGCGGAAGAAACCGTAGAACCTGGTAGCCCTGGTTTGCCCTCTGCAACCGCTTTCAATCGTGAGCCAAAAGTCGATTTGCCAGACTTTCTACTGCGTCGCCGTAACCACAAAACGCGCCGATCGTAACAGGGTCGTGCTTACTTGGGTTGAGCATTCAGGCTGCGGCTGGTTTCAATCAACTGTTTCAAATCCAGTACCTTTGTGCCATCCCCACCTACAATAAACGGCAGGTTGCCATTCCACTTTTCGATCGCCTGTCGTTGCAATAATTCAGGCGTTAAGTTTTCGCGCAGTAACCGTTGGGCTTCTGCGTCGCCTTTCGCTAAATTAACTCTGGCTTCGGCTTCCTTCACGGCTTTCAATGCCACAAATTCTGCTCGTTTTGCCTCTTGCTCAGCCACTTGCTTTGCCTCTACCGCGTCACTAAAGCGCCTGGTGAAGTGGACATGGACGAGCGAGATGTCATCCACAGCCAGGTCATAAGGGGTGAGGCGTTCGGTCAGGGCACGATCGACGGCTGTTTTCACGTCTCCCCGTTTAGTGATGATTTCCTCTGCGGTATACATCGCCATTACCGCTTTTAAGACTTCTTCAACGGCTGGATTGATGATGCTTTCAACGATCGCGCTTTCATTACCGATGCGTTGAAAAACAACATTGGCTTTTTCAGGCACAAGATGCCAATTCAGGGCAACGTCCGTATAAACATCCTGGAGATCTTTGGAGGATGCTTCTGCTGTAATTTGATGGCTCTGCACCCGCACACTGAGCTTTTGAACGGTTTGAACAAGCGGGATGACTGGATGAATGCCTTCACCCAAAACCGCTTCCTGCACTTCTCCGAAGGTCATCAGCACACCCCGTTCGCCAGCGTTGACAATAACAAAAAAGCTAGAGACTAAAGCCAGCAGCAATAACAGCAAGATAACTTTTGCTGCCGTATAGGCATCCTTCTGGCTTTTGAGTTTGCCTTTTAAGGGGCTAATGCTTGGTGCTGCCGATTTTGATTGATTGGAAGGGTCTAGGAGGTCAGTCATACAAGTTAGCCATACAAATTGCGGATGTTCAAGCCTTGTATGGGGGCAGGCAGATTCTACGGCGGATAAGCGTCATGCTTTTGAGACCCAGCTCCCTAACGCTGAATGAATGCTATGGGCTGTCATCAATTAGTACTACACATTCCTTGCAGCAAGGGTTCCAGCCCCTAGCCTGGTGTGTGGGGACGGGCGTGACACTGCTGATATTGCAAGGTTTCGGAGCTAATTGATGACACTCCCTAGAACCTTTATGGATACAGGTTAATGCCTGCCAATTGATTCAACTTTAAGCGATCGCGGCAAGTAAATGCCATTTCGTAAGGTTGGGTTGTACCGATAGCGGCAACCCAGCGTTAGAGTCTATTTTGTTGGTTTACCCTGCGGGAAGCAAGCTACGCAAGGCTCAACCCAACCTACAGCAGGATAAGGGGTCATGAGTTTTGTCAGTCGATCAGGTGTTTTGTCTCAAGCAAAACTCCCAATGCCTCGCTATCTCTGAACAAGACAACAAAGCACTGGGAGTACACAAAATTAAGTGTTAGTAAACTCTTTGCGAAACCTTATGCTTCAACTGCCACGGGTGAAGCGGCGACGGTTTCAGCCACAGGATAAACGCTGACTTTCTTCTTGCTTTTGCCGTAGCGCTCAAATGTCACGATGCCATTGATCAGGGCAAACAGGGTGTCATCACTACCGCGACCAACGTTGTTACCAGGATGAATTTTGGTGCCACGTTGACGGATCAAAATGTTACCTGCTTTCACAGTTTGCCCACCGTAGCGCTTCACGCCGAGGCGCTGAGCATTTGAGTCACGACCGTTCCGTGTACTACCTGTCCCTTTTTTGTGAGCCATAATTTCCCCCAGCCTTTCGTTTTTAACGGACGCTTCTATCAGAAGTCTAATTCACATCAATCTTCGATCGCCGCCGCGCCAAGCTCAAAGTCAGAGCGTGATCGCATTGGTTATTCTTCGTCAGCTTCTACTGCTGGCTCAGCTTCTTTTGCTGGAGCAGCTTTTTTACTCGCCTTGGAGCTAGAACCACCCACATTAATGCTATCAATCATCAACCGAGTAAGGTCTTGACGATGCCCTTGCTTTTTGCGGGTTTTCTTCTTAGGGCGCATTTTGTAAACGATGATCTTGCGATCGCGCAGATGCTGCATTACCGTTGCTTCAACCGTTGCGCCCTCAACCAGCGGTTGTCCCACGCTAATATCGCCATCATCCTGGATGAATAGCACTTTGTCGATCGTAATTTGAGTATCGGGTTCAGCCGGGAGGCGATTGATGTCATAGAACCGACCGGGTTCTACCCGTATCTGTTTGCCGCCCGCTTCAATAATTGCGTAAGTAGTCATGAGATCGTCCTGAAAGTTGCCGTACAGGTAGCCTTAGAGAGTTTTGAATTCTAAGTTTTGAATGAGAAAAGCCGTCTTTAGCTCAACGCTCAAAACTCTTCCTTCATCACTCGCTTACAGGCTTTTTGTGTGCCTGACCTGTTCCGAGCAGGAATAGACAGCCAGTTAATCAGTATCGCTATTACGGAAGGCACCTGTCAAGCAGTGAGCAAGAATTGTTTTGGGGATCGGAGCAATCGCCACTTAGCCACTTCCCGCAGAAGAACTTGAGTGAAAGAGACCTTTTTCAGTACAAACGGCTGTGAGCGGTCGATCCCACGGATCTTCTAGCAGGGCAGGCAGATACGCCAGGTCAAACACAATGCCGATCGTGGTTTTTTCTGCCCAAGCAGGGGAAGCCAAGAGGCGATCGTAAAAACCACCACCGTAACCTAACCGATAGCCGCGCTGATCGCAGGCGATCGCAGGCACCAACAGCAAATCTACTTGCTCTGGAGCCAATATCGGCGAGTCTGGATGCGGTTCGAGAATGCCATAGGCTCCCGCTCGAAATGGCAGAGATGCTTGCGGACTCCAGGTATGCCAGTGCAGCGTTTTACCCATACAGCGCGGAAAGCCCCAGACTTTCTCCAGTGCAAACAGTGCGCGAAGATCCGGCTCTTGCCGAATGCTGAAGTACGCCAGCACCGTTTGAGCCTGAATAAATAGAGGAGACGATCGCAAATGCTCACAAAGCTGATGACTGTTGGCTTGCCAAGCTTCAGGCGCGATCGCTTGACGTTTAGCCAGCAAATCTTTCCTTAATGCCCGTTTATCCATCATTTTTAGGAAGGCTTTTGCACCTGAATGACCTGAAGACTGCCACCCGCATGAAGCGTTTGCTTCACAAGCTGAAAACCAGTTGCTTCAATCTGTGCAGCAAGATCTGTGTTGATTAACGCCCAGGCAGTCTCGGTTTCAAAGAGCAGCAGAAATAGCGTTAGTCCGGGTATAAAAAGCGGGTTGGTGGGTTGGTGAAAATCAACCAACGCAAAATAGCCGCCTGGTCGGAGAACCCGATGGACTTCTTTTAGAATTTGCTGGAGTTGCAATGCTTCCATCTCGTGCAGTGCCACGCTGGTATGCACCACCTCAAAGTGATTGTCCGGGAACGGCATCGTTTCTGCAAAGGCTTCGACGTAGGTTGCCTGGGGTACGTTTTTCTCAGCACGCTTGAGGGAGAGCGGTGAGGCATCCAGCCCGGTAACGTGATGCGATCGCGTCACCAAAAATTGCGTGGTTTGCCCACTCCCACAGCACAGATCAAGGACAGTCGTTTCAGAGGCGATCGGCACCCCCTCCAGCGCTAATTGCCGAAACCGTCGCTCTCCACCCACACTCAACGCTGCCAACCGCGCAAAGCTGTCGTAGACCCACTGATATTGATAACTCCAGTCTCTAAGAATGGTTGCCATAGGAGGTGAGGGGTGAGGGGTGAGGGGTGAGGGGTGAGGGGGCAGGAGTAAGGGGGGAAGCAGGGGAAGCAGGGGAGGGTTTTGAGTTTTAAGCAGTTGCCAGTGAACAAGTAAATCAGTGATCAGTGCTGATGTATAGCATGACTGAAAGCTTCAGTTTTAGCCCTCATCCTTCATCCCCCATCCCTCATCCCTCATCCTTCTGCCTCCTGCCTCCTGCCTCCTGCCTTCTACCCCCTCCCGGCGCAACCAGCCGACTTCGACTCAACGCCGTCTCTACTGCCTGTTGCTGATCGCGGTGGGTGAGCCATTGGTGATAGGTGCGATTGTGGACGGCAACGGAGTGACCCATCATTCGGGCTGCTACGGTGTCGGGCAAGCCAAAGTGGATGGTGCGGACAGCCCAGGCGTGGCGCAGGTTGTACGGTGAGAAGGGCAAGTCGTAGCGACGGAATTGGGAGGTAACGCGCTGTCCAATGCGCTGGAGGGTAGTTTGGCTGAGATCGGTTTGGATGGTGGGTAGCTGGAGCGATCGCAGATTAAAAGACTCCACCCATTCAGGGTAGAAGGGCCATACGTCATGAGTGCCTGTTTTGGTCGTGTTGAGGACACGGATGGTTGCCTCTGAGTTGCCTTGCAGCAGCGCCGAGAAATCACAGAAAAAGACCTCGTGATTTCTCAAGCCGTAGGTTGCCATTACAGCATAGACAAACTGCCAGCTTGGATTGGGGATTGTCGCCCAGGTAGAAACAATTAACTCATCCGATGGCAACTCGCGGGCTTGGGTTTGGCTCACCCCGTAGCGTCCCCAGAAGGTTTTGAGGTCGATCGGCAATTCTACCTTCAAAAAATCAGCAAACGCACCCAAGGTAGTGCAGCAAAGCTGGCGACTGCGAGAATGGTCGTCTGTAGCGCGCACTGTGGCGTAAATGGCTTCGACAAAACTGAGTTGGGGGTTCGCTTGAGCGATCGCTTCCAGCTTGCGTAAATAGGGTGCGTATGCCCCTTCCCAGGTGGTTTTCGTCGAAGCAGGGTGGCTGACTCGTGCCGAATCGGCAAAAAACTGGTGCTTAAAGGCTTCTACCTGCTGTGCTAAACCCATCTGGTCGAGCCGCCCCCAGCCAGCACCATCGGCATAGTTGCGCCAGTCAAAGGTGTTTTGAATCAGTTGAGCGGCGATCACTTTTACAGTCTGTTCCGCCTGCTTCAAGCCTGCTGGCGTAGCGGGTAGAGCCAAACTTAGCCGTTGTTGGGTGGGCTTGAGGCGTAAACTGCCTGGTCGCGGCGGCAACATTCCCCGCAGTCCCAATTTCTGCCCTCGCCGCTCAATCTGAAAGCCCATTTGCGCTGCTTTTAGCCGCTGATTGGTTTGGCTAATGCGAGCATCGATCGCGTCATTGGCATCCGTCATAGCAAGGCAAATGGATGATACGGTATCTTGCTCACCCATTTTAGATTGCAGTCTGGTGATTAGAACTGCGCGTTGGTTGCTAACGGTTGCTCGATCGCCAACCCGCTACAGCAACTTCTGGCTCGATGGTTGTGCTGTCGATGGCATTAATGGAGCCGTCAACGAGGTACTTTTTACACCGCTCAAATCACGGCTAGAAGCGGTGGCTAAATCACTGGTGAACCAGCTTCCACCCGCATCATTTGACTGTGCCAGGGTTGTAGAAGCAGCGCTAGCAGTAAGTGGAGCAGTGGCAGCATTTTTGAGCGTCGCAACGCCTTTGCCATCGCCAAATCGCGCATCGTTAGGATTGCTCAAATTCACAAAGAAAGTTTCATCTGCTTCTGTCAGCGTGCCGCTTAAAACGGGAACAGCAATGGTTTTCGTGGTTTCACCAGGGTTGAAGGTTAGCGTTCCTTTAGTGCTTTTATAGTCTTGTCCTGCGATCGCCGTACTGTCGGCGGTTGCATAGCTGACGGTAATCTTGCCTTTGCCAGCGCCAGAGAGTTTCACCGTAAAGACAGCGTTACTGGTGCCGCTTCGGGGTTCTGTCAGGCTGACATCATCAATCGCAATGGAGGGTGGTAGCCCATCGTCAGTCGGGATGATGCCAACGCCCTGACCATCGCCTAAACTGGCACCAGTGGCACCACTCAGATTGACATAAAACACTTCGCTGAGTTCGGGAATCGCATCGCCAATGACAGGTACCCGGATTGTCTTGCTCGTTTCACCCGGCTTAAAGGTGAGTTTTCCCGACCTGGCAACGTAGTCTGCACCTGCTTTAGCATTGCCGTCTGCCGTCGCATAATTGACCGTAACAGACGTTTTACTGACCGCAGACAGGGAAACGGTAAAGACGCGATCGCTCGTACCGCTATTCCCTTCTAACCCTGTCGTGTCATCAATCCAAAGCTGAAGCGGTAGGGCAGGTCGCGTGGTGCTGCCAAACTCAAAGGCACCCACATCGGGCTTACTGTCGCGCAAGAAGCCACGTTCGTCGATCGTGGGTGCTCCGCTCACACCTGTATTAATAGCAGGACTGCCTGTCAGGAGGGGATGGATCAGTACTCCATTAATGGTTTGCAGTGAACCAAGGCGAGGATCAACGATGCGGCTGCTGGCGGTGACCCGAAGATTGCCATAACCCGGAGCCGGAAATTCAATATTGCCGCCGCCATCCCGGGGAGCATAACCGATTTGCTGCTGATAACGATCGCCTGCTGTGTTGTTCGCCACGATCGAGTTAGTCAGCGTAACCGCCTGAGTGCTGCTGTTGAGCCACATGGCACCAGACGCGCGTCCAGCCGTGTTGTTGACGATCGTTGAGTTCTTGATGCTGATCGGCGTTTCTTTCGTCGTATTCAAGAACATTGCGCCGCCCGCATCATCCGCCACCTGATTGCCCGAAAAGGTGCTGTTGAGAATGTTGACAGGGTAGCCACCGTCAATCCAGAGTCCGCCTCCTTGCTTGGTTGCGGTGTTGTTTGCCACGGTGACGTTGCGGAGGGTCAGGTTGCTATTGGTGCGTAAGCCGCCACCTCTGGCGTATTTCCCATTTGAGGTAACGGCATTTCCCACGATCGCGCTGTCTTCCACGATGATCTTGTCTTGCCCGTAGCCATACAAGAAAAGCCCGCCGCCCTCACCCTTCGTCTGGTTGCCTTCAACCCGACTGCGACGAATGGCGATCGTTCCACCCACCGTTGAGCCTGGTCCGATCGGGTTCGCGCCATCTGCAAACACGGCTCCTCCACCGAGCGCACCCGCAGAACTGTTTTTGAGAAAGGTGGAATCTTCGATCGTCAACGCCCCCAGTAGACTGTAAATCGCGCCACCGTTGACGCCACGGTTATTGGTAAACTGCGATCCGCGCACCGTCAGAACGCTAGAACCACCTGTGGCGATCGCGCCTGCACTGTAGGTTGAGTTCGTTAACGTCCCGTCATTGCCATCAAACTGACTGTTGAGGACAGTTGCTTTACTGCCATACCCGACGCTGATGGCACCCCCAATCCCTGCTGCGTTGTTGTTAAACCGACAGTTGACGACTGTTAAAGTGCCGTAATCTCGCAGTTGGATCGCCCCTCCACTGCCCGTCGTCTTGCCATTGGCGATCGTGAGGTTTTTGAACGCAACCGTGCCAAATTTGGGAACATAAAACACCTGGCGAGCGTTATTACCACTAACGGTTAGATTGGCAGCCCCAGCACCGTCAATCGTCAGAGCTTTATTGATCTCAAGATACCCACTCGTCAACGTGATGGTTTTATTCGCCAGCGTGGCAGCAAATTTAACGGTGTCACCAGCCTGGGCGCGAGCGATCGCCTCTCTCAGCGATCCAGCACCGCTGTCGCGTGTATTGGTGACGGTAATGATAGCCATCAGGCAATTCCTCTAAAGTGCTGAAATAGATCCCCTTTACGCATCGCCACCGCCATGCGACAGCCCGATAAAGCAGGCAGACTACGCTTACAGAGGCATCCCGGTTGTGCTAAAGGATGATCTTCAAAGCAGTAATCTTCAAAATGAGAATGACGACATCATCCACTTCCTCGCGCGATCGCTCACACAGCGCTTTGGAGCCAACGAAAGCGCGATCGACAGCATGGCTCAAGCGGTTGGGATGCTGATTAAAGGAGAATTGTTTGCCCTCTAAACTCTCAGGTGATTTCTCGTAAAGAATCTACCCCATTGATGCCGTAGTGCAAGCGTCTTGTTGGCGATACGGGCAACATACCTGCACGATGTTGGGGCATTTCTTGTGTAGAAATCGCCTTAGGAACGAGAACAAAGTAAAACCGATAATTCTGTAGGGGCTTAGCATTCGGGCAAAAACCTCTGCCCTAGCTGAAAGCATACCTGCCGAATGCTAAGCCCTTACGCTTGGCTTTGCCGATGTTATTTAATCCACGATCCTCAGGAGTCAGTGTGGAGATGCATTAGAAACAGCCGACCAAGGCTTTAAATGCTGAGTTGCAATGAGTTAAGCAGTGCCGAAGCTGAATGAGCTTGGTAGAAGCGAAGGCACATGACTTTCTCCTTACTGAGAGATTAGCTCACCCGTGATGGCTAGCTTACTGGCTAGGCGATCGCCTTCTTCAGGGTATGATTGCCAGTTTTCGATCCGTCCACCATCTAACCGCTCGCTCGTCAAATCTCCAGTTAGTTTAAAGTTCTGTTAAGCATAGGGGCAGAAAAACTCAATACGTCAGGTTTCTCGGCTATCTTGCTCCAAACATAAGGTTAAAATCAGTAACAAACCTGAGAGTACGAAAAAGCTGTAGCCGTTATGGGTCGATTTGGGGTATTGCTGCTAAACCTGGGCGGACCAGACCATTTGGAAGATGTTCGTCCCTTTCTGTTCAACCTGTTTTCTGATCCAGAGATCATCCGACTGCCATTTCCCTGGATGCAACGTCCGCTTGCATGGTTAATTTCAACGACGCGAGCTAAAAAATCTCAGGAAAACTATCGACAGATAGGCGGTGGTTCACCCTTGCGCCGCATTACAGAAGAACAGGCTCAGGCGCTTCAGGTACAGCTTCAGCAGAAGGGACACGATGCCAACGTCTATGTGGGTATGCGGTACTGGCATCCCTATACAGAGGAGGCGATCGCACGCATCAAGCGCGATCAGGTCGATCGGCTCGTCATCCTGCCCCTCTATCCTCACTTTTCGATTAGTACGAGCGGCTCCAGTTTTCGCCTGCTAGAGCAAATTTGGCAAGAAGATCCCACCCTGGCAGACATTGACTACACGGCGATTCCCTCCTGGTACGATCGCCCTGGCTATCTTCGAGCAATGGCTGATTTGATCGCGCATGAACTAGATCAGTTCCCCGAACCAGACAAAGTGCACGTTTTCTTCAGCGCTCACGGTGTACCTGTAAGCTACGTCGAAGAAGCTGGCGATCCTTACCAGCGCGAAATTGAAGCCTGCGTGTCACTCATCATGCAAACGCTGAATCGATCCAATCCACATGTGCTGGCGTATCAGAGCCGTGTGGGTCCCGTGGAATGGCTTCAGCCCTACACCGATGACGCGCTCAAAGAACTCGCTGACCAGGGCGTGAAAGATCTTGCCGTTGTACCCATTAGCTTTGTTTCAGAACACATTGAAACGCTGCAAGAAATTGACATGGAGTATCGGGAACTGGCAGAAGAAGCAGGTATTGAGCACTTCCACCGCGTTCCTGCTCTCAACACTCATCCCGGCTTTATCGATGATCTGGCAAATCTGGTAGTAGAGGCGTTAGATGCGCCTCACTTAAAGCTGGCGCAAGTCATGCATCCAGAAAAGCAGGTCAAGATGTATCCTCCAGAGCGGTGGGAATGGGGTATGACGATTTCGGCAGAAGTCTGGAACGGTCGTCTTGCCATGCTGGGAATTCTGGCGGTGTTGCTGGAAATCTTTATGGGTCGTGGTCCGCTCCATGCGATCGGGTTGCTGTAGTCGGTCAACGCGGTTGAGGGAGTCAGGAGTCAGGAGATAATGGCTGATTCTCTTAGGGATTAGCACGTTCCTATCGTTCTTCAGCCATTGCCTGTAAAAGACGTTGGTAGACGGCATGATAGCGCTGTAAACGCTCGCTGTCTTTGGGCGTGAGGGTTGTCATACGGGTGAGCGTCATGTTGTCTTCCAGGTCATAGCGCTTGACTCGCATGGCTAAAGCATTCGTCAACACGCGATCGATAAACTCGTCGTAGCTCTCATTCGCCCGCCGCGTCAGGCAATCCAATGCCACGATCGCCTCGTTGGGAAAGCCCTCAGCCGCCAATTGTTCCAGCGTCCAGTGGGAATCTTCCACGACATCATGCAGCACTGCTACCATTTGTTCTAAGGGCGTTTGTCCTCGCAGCATCAGTCTCAGCGGATGCAAAATGTAGGGCGCATTGGCTTTGTCTACCTGATCTTGATGCGCCGTCGCAGCGATCGCCACTGCGCGCCCAAGCAGTTGGTTTAAAGAGGGACTCATTAGCATCCATCCTGCCGCTCGAAGGTTGTTCGGATGATACACCGCACGCAGACTCTTAGCTTGATTCTTGCCCAGAAAGTGACGGAGGGTTCAGAACCGTACCAGCGACCCTGGCAGCGTTGCGGCTGAGCATCGTTAGAGCTGGAGGCATCATTGCTGTATTACGGTTGAGACAACGTTTGGTGGGTCTATGTCCCTCCCCATGCTGCTGGCGCACTTGCGCGATGAGTATGGGCAGATCTTGCTGCACTTCAGACCAGTAGCGTTGAGGAAATTGGGTGTAGTCAAAATTGCACTCGCGGAAGACGCGCTCAATCCGGTGGTAGCGATGCATCGACCAATCGCGTAGAATCGCCCAGGACGGGTGCAAATCTTCTGCCATGATGAGTGGGTAAGCTTTTTGTCGCAATTCTGTAAGATAGCGATCAAGCAAAAACTGCATCATTTTGGGGTAGCCGGGATTCTGGCAAGCGGTTTGCTGAATCATTTCTTCGCGTGTCACCCCAAACTGGTTCAGCACCTCTGAGGGAATATAACAAATGCCTTGTTGAGCATCTTCTTGCATGTCGCGCAGGTTATTAAAAAACTGGTCTAGCGCTCCAAAGTAGCAAGCTGCCTGCCATTGCTCTTGCGCTAAAAACGGGAGCACCTGAAAATAGGTTCCGCCCAGATCCTTGAGCATGGTTTCGTACTGAGCCAGCGTGTCCACAATAAGGTTGTGCCCATGATAACGAGCGATCGCTTGCAAATAGCGGTTCCACGACCACAGCGAAAGGCGATCAACTGGGGTGGAGGAAGCACCAAACCAACGAACAGCAATCCGGGTCAAGACATCCTGGTAAGCGCATCCAGACTTCACCCGCCCCCAGAGCAAGAGCCATTTCCAACCGGAGTAAAACTTGCGAAATTCAGCGCTGCCAGAATCTACCAGTTCATTTTCAGCGAGTCGATCGATCAGGCGAATCCACCCAATGCGCTCAATCCACTCATCACGCATACAAGGCTCTAACTCCATTACCCACGCCGCGTTATCTTCGTCCTTTAGCGAATCGTCTGCGATCGCATCGTATTCAGAGGAACCTACCAATCCTGAAATTTTGATGCTGTTCATGTCATTTACTAACCTTGGTCTTTCTCTATGGTTCCCAGGTTCTGCTGAAATTAACGTCGTGCCATTGAACACATTACGTATTCTTTATACTGGAGTGGTACGTATGGGATCATTCTTCATTCATCGGTTTAGGCAATAGTTTGGTTTAACCGACAAAGATGCCAGCCGCAGAGGGAATCGTGTCATTTGGCTCACGATAAAACGATTTGCTTCGGTGAGAAGCGGCGTTACTGCAGCAGGTACTCATAGCACGCCTCATCACAGAGCAACTGATAGACATCGGTATCGAACCTTACATGGGGTAGGGTAGCTCTGTGGCTCTCCAGGTGCAGGCGAAGCATGAGCAAGCAGCACGTCTCTTTTTAAGCGCTCTGGAGGGGAAAGCAGAAGCGCTCAAGTAACCTGCTATGATCAGTCGGCAACTTAAAAATGCTGGTTGCTGTCTTGAAGACTGAGCGTTAACAACATTAGGCTATCTGTTCGACTTCTAATCGCACGTTTAGAGTTCTGGCTAAGAGATGGAGCAGGTAGCGAGTTAGTAAGGAACTACCGCGACCATGTCGTTATTTGATTGGTTTGCCAATCGGCAAAAAGCTGGTCCGATTAGCAAAGATCGGCAAGAACGGGAAATTGCGGATGGGCTTTGGGCAAAATGTGAAGCCTGTGGTGTGCTGACTTACACCAAAGACCTGCGAACCAATCAAATGGTTTGCCTGGAGTGCAACCATCACATTCGGGTGTACAGCGATGAGCGCATTCGCCAACTCATTGATCCCAATACCTGGATTGCACTGGATGAAGGGTTGTATGCCACTGACCCACTCAAGTTTCGCGATCGCAAACCCTACGGCGATCGATTACGCGAAACCCAAGACAAGCTGAAACTGCTGGATGCCGTGCAGACCGGGCTGGGGCAACTTGAGGATCTGCCCGTCGCACTCGGTGTGATGGACTTTCGGTTTATGGGCGGCAGTATGGGGTCTGTCGTTGGCGAGAAGTTGACCCGTCTGATTGAGCGTGCCACGCGTGAGCGACTCCCCGTCATCATTATTTGTGCGTCTGGTGGAGCCAGAATGCAGGAAGGGATGCTCAGCCTGATGCAAATGGCAAAAATTTCTGGCGCGTTGGAGCGTCACCGGGCGGCTCGCTTGCTCTACATTCCCGTACTGACTCATCCCACAACGGGTGGAGTCACAGCTAGCTTTGCGATGTTGGGCGATGTGATTTTGGCAGAACCCAAAGCGACGATCGGCTTTGCGGGGCGCAGAGTGGTCGAGCAAACGCTACGTGAAAAGCTGCCCGATGATTTTCAAACTGCCGAATATTTGCTGGAACATGGGTTTGTAGACGCGATCGTGCCTCGGACGCAGTTGAAAAAAACCCTCGCTCAACTCATCCGTCTGCATCAACCCTCAACCGCATTAAGCCACCTGCCCATTCACCTAACGAACAATCTGCCGCTCCGGGTAACGACTCCAGAGACATAGGGCAAGAAGCAGTTGTTGGTTGTTAGTTGTTGGTTTGCGGTCAACGGTACCAGGGAACGGCTCGAAGGCATGTGGCGATCGTGCGGTCATTAGCACATATCATCGACGTACTAACAACAGCCGTGCGTGTGAAGAACTTTGACCGTTCTATTGAGGGTACGCTTCACCTGTACAATCTAAAAGGAATTCATTTTAAACCCCAGACTCGTCTAGCTTTGGCGGATGTGAAGGTCATCATTTCCATGCCTGACGCTTTTACGTTGGACACCACTGGACATCACTGAGAAAACTGCTTTTAAGCAGACTCTCAGGCATCCAGGTGTCATTGGCTGAGTCCGGTGTCTTAATAAACCAAATACCTGAGCCACAGTAAGGAGAACCATGCTTAAAAGGTACATCTGGCTTGTTGTAGCCACTGTATTCTTCGCTTTTCAGATGTTTGTCGGCAGCGTCTCGGCGGCTGAACTGGACGTTGCGACTCGTACCATTCCGCTTGATGCAAACGGTGGCACCCTTGAGTTGAGCCTCAAGCAAGTGAAAGAAGGCAAGCGGTTGTTTCAGTATGCTTGTGCCCAATGCCATGCGGGTGGTGTGACCAAGACAGATCCAAACGTTGGGCTTGACCCAGAGTCTTTGTCATTGGCAACACCTCCTCGTAATAGCGTTGACTCCCTGGTGGACTACATGAAAGATCCCACCACCTATGACGGCGCACAGTCCATCGCAGAAGTGCATCCTAGCCTCAAAAGTAAAGACAACTTCCCCGAAATGCGTAACTTGACCGAAGATGATCTGGTCGCGATCGCGGGTCACATTCTGCTTCAGCCCAAAGTGGTCGGCGATAAATGGGGCGGCGGCAAAATTTACTATTAAGCGCAAGATACAACTGCTTTCAACACGTTCCTTAAAAGACCTCTAGTGTCGCATTGTAAACTTAACCAAAGTCTACAATTTGATCTACAGGTCTTTTTTGTTGAAGGAAAACACAAGACATGCAGCATTGCTTCTTCTGGGTTCGTGGATTCCTGCTTGCGGTTTTGGTTTGGTTGCCGTTCGCGATCGACTCTCCCGCTTACGCGGTTGATGCATATGTCACTCGCTATTTGCATGTCACCACGCCAATCCCACTCGTGTTGGATGATCAGGGGAAGACTCGTCTATTCACGGCAGCAGAGCTTTCGGCAGGAAAGCAGTTGTTTGAGCGCAACTGTCTAAATTGCCACGTAGGTGGTGCAACATTACCTGATCCAACGGTTTCACTATCGCTGGCAGATTTGCAGAGCGCAACACCACAGCGTGACACCATCAGTAATTTAGTGACGTATTTAAGACAGCCCATGACCCACGATGGCACCGAAGAAACCTTTTGGTGTCGGCAAGTGCCCGAAAGCTGGCTGTCTCAAGCCCAGATTGAAAGTCTGGCTGGCTTTGTGCTGAGGGCAGCTCAAAAAGCTCCGGGCTGGGGCGGCGCAGAGTTTTAAGATCAGTAGGTTTCGCACGGATTGTTAAAGACTCGTAGCTTCGCTGCATAACCATTTAGTTTCTTCGACGCGCTGTCGTAGATTTGGTTTAAGATCTAAAGGTGTTATGCGCTTTAATCCTTAAGAGAGTTATGAAATCAATCAATTCTGTTACGAAAAGCCTCTGCCTGACGTTGATGGCTGCTTTGCTCGTCGTTGGTAGCTTTTTCGTGTCGGTTGCCCCTGCTTCTGCCGAAACCGTTACCGTTAAAATGGGTGCTGACAACGGTTTATTGGTCTTCCAACCTGCCAATGTGACGGTTAAACCCGGTGACACTGTAAAGTGGGTTGTCAACAAGGTTCCTCCCCACAACGTTATTTTTGACGACAAAGCCATTCCCGGTAAGGACAAAGCACTGGCAAAATCCCTTTCTCATCCTCAGCTTGAAATGTCTCCTGGTTCAGGCTATGAGTTAACCATTCCCAAAGATTTGGCGGCTGGCGAGTACTCTTACTTCTGCGCTCCTCATAGGGGTGCCGGGATGATCGGTAAAGTGACGGTTGCCGGATAAGTTACTGAGGCGAAATGGAGCGACCTGTCAGGATGCGGCAGTGGCTCCATTTCGTTTTTAGATTGACTGCCCGTATGCCGCACAACAGCTTGACCATTGTTACCGGAACGTAAACGCTTTGGAACCAAAGCACTTGCTGTACCCTTGTGAAGGTTCTCCACAGGAACAGGGGCATAAAATCAGAGCGCTGTAGTGCTTAAAAGTTCCGACAAACTTATAGAAATCGAGGAAACCTGTTTGAAGAGACTGTCGTTCGCGCTGATCGCGATCGTGTTCTTGATGAGTCTGGCAGGCTCTCCTGCACAGGCGGCAAATGCTGCAAACGGTGCAAAACTTTTTAATGCAACCTGCGCCGCCTGTCACACAGGCGGTAATAACGTCATTTTGGCGAAGAAGACGCTTAAGCAAGAAGCGCTAGAAAAATATGGCATGGCATCGTTAGAGGCGATCAAAACTCAAGTAACGAATGGCAAAAACGCTATGCCTTCGTTTCGTGGACGGCTCAATGCGATGCAGATTGAAGATGTTGCTACCTACGTGTTGGAGCAAGCTGAGAAAGGTTGGTAAGGGTTTGAGTTGTCACGATCGCGATCGACCTGTCAACCCTGATACGTGTTATCAATTAGCTTCAAAACCCTGCGGTATCAGCATGATCGCGCCCGCCCCAACATATGATGCTAGGGGCTGTAACCATTGCTGCAACTAACGTGTAGTAGTCATTGATGACAGCCCCTAGTGGTTTTCCAATTCTTAGATGATGGGTGAGGAGGATAAGATAGAGCACCTCAAGGACAGGCTCGTTGGACGCTGCGCTGACTGGCAGAGCAGATGGTGGCGTTGGGGCAGGTCGCATCGATGAGTGATGCAACCGTGCGTCAGGTGCTTCAAAAAACGCACTCCAACCCAGGAAACAAGAGTGCTGGGTGATTCCGCCTGAGCAGAACGCGGCGTTTGTCTGGCGGATGGAGGCAGTCTTAGCCGTGTAGCAACAGGTCTATGACCCGGACTAGCCGGTCGGTTGTCTGGATGCAGCCAGCAAACAACTGGTCAACGAGACGCTAACCCCCATGCCCGCACGTCCCGGTCAACCGGAACGAGTGGATGATGAATAGGAGCGCAATGGCACTGCCAACTGCTTCAGGCGCTGTGAACCGATGACAGGGTGGCGACGAGTGCAAGTCACCGAACGACGGACGGCGATTGACTATGCTCACCTGCTGAAGCAGCTGGTCGATTGCGATGACCCAAAGGCACGCAAAATGACGGTGGTGCAGGACAACCTCAACACCCACGCACCAGCATCGCTCTACCAAGCGTTTGCACCCGCCGAAGCGCGCCGAATTTTGGAGTTGCTGGAGTTTTGCCACACCCCGAAGCACGGCAGTGGGCTCAACATGGCAGCGATTGAATGAAGTGTTTTAGCTCGCCACTGTCTCGACCGTCGTATCCCGGACTTCGCCACCTTGAAGCCTGAAGTCGCAGCGTGGCAAGCGCAACGCAATCAGGAAAAAACCTGGATTGATTGGCGTTTGACAACGGATGATGCACGGGTAAAGTTACATCGTCTTTACCCATCAACTAAAGATTGACACAACACTAGAAGTGTTGTTCACGATTTCTGTAGAGACGTGACATGTCACGTCTCTACAGATGCCGACCACACGTTTGAAACACGACCCGTATTCATCTGTAGCGATCGCAGCCTCACACGCTGTGGTTATCTGAGCGAGGGAGTGTTGGGCGCTTCCCGCCCCATCGCCCAGATCATACTGGCGCTTAAATGGATTGGTGCCACGGTGGCATAATGCATCAATGGAGAAGGCGGAAATTAGGCACAATGGGAATATTCTTGAGCTGTGACAGGTGATGAGCAAACCAGAGCAGTCTGTCAAACTACTGGATTATTACCAGAAAAGCGCATCCGATCAGTTTGTTCCCCAACCTGCTGTTTTAAGAAGTTTGGGTTGGCATGAACTGCATTTTGAGCTGCATCAGCAACCAGCCTTCGCAACGGATGAGCATCACCACACGCTGCATGTGTTGGCTTGTGGGCTAATCGACTCATCCAATAAGAATGCACCCGGTATGCGATCGCTCGATGGCAAGCGCTTACAGGAAAATCGAGGCGCTGGAGCGATTGCCATGATTCCAGCCGGAGCGACCCACTCCTGTAGTTGGGATACTCCAGCTCAATTTATGGTGCTGGCACTTGAACCAACCCTTCTAAAGCGCGTTGGACAGGACTGGGTCAATCCTGATCAGATTGAATTGCTGCCCCAGTTTATGAGCAAGTCGGACAGGTTCATACAAGAGATCTTGTTGACTCTCAAGGGAGAAGTGGCAGGAGGAGAGATGGGGAGTCATTTGCTAATCGATAGTTTGAAAACAGCCCTAGCGGTTCATTTACTGCGAAATTATTGTGCCACTCGACCCAAACTCTCCAGCTATGCAAATGGTTTATCTCAAAGCAAATTAGCTCTGGTGAAAGAGTATATCAACGAGCATTTACATCAAGATTTGAAATTAGATACGCTTGCGGCGATCGCTCAACTCAGCCCTTATCACTTCTTACGGCTGTTTAAGCAAAGCATGGCAATCACGCCTCACCAATACATTTTGCAGTGTCGGTTAACTCAAGCAAAACACCTGCTGCAACATAGTGAGTTGAGCCTCGTCGAAATTGCAGCCCAAACAGGCTTTTGTGATCAAAGCCACTTCACTCGATGCTTCAAACGCGTGATGGGTGCGACACCCAGGCAACTCCTGCAAGCCCGATCGGGTTTCTAACGATGCTCTGTGATTGACGTTAATAAGTTCCAAAAGATCGCAATAAGATCCCAACGCTTCGCAACTTTTTTCTAGAGGTCTCATGCACTACCTGCTTACAGTAGGAGCAGACTCTCTTGGAGAAGGAAGATGCAAATTGAGCAACGTGCAGGTCTTGCGATCGCCGCAAAAATAGCCATCCTCCCTATGACAGTGCCGCTGTGGGGATTGGTCATTTTCATACTCTGGACGATCGCCGTTGTGGTGCTCTTGCTTGTCTTGAGAATACGACATTTAGCAGCAGGCGGTAGCTCCAAAGAATTCGGGGCGATCGACGATGACAGCTTGCTTTGGCGATTATTTCGAGTTCAGTCTAACTTGGTTGAAAATCTGCCGTTGTATTTAGGAGTCGTTTTTCTCTTGGTAGTACGCGGGATATCTGGCGGTGTTGTCAATCTACTGGTCAGTGTCTATATTGCATTCCGATTGTTGCACTCCCTGATTCATATAGTGGGTGCTGATCCAAACTTACGGCTGTTGAGCTTAGTGATTCAACTGAGTTGTTTAGTTGGCTTGCTCGTTCTGGCAATCGTTCAACCGATTCCCGGCTTAATGGGTTGAGGCATTCATCGATCAAACCTGTTTCCAGTTTTGTTCTGTCGCTTCACCTGCGGAAAATAAATCCCTCACAACTCCTGGCGGTGACCTGCAAATGTGTGTTATGTTTGACAGCGGTGTTTAAGTAAACACGTCACAAGGGTTGCTAGCTCAGTGGTAGAGCATTCGGCTTTTAACCGACTGGTCCCGGGTTCGAATCCCGGGCAACCCATTTCTAAAGCTAGCATCCTAAGGCTAACAGCTTAAGGTCAGCGGGTAACTCGCCTGGTCTACTGTGGCTGTTCGCTTTTTAGAGAAGCAACATGGCTTTTAAGCACCCTCGCCAGGATGCCCACGCCTTAGTCGATCGATAGAGGATCACGGGTGGCATCACTAACCGATACGGCTGCGATCGTGAGCGATCGCAGTGATGTCGCTTCTGACTCTGGCACGATCCAATGACTCGCCTGGTTCAATGCGTAGAGACCACCGCAGAGCAGCAAGCGATCGCCCACCTGTAAATCACTGGCTCCATCAGGAAAGCGAATAAACTTGCCTTCTCGACGAATAGCTTGAATGAGTACACCAAACTGCCGCCGGATGTGCAGTTCAGACAAGGTTTTACCTACAACAGGGCTGGTTTCAGGCACCAGTAACCACTGACAGGACGCATTTTCTGTCGGAATTGCCGCTTCACCTTTCGCGAGTTCATCAAAAGCTGCTAGTTCAGCCGCTTCTCCGATGACCAGTAGGCGATCGCCCGTCTGTAGCATGGTTTTTAAATCGGGGTAGTCGATCTCTTCACCATCAGCTCGCTGAATCGCCATCAGGCTCACACCCGTCAGGCGACGCAAGTCTGTCTCCTCTACCGTCATGCCAATCAGCGGTGAGACCTGCGGCAAGGGATACCAGCGATTATTCATATCCTGGGTGGCTTCTTTGAGTTCCCGTGACACCTGGTAAGACGGTTTCTTAGAGCGCAAATCTAAATAGTGAGAGTTGCGAATTTGCTGCACTTCTCGCTGGATGACTGGCAGCGGTAAACCAATGCCCGTGAGTAAATGCGATGACAGCTCTAAGCTGGCTTCAAACTCTGGCTGCACCACCTCTTTTGCGCCCAGTTGATACAGCAATTCAATATCTTTGTCCTGGTTTGCCCGCACTACCACGTCTAGATCAGGTGCTAGTTCCAGCGATCGCTTGATGCAGAGGCGGGTGCTCATCGGATCAGGCAGCGCGATCGCCATGCCCTGGGCGGACTGTACGCCTGCTTTTTCCAGCACATTCAGGCTGGCAGCGTTGCCGTAGATGTAGGCAATGCCAGCTTCTCGGACTTCTTGAATCCGGCTCTCCGATTGATCAATCACGATTACGGGATAGCTGTGTTCGCGTAAAAGCTGCACGATGTTTCGTCCAACCTGCCCATACCCACAGACAACCACATGATTTTGGGTCGGCAACTCGTCTGCAACTGCCAGGGCTACATCTGTGCGCTCCAGGTAGGCTTTCAGCCAGGGGAGTGATTCTGCCCACGTAAACAGTTGCGGAATGAGTCGGAGGATAAACGGGGTCAGCACCAGCGTGACGGCTGTTGTCCCCAGAATTAGCAGATAGACGCGACGCGAAACCAATCCCAGTTTTTGCCCCTCGCTTGCCAGCACAAAGGAGAATTCGCCAATCTGTGCCAGCCCCAAGCCTGTAATGAGCGCCGTTTTAAGCGGGTAGCGGAACAGCATCACGAGAGGAGTCACGATCAAAAACTTGCCTACAAAGACCAGAGCAACCAGCCCCAAAATCAGCTCCAGGTTGTTCCATAAAAAGAAGGGATCGATGAGCATCCCGATCGCGGCGAAAAACAGGCAGGCAAAAATGTCTCGCAATGGCTCGACATAATCAAGCGTTTGGTCAGCGTATTCCACCTCCGAAATCATGAGACCCGCGACAAAAGCTCCCATCTCGATCGACAAGCCCAGGTGCTCTGTCAGCAACGCAATCCCTAGACAAATTGCCACCACACCCAGCAAGAAGAGTTCTCGACTTTCGGTGCGTGCCAGCAACCGCAGTAAAGGCGGGATCACCCAAATGCCTGCAATGACGGCTCCCAAACCCAGCAGCCCTGTTTGCAGAAGTGCCCACCCGATCGCCAGACCCACTTCTTCCACAGGTTTGTCAAGGGCAGGCAAGACAGCCAACATTACACCCAATGCCAGATCTTGCACCACCAGAATGCCCAGCATGACCTGTCCGTGAGGCGTTGCTGTTTCGTTGCGCTCCATGAGGCACTTCAGCACCACAGCCGTTGACGACAGCGAAAGAATGGCACCCAAAAAGACCCCCTGCGCTGGGGAAGTTACCCACCCCATGCCGATGGACACCAGAGCGGTAATGGCGATCGTCAGAACAATCTGCAACCCACCACCACCCAGACTGATCCCCTTCACCTTTTTCAATTCTGAGAATGAAAACTCTACGCCCAGGGCAAAGAGTAGAAACGCCACGCCAAACTGCGCCAGCGTTTCGACCTGGATCAGTTCTTTGATCAGCCCCAATCCGGCTGGTCCAACGATCATGCCTGCCAGCAAATAGCCCAACAGAATGGGTTGCCGCAATACAGCCGCCAGAATGCCTCCAGCAGCAGCAGCAGCCAGTACCGTGACTAAATCAACAATCAGCCTGAAATCTTCTTGCACGGCAACTCAAATATTAAAAAACGTATCGATCGCTCTCATTTTAAGAATACAAACTTTTGGGAGTCAGTGGGGGATGTTTGAGGATTATGAGAGCACGATCGCGGCAGCAACCGCTCCTGCCCATTTTTATGGGTTCTGGTCGCGGGGTTTGAACGAATGCAGCCGTTTCTAGCTCCCGACATTTTTTGCTGCGCGCTGGGCTGTATCCTGAATCTTGCGTGTTGCCCTGGAAACAAGAAGCGAGGAACGCTATTCTATACTGCCAGTAATGCACGCGTTGCCAGCCATGAACCTTAATGTGCCAGGTATGAATCAAACTCAACCCGATGCGATGCGATCCCCGTGCTTTTTCAAGCAGGTATGGCAGCTTATTCAAGGTGGAGGGCGATCGCTCGCAGTCACGCTGTCTTTGGCGATCGGGGCAGCGACCGGCGTGGTATTCCCTGCGACAGCGCTTCAAGTGCAAGTCACGCCAACAAATCCGCAGCTAGGCGATACCCTTTCTGTCACCATTACAGAGGCTTCTGGCGATAGCGCACCCATTGTCACCCTGGGCAACCGAACCTACACCTCGTTTCCATCTGGCAGTCGTTTTCGCGCACTGCTGCCCACCACCCCTTTGGATAAACCTGGCACGCTAACGTTACTGGTAAAAAGTAGTAATGAGACCGATCGGCGTGTGCTGCAACTCTGGGGGCGTAAATTCCCCACTCAATCCATCTGGTTGCCTCCTGGTAAAGATCAGGACCTGTCAGACTTTGAATTCAATCGAGTCGATGCATTCAAAAAGCTCGTGACACCCCAAAAGTTTTGGAATGGACCCTTTCTCAAACCGAACGCAGGACCCATCACCACCATCTACGGGGTACGTCGCTATTACAACGGCAAATTTGCTAGTGACTACTACCATCGCGGGGTAGACTACGCAGGGGCTTACGGTTCTCCGGTCGTTGCACCAGCCGCAGGGCGCGTTTCGCTGGTCGGGCAGGAGTCAAAAGGCTTTGTGATTCATGGCAACTGTGTTGGCATTGATCATGGGCAAGGGGTCGAAAGCATCTTTCTGCACCTGAGCCGCATTTTAGTGAAAGAAGGCGATATGGTGAAGGCGGGGCAAGTCATTGGTGCCGTGGGTGCAACGGGCGCTGCTACGGGACCTCACCTGCACTGGGGCTTATATGTGAATGGTCAGTCTGTTGATCCAAGTCCCTGGCGCACCAAAGGGTTTGAGTAACTTTATGTTTGAAGGCACGTTTATGCTGATACTGAACGGGCATTCTGGGGCAAGATTATTCAAGGCAACTCGTGATTTAAAGCAAATTGTCGAATAACGGCGCTGCGGAGTTTAGAGCATTATGAGTATTGAAAAGATTGTGGAGCAAGCGCTACAAGATGGCTACTTGACTCCAGCGATGGAAGCAGAAGTGGGTAGAATCTGCGACACCGCTTCAGAATTGTCGATCGAAGAGTACATGTCCCTCGATCGACTCATGGGGGCATTACTCACTGGAGAAGTTGTGGCGGTGCCTCGAAAGCAGTTCATCAACGTCATGGAAGAACTGGTGCTAACGGAAGCGATTGCTCGCGTGGCGGAGATTGAAGCCACCAGCGATCGCACTCTGGATCTGGGCGATATTGCCGCCTATGCACTAAACCGTCTACCACCCCTCTATGCCACCACTGAAGAAGGCGCGACTTATCAGCGGCAACGAGCCAAAGAAGAACTTCAGGGCTTGATTGCTCAGCAGGTGGGTGAAGCGATCGCTCGTAACCTCGATCGTCCAGAATTCTTCCCAGAACGGCAAGCGCTTGGCAAAAACTCTGGTGATGAAATCTTGACGCAAGTGAGTACGCTCTTACAAGCTTATGCACCCAACTTTGAACCTCAGACAGGAGCACCGCTCTAGGGGCTGTCATCAATTACGACTGCACATGACTTGAAGCAAGGGTTCCAGCCCCTAGCTTGTATGTTTGGGCGGGCGCGACAATGCTGATACTGCAAGATTTTGGGGCTAATTGATGACGCGCCCTAGCGAAACGCCCCAGTGTTTGAGTTAAATTCTTAATTAAACGAACAAACTCTCAAAGTTGACGGCTGATAGCTTCTAGCCTTCAGCCTGTTCCGCAATCATGTCCGCTGACTGAGCATCTGTTGCGGACTTGCAGAGGTTCTCGGTTGAGTGCGCTACAAAGGCTGAGGTTTTAAGGTAAAAAGGAACTTGTGCGCCTCCTTCCTTCTGCCTTCTACCTCTTTGCGACTGCACCTCACTGGGTTGGGAACCACTATGGTGCGTCAACAGAAGGCTTGCTTTATAGCGCCTTCAAGGACGCACTTCTACCGAGGTTCCGAGCGAAATCTGATCGTACAACGCGACGACATCTCGATTACGCATGCGGACACAGCCGTGGGAAACTGCTTGCCCAATCAGCTCTTCCTGGTTTGTGCCGTGGAACCCGATTTGTGCCCGTCCATCATGCAAGAAACCGATCCAGCGCTTACCGAGCGGGTTAGCAGGACTGGTGGGAATAACTTCGCCCGTGATTGGGTGCTGCCACTTTGGATCTCGCTGCATTTCCAGGACGCGAAAGGAGCCACTGGGCGTTTCCCAACCAGCTTGCCCGATCGCAACCGGGTAGCTGGTCACACGCTGCTGGTTGCGATAGACGGAGACCTGGCGATCGCTAAGATCAAGCACGAGCTTCGTTTCATGCTTATCCGTGGTTGCAGGTGTCGCCTGCTTGCCCGTTGCGTCGCGGTGATGTCTCTGGGCTGTCTGCGCTTTGACCGCTGGCTTGCTGGTGATACTCTGAGAATTCGATGCCTGAGCTAGCCACTGAATGCCCAATAGCACCAGTGCCGCGCCGACACAGAGAAACATAACGCTACGAGCAAGGCGATCGTCTCGAACGGTTACAGCCATCAGTTACCACTCAGCAGACCTTTTTCTACCTACTTTTCTCTAATCTACTCTGAGAAAGCGCATAAGCCTACTTTCTCAAAGCTGAGAGTTTCTCTCTGCTCTACGCCATGCGGTAGATTTTGACTCAGCTCAAGATGCTTTGTTGGATCACAACCTAAACGTCGTCGGGATCGATTCCCAGCGATCGCAACCGTTCAGCAAGACGATCGGCACGCTGCTGAGATGCATCGGCACGTTGCCCTTCCCTCATTGCCAACTCTTCTGGCGTGAGTAAGCGGTTTCCTTGCTGGTCATACCAGTACAGCCACTCACGGGTGCGACCGCAGTAGGTGCCCCGCTCACGACCAATTGCCAGTCCAATTTCGGGGAGCCACACGCGATCGTTGGGTTGCAAGACGTATGCTCCATTAACCAACCGATAGACTTCCAGCGGCAAACGCTTCCGTCGATAGCGACGGCTGGGCACATAGATGACGTAATACAGAATGCCGAGTTGAGCGTAATCGAACTTTTTCTGCTCGTATTCGCCACCGTAGGTTTTGGAGACGACTTCTAATGCCAGAGTGGGTGCGATGCCATCTTCTTCCCATAGCACGTAGCTTAAGCGTCCTTCTTCATCCACAAAGCGATCGACTCCCAGGCTGAGAAAGCCATCGGGCACGATCGGCGGCTGACTGGGTGCGTAGTAGATGCCCATATCGATGCCGAAGAACCAATCGGTGCGATCGCTCCATGCCAGTGCCAAAATCGCTTGCAGCAGATTGGGAATAAGGTTTTGCAGCTCATTATCCACAGGCGTATCGTCCGAATCGGGTAGTTCGGCTGATGAGGGCAAACAGCTTCGCGGGTCGTACTGTACCATGCTGATTTCACCGAATCGTACTGACTGTATCTTAACGGATGACAGGGTTTCAGCCCGAAAATGGGCGGTTAACCTTCGCTACAGACTTGTTCTGCTAGACACTTCCTGAATCACCTTCAAAAACTCGCGCAGCGAAATGGATGAGTCATCTTGTCGCCACAAGGCAGAAACCTGTCTGGTCAGTTTGGCATCTTGAATGGTTCGATAAACAATGCCCTGACGCTGAAGGTTTTGGACATTGCTAGGCAGAATAGCCAGACCCACTCCAGCTACTACCAAACTGAGAATTGTCAACATCCAAGTTGCTTTTGCATTCTGAACAATGTTGGGTTGAAAGCCTGCTTGTTCACAACAATTAATAAACTCTTTGTAGAAGGGAAAGGCATCAACGGATGGCAAAATCAATGCTTCCGTTGCTAAAGCGCTTAAGAGAACTTGTTCTTGGGTAGCAAGTGGATGCTTTTCTGGCAGCGCAACGACTAGCGACTCATTTACAAGGGGTAAGCTTGTTAAGTGAAGATCCTGTGCGGAAAGATTAGAAAAGACTTCAAAACCAACGTTCAGACGGCTTTCGCGTAATTCCTGAAGCTGCTGATCGGCAGTAAGTTCGCGTAATTCTACTTCTACGGCTGGATAGCGATCGCAAAATGTCTGCAAAAGATCTGGCAGCATTGTATTAGCAATTGAGCTGGCAATGCCAACCGATAAAAAACCCAATTCACCACGATTGGCTCGTTTGGCTTGGGTAATGGCTCGCTCAAGGCTTATTAATGCTTGCCTTGTTTCTGTCTCAAAAACTTTCCCGGCTTCTGTTAGTTTTAGCGGTCGCCGTGTGCGATCGAACAGCTCAATTTTCAGCCTTTTTTCGAGCGATCGAATGCGTTGACTGAGTGGGGGTTGTTCGATTTGCAGGTATTCTGCTGCATTGCTGAAGTTGTTATCGGCTTCAACAATGGCTAAAAAGTAACAAATTTGGCGAAGTTCAATGCTGCTGAGGTAAAGAAGATCCATTGCTGCGTTGCCCGCTGTATTCAGGTGATCAGTCGATGGAACCTGATTAGTATATCTTCAAAGATATAATATATTGCTTAAATGACTATTGAAAATATACTGAGCTGCTTCTATTGTCGTGAACAACCGCTCGTAACAGGTAGGCAGCTATGACCATGAACACGGCAAACAAACGCTGGCAGTTTTGGATCGATCGCGGTGGCACCTTTACAGACATCGTGGCGCGTAGACCAGACGGAAGCCTGACGGTACACAAACTGCTGTCTGAAAACCCCTCGCGCTACCGGGATGCTTCTATGCAGGGCATTCGAGACATTCTGGGGCTTGCCGCCGATGCACCCATTCCTACTGAGCAAATCGCCGCGATTAAAATGGGCACTACCGTTGCCACCAATGCCTTGCTGGAACGGAAGGGCGATCGCGTGGTGCTGGTAATCACCAAAGGCTTTCGGGACGCGCTGCGAATCGGCTACCAGAATCGTCCTAACATTTTTGCGCGTCGCATCGTGCTGCCCGAAATGCTTTATGAACGGGTGATTGAAGTTGAAGAACGGTATAGCGCTCAGGGAGAGGAGCTGATTCCGATCGCTGCCAGCACTGAAGCGGCACTCATGGCAGCGCTACAAAACGCTTATGAGGAAGGGATTCGAGCCTGTGCGATCGCGTTTATGCATGGGTATCGGTATCCTGACCATGAGCAGAAAGTAGCTGCAATGGCACGGGCGATCGGTTTTACCCAGGTTTCTGTTTCTCATGAAGTTAGCCCTCTCATGAAGCTCATTAGTCGAGGCGATACGACCGTTGTGGATGCGTATCTGTCACCGATTTTGCGGCGTTATGTGGAGCAGGTGAGTGGGGAATTGGGAGGGAGTCGGGAGTCGGAAATTGGGAGTTGGGGGGAAGGGGGAGCAGAGGGAGCGGGGGAAGCAGGGAGAGCAGGGGAAGATAGAAAACCGCAGAGACGCAGAGACGCAGAGGGAGCAGGAAAATATCCCTACACCCCACACCCTACACCCCATACCCCACACCCCATACCCCAACTCCTCTTCATGCAATCCAACGGGGGACTCACGGATGCTCGATCGTTCCAGGGGAAGGACAGCATTCTATCGGGTCCGGCTGGAGGCATTGTAGGAGCAGTACAAACGAGTAAGCTGGCTGGGCTAGAGAAGATTATTAGCTTCGACATGGGTGGCACGTCTACAGATGTCGCCCATTACGCAGGTGAATACGAACGGGAATTTGAGACCGAAGTGGCTGGCGTGCGGCTGCGAGCACCAATGATGTCGATTCATACCGTGGCGGCGGGTGGCGGTTCGCTTTTGCATTTCGATGGGTCACGCTATCGGGTAGGTCCAGAATCGGCGGGGGCAAATCCGGGCCCTGCCTGTTACCGCAATGGTGGTTCGCTGACGGTGACGGATTGCAATGTGATGTTGGGCAATCTGCAAGCAGCGTTTTTCCCGAAAGTGTTTGGGGTGGATGGCAATTTGCCGCTGGATGTCACGGTAGTACAGCAAAAATTTAGTGAGTTAGCTGCGAGCATTCAAACTGCAACAGGTGATGTCCGATCGCCCGAACAAGTGGCTCAAGGGTTCCTGACGATCGCCGTCGAAAAAATGGCAAGCGCGATCAAAAAAATCTCTGTGCAGCGTGGCTACGATGTCAGCGAGTACACACTTTGCTGTTTTGGGGGTGCGGGAGGGCAACACGCCTGCGCGATCGCCGACACGCTAGGGATGCAGCAAATCTTCTTACATCCCTTTGCAGGCGTTTTGTCTGCCTACGGTATGGGCTTAGCAGATGTGCGTGTGATGCGTGAACGGGCGATCGAAAGCCCCTTAAGCCAAACATTGCTGCCACAGCTTGAACAGACTCTTACAACCCTTATCGCAGACGCAAAAGCCGAATTGCTTCAGCAGGGCATTCTCGACACACAAATGCAGGTTTTGCCCAAAGCTCATTTGCGCTATCAAGGCACCGATTCTGCGCTGATCGTCAATTTTGGTGATGTCAATGCGATGATTACCGCTTTTGAGCAGGCACACCGTCAGCGCTACGGTTTCATTGCTGAAAATAAAGCACTGGTGGTTGAAGCCGTTTCTGTGGAAGCGATCGGCACCACCAGCACGATCGATGAACCCATACTCACAGCTACTCGCACAGATCCTCTAGAGCCGATCACTGCCGTTCAAACCTATGTAACCGATTCTTGGCAAGCCACCCCTGTCTTTCAGCGCGAACATCTGCTTCCGGGCGATCGCATTTCCAGCCCCGCCCTCATCATCGAATCCACAGGTACGAATGTGATTGCACCTGGATGGCAGGCGGAGTTGACGGAGCGGGGACATCTAATTTTAAGGCAGGAGGCAGGAGGCAGGAGTCGGGAGTCGGGAGGCAGGAGGCAGGAGCAGAGGAAGCAGACGGAATGGGGAAAAGTTTCAACTCAAAACTCAAAACTCAAAACTCTTAACTCTCTCTCTTTAACCCACTCCCCACTCCCCACTCCCTACTCCCCAGATCCGGTTTTGCTCGAAATCTTCAACCACCTCTTCATGGCGATCGCGGAGCAGATGGGTTTTACGCTGCAAAACACCAGTTACTCCGTCAACATCAAAGAGCGGCTCGATTTCTCCTGCGCTGTGTTTGACCAACATGGACAATTGGTTGCTAATGCGCCTCATATCCCCGTCCATCTCGGCTCCATGAGTGAAAGCGTGCAGTCGCTCATCGCTACTCACGGCAGCACATTGAAACCCGGTGATGTCTATGTCCTCAACAATCCCTACAACGGCGGGACGCATTTGCCCGATGTGACGGTGATTACGCCAGTGTTTGACGAGAGGAGGCAGAAGGCAGGAGGCAGAAGGCAGAAGGCAGAAGTTGAGAGCAAGGGAGCAGGGGAGGCAGAAGCAGCAGGGGAAGTAAGAGAGGAAAACGAGGAACAAAGACTATCGCTAACTCAAAACTCAAAGCTCTCCCCTACTCCCTACTCCCCACTCCCCACTCCCCTCTTCTTCCTCGCCTCTCGCGGACATCACGCCGATATTGGGGGCATTTCACCGGGATCGATGCCGCCGAATAGTGTGTCGATCGTGCAGGAAGGAATTCTCATCGACAATGTTCAACTGGTGGAGCAGGGGCAGTTTCGTGAGCGGGAACTGCTGGAGTTACTGACGACAGGCGATCATCCAGTTCGTAATCCATCACAGAACGTCGCGGATTTGCAGGCACAAATTGCGGCAAATGAACGCGGTGTGCAGGAACTTCACAAGATGGTGCAGCACTATGGTTTGGAGACTGTGCAGGCATATATGCAGTCTGTGCAGAACAATGCGGAAGAATCGGTGCGTCGGGTGATTGATGTGTTGACGGATGGCAGCTTCACGTACCCGATGGATGATGGGAGCCAGATTGCGGTGACGGTAAGGATCGATCGCCCCACTCGCAGCGCCACGATCGACTTCACAGGTACCTCACCCCAGCAGCCTAATAACTTCAACGCTCCGGTGGCGGTATGTAAAGCGGCTGTCCTTTATGTCTTTCGGAGTTTGGTCGATGACGATATTCCGCTCAATGCAGGCTGTCTGAAGCCGTTGAACATCATTATTCCTGACGGGTGTATGCTCAATCCGCGCTATCCAGCCGCAGTCGTAGCGGGCAATGTGGAAACGTCGCAGGTTGTCACCGATGCACTGTACGGAGCCTTGAACGTGATGGCAGCGTCGCAGGGCACGATGAACAATTTCACCTTTGGCAACGATCGCTACCAGTATTACGAAACGATTTGTGGTGGATCAGGCGCAGGGGCAACATTTGACGGTACGGATGCGGTGCAGACCCACATGACCAATTCACGCCTCACCGATCCAGAAGTCTTGGAATGGCGCTTTCCGGTGTTGCTAGAAAACTTTGCCATCCGTTCTGGCAGCGGTGGAGCAGGGTTGCATCACGGTGGTAATGGCGTAATTCGTCGCCTTCGCTTTCGTGAATCGATGACGGCTGCAATTTTGTCTGGGCATCGATCGGTACCCCCCTTTGGTCTAGAAGGCGGCGCGGCTGGAACAGTGGGACGCAATTGGGTAGAACGAGCCGATGGCACGATCGAGCCTTTAGGCAGTAAAGCCGAAGCCACCATGCAACCCGGCGATACCTTTGTCATTGAGACCCCTGGCGGTGGTGGGTATGGCTTACCGCTAAATGTTGTGAAACCGTCTTAAGCAGTGAATACTAGCCAGGGGCACTTCAGCAAGTGAAGCAATGGCTAAAAAGAAAATCATCAAAATCACGCCTGAGCAAAAAGCACTAATTCCGGTGTATTGCGAGAAATGGCGACAAATTGCGCTTTCAACTGAACCGATCGATCCACAAAAAGCAGGCGATGCAGTCAGAAACATCTATTCGATGTATGGGCTGAATCAGCCCGATATCCTATTCTTTCCCAGCCTCTATGCAGCCTGTAGCGATGACTTAAACTTATTAAAATCTTCGCCCCCTCTGAGACGCATAATCAGACTACATAAAGCTGTAAATATATTCTCTTCCTGGCTTCTGGAAAAGCCACTAGCTCTTTTTCTTGATCCCATAAATAAACTAGAATCAGCATTGAGGGAAAGCCTCAAAGAAGCTATACCAGCCCCGCTATATGTATTTATTAAAACTTTCTATTGTTTGTCGGTTTTATTCATTTTCCCCTGGCTCATTCTATCTCTAGTAATCGGAGTATCACTCCTCATTTTGTTTGAAAATTTATACAGCCGCCACAATCTTGAGTAGCTTTTAAACAACCGAATTAGAGTATTTTTTGACACCTACTATATTCAAAAAAATAGTGATTTTCTCCGACAACAAATTGTTAATCAGTTTGATGAAGATTGGCTGTGCAGAGGGAAGTTTGATCTTGCGTTTACTCGGCAACTGAGAGGTGTAAGAGCCGCGATCGTTAGACAGGTTTCGCTCGATTTAGGGACGAGCATGAATCATTGGCGCTTTTTGTTGAAAAAAACAGAGTTCTATAAAATTGATGAGCATCTTGTCTCACTTTCTGAGCAATATAGTCAGGAAGCTTGCTATCTGGATTATTGCTTCTCAGCTTTAGGCTGCGACTGTCGTGAACTTCACTGGCAAGCGTTACGAGATTTGGTGCAGGAATGCGGCTGGTGGATTATGCCATTCGAGAAGCTATGTATTGTGTGCGATCGCCCTCGCGTCCTTCGGTTCGATTCTGAAAATCGCCTTCATGCCAAAGGTGAACCTGCCATTCAGTTTGCTGATGGCTACAGTTTGTACTTCTACCGTGATGTTGCCTTGCCAGAAAAATATGGCAAAGTCCATCCTCATTTATGGCGAGCAAAATGGATTCTCAAAGAACAGAATGCCGAACTGCGGCGCGTTTTAATTCAGGGCATTGGCTACACGAGAATCTGCCAAGAATTACAGGCAGTTGCACTCGATTCGTGGCGAGAATATACACTGCTAAAGATTGAGGCTGAAGCAGATGTCGAGCCGATCGTCTTGCTCAAAATGACCTGTCCCAGCACCCATCATATTCATGCATTGCGAGTACCGCCAGCCATGACTTCTGCAAGGGAAGCTGACCGTTGGGTCAATCATGGAATTGACTCAGAAGCATTTGCCATTGAAACTTGAAACGCTTGATCGTGGGCTAGGAGTTGCCGTTGGATGCGGTTGCTGCATCGCCTTTCAGCGTTTTTCCATGTGCATTCACCACACCCTGTACCCCTGGTTGACTGACAAATCTTTGAGCGAGTACTTGAACCCGCCCTGCACTAAAGTGCGGGCTAATGGCAGGAAGTCCTCTCAAGAGGACTAGGAGCGTCTTACAACCCGTTTTAACGGGTTTCGCACCCTTAGCCCGGATTTGAATCACGGGCGGGTGAGCAACGAAGCGACCAGCCTTTCAAGACTTTTGTCAGTCGATCAGCCCTATACCCTACACCCGATACTCTAAACCCAATTCACTAGACTGAGAACTCATCTTGTCTTCTGTCTAAAGCGGCTCAAGATAAATACGCGTGTGCAGTCATGATCAACACTGACAGTACGACATCAGGGAAAATGCTGAGGAACCAGCGCGATCGTCCTTAAACAAAGCGCTTCAGTTTACCGAGTTCAGTATTAACCCTGATATTAACCAACCTTAATGTGACAGGGATACGGTTGTAAAGGTATTAGTTTGTCTCTCTTGATGCAGTTTGCTCGTAAAAACACGGCGACGAAACCGCCTTCATGAGAGCCAGCAGTGTAAACGCGATCGCTCATGTTTTCTGGCGCGAGCGAAATCTAACATTCAGTGCAATGGCGTACTTTCTGCTTTGAAAGTGTTGTCTAGCGCTGTCTTTTTGTGTGCGTTCAGTAACGTCAATACTGTAGAGCACCGGCTGGGATCGCTTCTCTTGTGTCCTGAAGCGGACGCGATCGTTCTACGCGAGCAACCTTTGCCGGGAATTGAGCGCTGCCAGGGGTGCATTCTTAAAGTTCATTACTTCCTTCAGTGGGGTGTTTTATGCCTAATTTTTCGCGCCGACAACTACTGGTTTTCTTCGGGAGTACGGCTGCTGCTACCGCTTTAGAACCAGTCGTGAGTCACAAGCTTTTTGGCGGTGGCAATGCCAGCATCGCTGAAGCAGCCTCCCTCACGTTTACGCCAGTACGCTTACCGCATCCGTTGCCGATCTATCAGCAGCAAGGTAGCTTTTTAGCCACTGGCTTTGGTCAGGGCAGTGTGCTACCAGCCGCACCAACGCCTAATCTTGGTGCCTTCATTCCTTTAGATGACGTTGTTGTGCCACCTGAGTATGAGCGCTATGTCATTATCAGTTGGGGCGATCGTGTCTTTCCTAACTCAGAAGATTATTTTGGGTACAACAACGATTACACAGGCTTTGTGTCGATCGAAGGTCGGAACGATGGCTACCTTTGGGTCAACCACGAATACAATAGCTTCCCCATTTCTCCTTTTGCGCCTGAAGCGCCTGCCGATGTCGCAACGTTTGTCGCAACGGGACCGATCGTCATCGAAGGCTTCCCCACTGCACCGGGTCGGGCACTTTCGGGCGAGTTTATGTACAACATGGGCGGATCGATCGTTCGCATTGCCCGCGATGGTCGCAAAGAGAAGTTTGCCGTTGTAAAAGATGATAAGAATCGCCGTCTTCACGGGTTGTCTGGTCTCGGCATCAATAGTCAGCGCTCCGATGCCTATAGCAGTGTCACCAGTTGGGGAGCGAAGAGCTACCAGACGGGTGATCAAAACTATCTCGTTGCCACCGGACCTGCTGCCAGCGACGTGTTTGAAGGCATTAACTCGGATGGGTTGGGTAATAAGATTATCGGCACAGCTTACAACTGCTCTGGCGGCACTAGCCCCTGGGGTACTATTCTCACTGCTGAAGAAAATTTTCAGGGTTCCACAGGCGCGTTCTTTGTTGGCGTGCAGGAAAATGTCAAGCCTGATGGCACTCAAACTGGTTACGCTACGGGCACAACTGGGGCAGAGTTTGGTTTGGTTGGTGAGAAATACGGCTGGATAGTCGAAATCGACCCAGCGAACCCCGACTACCGTCCTCGGAAGCACACAGCGTTGGGGCGCTATCGTCACGAAAACATTGCGATGCGTGTGCAGGCAGGTAAGAAGTTAGTGGCTTACTTGGGCGACGATCGCCGGGGCGGGCACACCTGGAAATTTGTCAGCAAAGGCACGGTCAAAAATCCTAAGAGCAAAGGCAACAGTAGGCTGCTTGAAAACGGTACTCTCTATGTTGCGAAGTACAATGCTGATGGCACGGGCAACTGGCTACCACTGCTGCTCTCGTCGCCCACCAATCCAGTGAAGCCCTCTGAACTGACAGTTGGCGATCCGCTGAAACTCAGAAGTGGTAGCACCCGATTCCCCAGACGCGCTGGCATTGCGGGTCAGACTACTGATGGAGGATCTGTGGTTGTTGCACTCACACAGCTCACCAGCACAACAAACGGTGTCACAACGGTCACCGCTGTGGCTGAAAGCGCCGCGTTACCAGACTACCAGGGTAAGACGTTAAGTGACTTCTACACCAGTCAGGGCGCTGTTCTGGTCGATGCGTTTCTGGCGGCTAATTTGATTGGGGGCACTCCAACCGCTCGTCCTGAAGACCTTGAAATCAATCCCAGGAACCCTAGAGAAGTCTTCATTGCCTATACGGATGGTGCTCCTGGCAGCGATGGCTACCCGGATTCTCGCATTTTCGTCGTGGGCAAATATGCAGCAGCGGTCAACGACACCCAGCAATCGGGTGGTCTTTATAAAATCATTGAAGACAGCGCTGATAGCACAGGTACGACGTTCCGCTGGGAGCGTTTTGCCCAGGGCGGTGAAGCTGGAGCCGAGACAGGTGCTGGTTTTGCGGCGGTTGACAATCTGGCGTTTGATAACCGCGCCAATATTTGGGGCGTGACAGATATGTCTACAGGCACCCACAATGGGTTTGCCACAGGTGCAGCGGGTACACAAACCACGATCGATCACGCTAGAACAGGTGATGTGTCTGCTTTTACGGGCGTGTTTGGCAATAACTGGTTGTTCTATATTCCTACGACGGGTGATCACGCAGGGCAAATCGTGCCGTTTGCTTACGGTCCAACCCGTTGTGAAATGACGGGACCTACCTTTGTTGGCGACACGCTGATCATCTCCGTGCAGCACCCTGGTGAAGATTGTCCGTTTACGCCCAATACCACGCTGAGCCGCACGATCGAGCTTTTAGCGCTGGACGGCACGCTGTTTAATCAGACGCGTACTGTTTCGCGTGGCAGTAACTGGCCTAGCAATATCCAGGGGCAGGCAGATGGACCACCGAAACCATCGGTGATTGGCATTCGCCGTAAGCGATCGAACGGTCAATTTGTCTAGAGCGACTCCGAACGTGTAGGGGGAGGCGATCGCGTCTAATGGTAGGGGCTTAGCATTTGGTTGAAGATTGCTGCATTAACCGCAGAGTCTACTGCCGAACGCTAAGCCCCTACAGCAGAATGCTTACGCCTCTGTTTCTATGCCTCTGTTTCTCTGGGAAGCACCGTTTCTAACGGCGGCAGATCGTCAGGCTCAAGCGTGGTTAAGACCTCATCCGTCAGGGTTGAGATGACTGCCAGACGATTGGCTTGCTGTTCAATGGTTTTCTCAAAGAGATTTCGCACTAAGCGAGCGTTGCCAAAGGTGCGATCGCGACGATCGTACAGGGTGTTGAGCAACGTATACAGCGCTTGATTGGTCGCCTCAGTCGGCTTGAAGTGACCATCACGACACAACTTTTGAAAGATGGCAAGCAGTTCATCCGGTGTGTAGTCTTTGAAGTAAAAGTAGCGGTTAAAGCGTGATTTCAACCCTGGATTTGATTCAATAAACGTTTCCATTTCGTCGGTATAGCCCGCTACGATGACCACTAAACGATTGCGATAGTCCTCCATGCGTTTAATTAACACATCGATCGCTTCCTGCCCAAAATCCTGGGTCGAGTTGGGCGGTTTTAACGCATAGGCTTCATCCACAAACAGCACCCCATCCAGCGCTGAATTCACCAGGGCATTCACCTTCTCAGCCGTGCCGCCAATGTGGGATGCCACCATCCCGGCGCGATCGGTTTCTACCAGATGACCTTTCTCCAGAAACCCCAATTCCTTGAAAATTTTGCCCATCAGCCGCGCCACGGTGGTTTTTCCGGTTCCCGGTGGACCGCTAAACACACAGTGCAGTGAGGTTGGCGTTCGGGCTATGCCGCGCTGCGATCGTGCCTGCTGTACCCGCAAAAAATTGGTCAGCGTTCTCACCTCAGTTTTGATATTTTCCATGCCCACCAGACGATTCAATTCACCCAACACCTCGTCCACGTTTTGTACAGGTAGTGAGAAATGATCAGGTAGACTTTCTTGCGCCGTTTCAACAGGACGATAGGTGTGGAGCAGTTGCCAGATGTGCGACAGTGCCTCCATTTCTTGCATCGTTACGGTGCCATTGGCTTTGATCATGACCTGAGCAAAGCGGTAAATCGCATTCACCACAGACTCTAGATAGCGAGTGCCCTTTTCCTGATCAAGCGCGTTGAGCACCGACGGTAATGCTAACTGTGGGATCTGGTTTTGAGAGGCTGTTAAGTCCAGCAGGAGTTTTAGCGTGGTCTTTTCGGCATCACGTCTTGCCTGTGGAGAACGATCCCATTCTTCAAGCACCAGCCGCAGTTTGTCTTTATCTTGTTTAATCAGCGCAAAAATCACCAGAAAAGCAAGCAGTTCATGGGAGGTAAGTTCTCCATTGCTGCGCCCGCAAAGCTGCACGATCGTTGCCAGGTCGGTCAAGATTAACGCTTCAAAGCCCTCTTTGTCTAAAAGCGGTAACACCGTCTTGTACAGAAGGTTCGCTTCTTTTTTGATTTCCCGCTGATTCACAAACATCTCCTTTGAGGCTGAAGCGTGGTAGCTTGAATGGCGCTGCACCGTTGTCGTTATTCTACTTGCGATCACTTCCTATGATTGCTGACCCAATCCCTTCCATCGCTGAAACGTCCTTAGAGCAAGCAGATGCGATCGCCCTCCGCCTGCATCAGCAGAAGGATCGTTGGCTGAAGGTGAGCCTTGCCGATCGCATCACCTATCTCCAACGCTGCTTGGAGGATGTGATGACGGTAGCCGCTGATTGGGCAACCGTTGCCTGTCGTGCAAAAGGCATTGATCCCACCAGTCCACTTGCAGGAGAAGAATGGTTTGTGGGACCGACCGCCACTGTTGCCGCCCTGCGATCGCTCATTTTGGCGCTGGAAGCAAACGGACAGCCCCAACCCATCAAACTCCGCACGTATGACCAGCAGACGATCGCGCACGTCTTTCCCGCCAATTTGATGGAACGTCTACTGTGGTTAAGTTTCAAGGGCGAGGTGTGGCTGCAACCCGAACATCCACCTACGCAAGGACGAGTGTATCGGCAAAAATTAGAAACTGGGACATTGGCGCTGGTGCTGGGAGCTGGAAATGTCTCGTCGATCGCGCCTCTGGATGCTCTCTACAAGCTTTTTGCCGAAGATGCGATCGTCTTGCTCAAAATGAATCCCGTCAATGCTTACATGGGAGCAATTTTGGAAACGGCATTTCGATCGCTGCGGCAGGATGGCTTTCTCGAAATCGTCTATGGTGGTGCAGCATTGGGTGCCCATCTCTGTCAGCATCCGTTGGTAGAAACCATTCACATCACAGGTTCCCATCAAACCCATGATGCGATCGTGTGGGGCAACACACCAGACGAACAGGCTGAGCGCAAAGCATCCCATCAACCGCTGATGGCAAAACCCATCACGTCAGAATTGGGATGCGTCACGCCAGTGATTGTCGTGCCAGGGAATTGGTCAGAGGCAGATCTTGCCTTTCAAGCCCGACATATTGCTGGCATGGTGGCGCACAACGCCAGCTTTAACTGTGCAGCGGCAAAGGTTGTGATCACCGCAAACGGCTGGGCACAGCGAGATGCTTTTCTCAAGACGCTTCAGCAAGAGTTAGCCCAAACGCCTACTCGCAACGCCTATTACCCTGGAGCCTTGGAGCGCTACCAGGCATTTTGGGCACGATATCCGCAGGCGATCGCGTTAGGGAACTCTACTGTACCTGACACTCTCCCCTGGACATTCATCCCAAATGTACCTGCACAGGCAGGAGAATATGCACTGACCCAGGAAGCCTTTTGTGGAGTGTTGGCAGAAGTCAGCCTGCCTGCTGCCAATGCAGAAGCCTTTTTACCGCAGGCGATCGACTTTGTGAATGAGCAGGTCTGGGGCAATTTATCCTGCACGCTTCTGGTCGATCCATATACAGAGAAGCAATTGGGAACAGCCGTAGAAGAGGCGATCGCGCAGTTACGCTACGGGGCGATCGGCATTAACGTCTGGTCTGCCGTCCTTTTTTCGCTACCTGTCTTCTCCTGGGGCGCGTTTCCCGACAATTCCTTGCAAGACATTACTTCTGGTCGCGGAGTCGTTCACAACGCCTACCTCTTTGACCATCCCCAAAAATCAGTGCTACGAGCACCGTTTCGGATCGTCCCTCTGCCGATTTGGTTTGCCCGTCACCGCAACTTATTGCAACTCGCGCAGCAGTTCACAAATTTTCAAGCAGCACCCTCCTGGAAAAGGCTGCTGAAGGTCGTTCTAGCCGCCTTACAAGGATAAGCTATTAGGACTCTGGAACGAATCTGTGATATGTTGAAATTACAGACATACGTGCTAAAGAGTAAAAAGAAATTATTGCTTTCAAGTTCCCCATCAAGGAGTGGTAGAAAGCAATCGTTGCCTGCCAGGTCTACATCAAAACGCCTCTGAAGATCCAGATGTAGAAGCCGTTTGAGTCGTTTGCATCGAATCGCTACAGTTAACTTATTACAGAGTTGAGTCTTAATTGAAAATTGAAGCCGTAAAGATTCAAATGGGCGATCGCATCATTGCTTATTGCAATAACAAAATGCAGATTTGCACCGTCCGGCAAATTCTTGATCCGGGTCAAAATAACGTGACGCTATCTGTGTCCACGTCAGAACATTCACGCAGTTCTTTTTCACGAGTGATTCGCTTTCAACGCGATGCCCTCGTTGATTTAGCCAGCTAACCGATGACTGTTTTTTTAGGCTAAGTTCTACAGATAAGGAGCCTTGATGGCAAAAGAACAGAAGGGCAACAAAGAATCCAAGAAGCCCAAGAAAGAGTCTGACGGCACCAAGAAGCCGAAGAAAGACCCCAAACGGTACGATGGGCTGTAGCATCACGCTGGGACGATCGAGATCAGGCGATAGAATGTTAAGTATTGTTGCAGTGTCGGGGCTCTTAAGGGCGGAAAACACTGAAGGAAGTGTTATCATAGCGAGTGAGAATAAGTAATCGGTTGCAGAATTTGTTTCTAGTCTTGACGAGTTTTTCACGTTTTGTATTGGCAGGCTTCTCTCCGAAATCTCACTCTCTACGACCTTCTGATTTTGGAGCCAATCTATGTCGATTTATGTAGGCAACCTCTCTTATGATGTTGCAGAAGCTGATCTAAGTTCTGTCTTTGCAGAATACGGTTCAGTGAAGCGAGTTCAATTGCCCACCGATCGTGAAACCGGTCGCCCTCGCGGCTTTGGGTTCGTTGAAATGGGTACCGACGCTGAAGAAGCGGCTGCCATCGAAGCACTTGACGGTGCAGAGTGGATGGGTCGTGACTTGAAAGTCAATAAAGCGAAACCTCGTGAAGACCGGGGTTCTTCCTTTGGCGGCGGCGGTGGTCGTCGTAACAACAGCTTTTCGCGCAACTAAGGCGATTTCCAGAAAAGCTTATACCCGCATATCGTAGGGGGTATAAACTTTTTCAGGAATATCTTAAGTTCTCGTAACGCCAGTTTTCGTAACGCCAGAGCACTTTATATTTAGAGTGCTCTTGAGGAAATGAGGTTGATCGTGTTAGCAGCGATCGTTCATTTTCATACAATTTAATTGGAAAAAGTCCAGGCATTTGTGTCTGGGCTTTTTTTATGTCTCTGAGCTTCTTTAAGGCTCTGGAGCTACAGGCCTGATTCAATCTGACGATCGACATTCCCGCTGCTGCCAAAGAATGTGTCCTGACACGAACGATCGCACTTCACTATCAGGAAGCTGCAATAAGAGATACCCACGATCGCTGATGCCGACTGCTTTTCCTGCAATGTGTTCGCCCTGCAAAACAACGATAATGTCTTGCCCCTGTAAGGCATCTCGACGACGGAGTGCGGGTAGGAATGCCTTTAAACCAGAGTGGCTCAACGAATCCGGTTGCGCTGCTTGAAGCAAGCCTGCAATATGAAGCAAATGATGACGTAAGCGCTCTATCAGCAAAAGAGTATCGGGCACAGTAGTCGAGACGTGATGCAAACTGATTGCCTGACCGATCGCGCGATCGGTCAATCCCGCCTGCTCAAAGTCCACATGGCAATTTAGCCCAATACCCACTACAACGCGTCCCATCTTGCGGTTAGCGGACGCTTCACACAAGATTCCTGCTAGCTTGCGACCCTTGAACAATACATCGTTTGACCACTTCAGTTGCAACATGCCTTGCAAGGGTGGTAGCAACGCTTCAACTGCATCAATGACCGCTAATCCCGCGCCCAAACTAACAGCAGGCAACTGCACAACGGGAATGTTTTCTAAGATAAAACTCGCCGTCAGCACGCCTTTGGGGGAATGCCAGATACGCCCATGCTGACCACGTCCAGCCGTTTGCCGTGGTGTAAAGACCACATCACCATGCTGTAATGTAGCGAGATGCTCGATCGCCCAGGTGTTTGTGCTGGAGCAGGTGTCTAGCCAGTGTAGCCATGAAGGGGGTTGGGGACGCGATCGGTGTGACAATCGCTCGGTATTGCTTGAGTTTGGCAAGAAAATTCTCCATCAAGTAATGCACTTTGGTCAACACCTTGTCATACTCACGCAGGTGCTTAAGCAATGCTGCCGCTGAGCGTTTGCTTCAGTACAATTCATACTTCATGAGTTGACAGGGCAATGTGCCATTGTAAACCGCAAACCGTTGGGACGATTTTAGCCCGATCGACTGGGCAAGTTCTTTATTGCCACTCAGCACAAACGCCGTCCAACCTTTGAAGCGTTGCTTCAGCACATCGCCCAACCGTTTGTAAAATGCGCCCAGGTCGCTATCGCGTCCCAACCGTTCGCCGTAGGGTGGATTGCAGAACAAAACACCGCTGTCTGTCGGTGCAGCCACGTCTTCAAGGTCGATCGCCGTGAAATAAACGTGGTTTGATACACCGCAGTTGGTTGCATTGGCGATCGCCTGCTCAATGACATTCTCATCGCGATCGCTGCCCCAAATGGGTGCGGGAAGGCTCTCTCGCTGATTGTCTTCTGCTGCTTGAATCAGCTTTTCTAGCAGAGGTAGATCGGCATCAAGCCAGGTTTCAAAGCCAAAGCGATCGCGGAACAAACCGGGCGCGATGTTCAGCGCTTTCAAACTTGCCTCTAACGGCAACGTGCCTGAGCCACAGAGCGGATCGTAAAACATTTGCTCTGGTTGCCAACCCGATAGCTGGATGAGCGCTGCTGCCAATGATTCCTTTAGCGGTGCAGAGCCAACGGCTGGACGATAACCTCGACGGTGCAAACTTTGACCTGAACTATCCAGGCTGACGGTACAGGTGTCGCGTTCGAGATGGACGCTGATTTGCACATCGGGCGATTGCAGTTCGACATCGGAGCGATCGCCCGTCCGTTCTTGCTGCTGCTCGACGATCGCCCGTTTAACCTGAAGCGCCGTGAAATGAGTATGGTTAAGCTGCTCCGTTTTGCCCGTTGCGTTGACTGCTAACGTCAGGTCAGGCGTGAGATATTGCGCCCAGTCGATCGTCTGAATGCCCTGATAGAGAGCCTCTGCATCCTGGCAGGGAAACTCATGCAGCTTCATGAGGATACGGAATGGTAATCTAGCCCAAAGGTTCACGCGATACAGCAGGGTACGATCGCCCGCAAACGCAACACCACAAAATCCTGGCTCTACCGCATGGGCACCCAACTGCTCTAGCTCCTGCGCTGCCAGCGTTTCTAGACCTCGCGCCACGGTTGCAAAATACTGATTCATGCATGAGGCTCATAACTAAAGGGCACAGCAAAGCCACTGCCCTTCACAATTGTATCGATCGGAGGAAGATATTTCGCTTCAACTTAGTGCGAAACGTTTAAATCTCTATGTCTATTCATTGTGCGTCTAAGTTTGACAAACTGATCCAATCCAACAAAGCTTTTGCTCATGCCACGATCGCTCTTACCGTTTTTCCTTGCCTTTATCTTTCTACGTTTAATCTTTTGGTTCGCAACCTTTCCCAACCCTGATGAGGCATATTACTGGCTATGGGGGCAGCATCCAGCGCTCTCTTACTACGATCATCCACCATTAGCAGCCTGGATTCAAGGATTGTTTACCGCCATTTTAGGACGCTCTACATTCACGTTGCGGCTGCCCAATGTCTTCAGTAATGCGATCTTTTTCTATACCTACTATCAGATTATTTGCTATCTCTATGGTGATAAAAATCAGCGATTGTTCTGGTTAGTTGTTTTATTGATATTGGCATCACCACTCTATTTCTTATTCTTGTCACTGGCATGGCACGATCATTTGCTGATCACCTTTTCATTAATTTCTGCTTATCAGTTCATTCGCTTTTTTGACGGTTACATAGCGGATAGTAGGGGCGAAAGCTGGCGTTTGTATGGTGCAGCAGGGGCGATCGCGCTAGCAATCTTGTCTAAATATAATGCAGTCTTTGTCGTCCTGGGTTTTGGAGCAACGCTGATAGTCGATAAGCGGTTACGTTCGCTGTGGTGCGATCGACGACTCTATTTTGCAGGAGCAATCGCACTTTCTGCCTTCATTCCCATCGTGTTATGGAATCTTTCTAATGATTTTCAGTCGTTTCGCTATTACGTCGATCGTAGCGTTGGGACAGGTAGCTTTAGTCTCAGATTCTCGCCCTTTTTCAATTTTGTGTTGTTTTCCATTTTGCTCGTTTCACCTATGCTTTGCTATGGCTTCTGTCAAGGGTTGAAGCGAGTTGAGCGATCGCTTAGCATCCGCACGATTTATCCAACAGTTGCTTTCTGGGTCTTCATTATTTCTAGCATTACACTTACGGGAATCTCACTCCTCTCTGCGGCACTATATTACTGGAATATCACAGCGTATTTGTTATTGTTTCCATTGCTGCCAGCGTTTTTTAGTCAGGAGCTAGGAGTTCCAGAATCAGAGCGGAATCAAAACTCAAATCTCTCTAGAAATACGTTGCAAAGTACTATTCAAAACTCAAAACTTAAAACTCAAAACTCTTACTTTTCTCCTTCTCACAAACTTCTTTTCTTCGCTACACAATGTTATGGGTTACTGTTTGCAACGTTGCTAGTTGCGCATTACAGTATCTTTCCACTGTCGGCGTTATTTGACAAAGAAACTGATCCAGATTCGCGGATGTTGTTTGGGTGGGATCGGGTGGCAGCAGTCGTTAAAACTCAGGCAGAGGCAGTCAGTGGTGAACCATTTTTAGCGACGACTGACTACCGTTCTGCTTCAGCGCTGGCGTATCAGTTGAATAATAAAAACGTGATGGCAATGTCCGATCGCGTGGATCAATTTGATTTCTGGTACACCAGCGACGCAGCGTTTAAAGGTCGTAATGCGCTGATACTCTCAGATGATTGGCATCCCGTTAAACCGGAACTGCTAGCTCAGTTCGATCGCACCTCAGAACGAACGACGATCGCGATTTCCCGCTTTGGTATTTGGATTAAAAACTATTATCTTGTCAAAGGTTATGGCTTTCGGGGCGGCAACTCTTAAGTGTTTTGCCCTGGTTGCCTGACAGATCTTGTGTAGCGATTGGGTTGAAACAGTGATAGCCGAACCGCAGCCGTTTCTCTAGGGGCTGTCATCAATTATGACTACACATCATTTTTAGCAGGTGTCTCAGCCCTTAGTCTTGTGTGTTGGTGCGGGCGTGGTTATGCAAATACCGCAAGGTTTCGGGGCTGAATTGATGACACGCCCTAGCCTTTAGGTGTCCTAACTCTAACTTTCAGGATGTCCTGACAAAAGCTTGCTTCGATCAGTCAGGCTTGTTATTTTTCGGAATATTTCATCACCTGCTCAGAGGCTTACCAGAAGCAGGTTTTAAAAAAGCGGCTTACTGGCTGAATTATTCAATAAACGTGGTTTATCGTTTCGACAAACAATACTATTTGCTTCTATTGGTTGGAATCCATACAGTGAAAACATCGACTGGCAATGGATCCTTGCAGAGACGGCAACACCGACAATGACTGCACGGTGCGATCGCTGCTGATTCGGTTAGAAAACCCACACTTTAGAAGCCATCAGTATGACAAGTGAAATTCAATTCCATCAAACAGAGCGAAGTACTCATGGTTTGAAAGCTGACTGTCTCTCGTTTGGAGAAGTGCTTGCTCAATCGTTTGCGGTCATTGCCCCAACCACCATTCCTGCTTCCAATTTGGGCTTAATTGTGGCGTTGGCTGGAAACGGTGCCTGGTTAAGCTTTTTGATTGGCTTGGTAGGTTTGGTGTTTGTTAGCATCAACATTAATCAATTTGCCAGTCGCTCTGCGTCTCCAGGCTCACTTTACTCGTACATTGTCACAGGTTTAGGTCCAACGGCAGGAGTTATCTGTGGTTGGAGTCTGGTCTTGGCGTATTTGTTCACAGGCATGTCGGTTTTATGCGGCTTTGCGAACTTTAGCGGTGTATTGATTGGGCATTTAGGCATTCATCCCTCCAGCATCACACTGCTGGCGATCGGGGCTGGCATTGCCTGGTACACAGCTTATCGAGACATTCAACTTTCGGCGATCGCCATGCTATGGATTGAAGGCTTGTCGCTGGGGTTAATCACGGTGCTGTGCTTGATTATTTGGGTTCACAAAGGGTTCGCGCTGGATTTATCACAGCTCACGTTGCAAGGCGTTACACCGGGTCATATTGCCACAGGCATGGTGTTGGTGATGTTTGCATTCTCAGGGTTTGAGAGTGCGACTTCACTGGGTGATGAAGCAAAGAGACCCCTGAAAACAATTCCCAGAGCCGTCATGGGAAGTGTTGTACTGGCAGGGTTATTCTTCACGTTTACGACCTTTATTGAGGTGATGGGATTTCAGGGGACAGGCGTGGCGATCGCCACTTCAGAAGAGCCATTGAGCTTTTTGTCAGAGCACTACGGGGTCGGCTTTTTGGGTCAGTGGGTGGCGATCGGCGCGCTGGCAAGTTTCTTTGCTTGTGTGATTGGTACCATCAACCCAGCCGCCCGCATTTTCTTCTTGATGGCACGGCATGGCTTGTTCCATTCCCGATTGGGATCAGCACATGCCGCCAACCGAACGCCCTACATTGCCGTATCGCTGTGTACGCTGGTGATGTTTCTTGTGCCTGCGGTGATGTCCATGTTTGGCATCAAGCTCTTTGAGAGCATGGGCTATCTGGGTGCAATGTGCAGCTACGGCTTTTTGACGGTGTATGTGCTGATCGCGATCGCGGCTCCCATTTATCTCCATCGCCTGCATCAGTTGCGCCCAAGAGATGTGGTGATTTCCATCCTCTCGATCGGATTCATGATGATCCCCGTTCTGGGCAGTGTGGGGATTCCAGGCAGTGAAATGTTTCCGGTACCAGAAGCACCCTACAATCTTTTCCCATACCTGTTCTTACTCTACATTGCCATTACGTGTGGTTGGTTTATTGTGCAGCGCCTGCGATCGCCCCATGTCATTCAATCCATGCAGCGGGGTGTTGATACGATTCACGCCCGGTTTGACAGCTCAGCAGTTACCCAATCTGGTTTGAACGTGGTGAGAATTGAGGATGATTTAATCAATTAATTGCCAGTCTCTTTGCCTCCAGCCAACCACGTTCGTGTCGAACCTGCCCCTACAGGTATTCTGCTTGCTAGAAATCTTCTCAATAGAGGACGCGTAGAATGAATGAGTTATTGGCTGCACTTGCGACTGGGTTCACAGCTTTTACCGCAACAAATCTAGATGACATTGTGATTTTGCTGCTATTTTTCTCACAGGTCAATGCTGCCTTTCGTCGTCGCCACATTGTTGCAGGGCAATACCTTGGCTTTGGGGCACTGGTGCTGGCGAGTCTTCCTGGTTTTTTCGGCAGTATGTTGTTTCCACGTCCGTGGATTGGGTTGCTGGGTCTTGTGCCGATCGCCATTGGTATGAGTCGAATGCTGGGTCAAGTGGAGGAGCAGATGGAATCTAAAGAAACTGCGCAACCATCAGAACAACCCTGGTTTGACAGCGTCCTGTCGCCGCAATCTTACAGTGTGGCTGCTATCACCTTTGCCAACGGTGGCGATAATGTTGGCATCTATGTCCCGCTGTTTGCAAACTGCACCTGGGAAAGTCTGGCGGCGATTCTGAGTGTGTTTTTCTCGTTGGTGGGAGTCTGGTGCTACAGTGCCTTTCAACTCACCCGGTTGCCAGCGGTTGCCGAAACGCTGACTCGTTATGGAAACCAACTGGTGCCGTTTGTCCTCATTGGGCTAGGCATTTTGATTCTGGTCGATAGCCACACGCTAGAGAATCGAGGTTTGGCGACACTCACCCTTGCCATCAGTGGACTTATACTGCTGATGCTGCTGAGAAACGATGGACGCACCTCTGTAATTAAATCAGAGCAGAAAGAAGTGTCATAACGCGTTAGTTTGAATTGCTTCAGTGTCTTGCTGCTGCTTGAACGTTCAACCAAGATTGAACACTCACCAATAAAGAATGAATTCCACTCTAATGGCTTTCAACGGCTTTCGCTAGCACTCATTTACCCTTAAGGTGATTTCTAGATCAGAATTTACCTGTAGTGGGAGCGTCTCGCTCGCGCCGCGGGCAAGATGCCCGCACTACAAAGGTCATTTAATTGCTGGAAACCTCCCAAGGCTTTCACCCTGTCTGCAATGAACCGTAGCGTTCCATCAATCGCTATGACAAAGCATTCAGCAGGGAATGTGTTCTCTCACTTCCCATCAACTGATGACCATACACTCAATGTTCAACAAGTCAACGTTCAACAAGGAAAATCGAATGATGCAACGCTTAAAAGTTCTGTTGATCGTACTAATGGTTTTGGTGCATCTGGCGATCGCGCAACCTGCTAACGCCGATCGAGGCAAATTTATGACTAGCCCCGACTATACAACTGTGACGCAGGCGATCGATGCCTTGTTGAAAGCCAAGGATCATCCTGAAGAGTCAAACCTCACTACTGAGGAATTGCAGCAAAAGATGGCAACCTTGCAGTTTCAAAAATATGTGCTGGAAACGGCTGACGCACGATCGCAGTGTGCCAATCAAACAGGCAAAACGATCGCAGTATACGTCTCACCGAAAAAATCGACCCAGCCGCCAACGCTTTACTACCTGGGCGATGGGCAAGTGACAGATGATGATTTTGATTGCAAAGGTGCCTATCTACCCAGTGGAACAAAGCTTGCCTCTTCTCTATTCGATACGCAAGGGCAGGAACTCGCAGAACCTCTTGCCCTTCGGGTTGTTGACGGCACTCAACTTATTCTCACATCCAATCCTGATACGGGTGTGATTGGGCTAAACGCACCGATTGCCCAGACGTTTAAGGCAGGGGAAGGCAACTGGACAATGCCAACCCTCACGTCAGCAGAAATTGAGGCGCAAGCACCGAACGCACCAGCAGATTGATCTCCAACGGCTAACGCCCCTTCCAGTGGTAAAAGAAGGGGCGTTGGTTCCATCTGTCTGTATACCATTATGATTAAATCACCCGTACAACAGAGGGTCATGTTCTCGCTCTTTAAGCCCAAAACAAACAAGGCTGAAACCTCCGAGGTTGCCAAAAAGCGCAATCCCAATCGCATTCGTGACCACCTAGCCAATGAACGCACCTACCTGTCCTGGATGCGGAGCGCGATCGCGTTAATGGGCTTCGGTGTGCTCATTGTGCGTATTCGCCTCTTGCGTCCCCCGCTGGCACCCCAGCCGCCAGGAAATGGTTGGCGCTTGGGACTTGCCTTTGCGATCGTGGGTCTTTTGACAGTGGTGCTCTCAACCCAACACTACTTTGCCATCCGCGATCATATTGAAGAAGATACTTACGAATCGCCCGATCGCTGGGTCATTCTATCGAGCCTCGCCATTTTGTTTTTGGGGGCAGGAGTCGTTTACTATGTTTTCACGGTTCCCCTCGGAGCACTCGAAGCAACGGGAAGCGTTTTATTGGAGTAGACCGCGTCTCGTTTTACCAGTAGCATCCATTTACCACTAGGAAAAATCTGGGCTGTTGCTTTCCACTGAACGGTCAACAAATGGTTGGTTTGGTTGAACGAGTAGGCTAGCAGCGATCGCCCATGCTAGAGAGAGCATCCAGCCAGCCAAAATGTCACTGGGGTAGTGAACGCCCAAATACAGGCGCGTCCAGGCGATCGCTACCACAAAGATACTGCCGCTTACCAACACCCATCCACACCAGCGAGTCCCCCACGTCAAAACCACCACCACTGCAACCAGCGTCATACTTGACATGGCATGACCACTGGGAAAAGAATAATCTGGTTCTGGGAGGGGAACTTCCCATAAATGAGGGCGCACTCGATGAAAAAACAGCTTGGCAGTGCGATTAATCACGATGTTGCTGAAAAGCGTGATTGCTAGATAAAGCAGCGATCGCCATCGCTGTTGATAAAGCAGTACCAACCCAGTGATCGTTGCGACTGGAAAGACACCCCAAAACACGCCAAATTTCGTTAACGTTCTGGCAAACTCATCTAATTCAGGCTGCACTGTTGCATGTACCGCCTGCAAGATAGGGGTTTCCCACAAAAACCCATCACCATACCAGCCCACCGTCACAGCGAGAACTGAAAAGACAAGCAGTGGAAACCATACACCCACGAGTAGCGTTAACCAGTAGTGCCGCGATCGCCCGATCGGTTCTTTAAGTGCAGCCATATCGCTTCAATCACTCGCCCTTAAAACCGCTTCCATAGCCACAAAACTTGCGTCTACCAATAAATTAACAGGAGTCAGAAGTTAGCCTTTATGCGCCAGACGTGAAGTCTAGTTCAAGCTTCCAAACCGAGATGAAGATTAGTTTCACAATAAACTCATTTCACGTTCTCTAGCTTTCTTATCCTTCATTCCTCATCCCTCATACCTTCTCCTTCTCCCCTCACGCCTGATTTGCCAATTTCCAACTCACCATCACCAAAATAGCGTAAATCACAAAGCGGAGCGGCTTTTGAGGTGCGATCTTACAGAGCTTTGCGCCCAATAGCACCCCTGGCACCGAACCCAACCAGATGGGAAACACTAAACTCCAGTCAACCGTTCCCAACGTGAGATGTCCCAATGATGTGAATAGAAGCAAAATAGCTGCCTGCGTGATATCGGTGCCGACCAGCTTACGAGTGTCAAGCTGAAAAAAAGCGATAATCACCAGCGCAAACATGGAGCCTGAAGACACGCTAGTGAGACCAACCACGCAGCCCAGGCTTAACCCGATCGCCACTGCCAGCGATCGACCTCGCCAGGTGTCCAAATCTAGCTTTGGCAGTTCAGGCAATTTTAGGTTCGGTGCAAAGGTTAACAGCAACAACTGAACCAATGCCACGAAGGTTACTAGCAGAATAGTAAACCCAACGAGATGCAGCAAGAGAGCATCCAGATTTAACAGCTCAATACCTCTGAGTAGGTGCAGCACGGCAACACCAGTGAGCGAACCGGGTACACTGCCCAGCGCCAACCACTTCACCACCTGCAAATCCACCGTCTTCTGTTGCCAGTGCTTCCAGCCGCCAACCACTTTCATTAACGTCGCGGCAACGACATCTGAGCTGACGGCAACAGCAACCGGAACTTGAAAGCCAAAAATCAACATGGGGGTAATGAGCGAGGCACCACCAATGCCTGTCAAACCCACGATCGTTCCCACAACAAAGCTCAAGGAAGCCAGGAGCAACGCACTTGTCATATTTACGTTCTCCTAGTGCTTGCCGAAGCTTAAGAATTGCTCTCCAGGAAGAAGGGTTGAGAGGTCAATCACCTTAAAGTGGCACAGCGCTAAAACAACAAGAGTGTAGGCGGTTGACGTTCCTACCCCGATCAAAAGCTCTTTGGCTACATTGCGATCGCTCGTTGCGTTTTGCAACACATCGACCGCTCCAAACTGCATCAACAGAATACCGACCAGATTAGAAAGCCAGTAGCCTGCGATCGTTCCCGGCAAAAAGTAAGTGGGCGACAGCAGGCTAAACAAATAGCCAACGCCCCAGGCAACTGGCAGGTTAAAAATCAGATCATTCCACCAGCAGAGTGGCGACAGCAAGTACCCTAACCCCACCAAAAAGCTTCCTCGCAGCTTTCGCAGTGTGATCGGTCCAGCTCCTAGAACGAATAGCCTGAACTGCTCTGAGGTCTCAGATGCAGACGGAAACTTTGAGCTAATTTTCTTAGAAGGCTCCATGTTGTAGTACGGTAATTCTGTGTGCTTACCGTATTTTATCAGTTCGGGGATCAAATTACGAAATCTTGATAGATTTACCGTACTTGTCTAGCCGCAGCCTATTTATGTGCTTTAATTCTCGCTTCTGAGGCTTTTCGTTTGTCATAACACTGACTCTGAAGCAGTATAAAACCTCTTTCCACCCTTACTCGCTCTATCAGTCAAGAATTTAAAAGATGTGTCGGTTTTGTCATGCATTTACCTCTCTAATTCACTGCGACCTTCTGTCAACAGCTTTAATGGGTGACACACTTCAAGCCATGAAGCCCATTGACGAGAGGCTGGTTTTTCAATGGTTTACATCCAGAAGCCACTGCAAGGATTCGCTTAAAGGTTAGAAATTGTGTCATCCTGGAAAGTGCCGTCAATAAGGGCGGTGATCTCGACTCTCAGGGCACATTCATGGACGACAAGTTGATGCTGATGATTCCGGGACCAACCCCGGTACCGGAACAGGTTTTACTCGCGATGGCGAAGCACCCGATCGGGCATCGCAGCGGCGACTTTTCCAAAATCATGGCAGAAGTCACGGATGGGTTGAAATGGCTGCACCAAACCCAGAATGACGTACTGAGCCTCACGGTTAGCGGCACAGGTGCTGTCGAAGCAGCCATCATTAACTTTTTGAGTCCAGGCGATCGAGTGCTGGTTGGCAGCAATGGCAAATTTGGTGAACGCTGGGTCGAAGTTGCCCAAGCCTATGGTCTGAACGTTTCACCCATTACGGCAGAGTGGGGGCAGGCGCTTGATGCAGAGAAATTTCGGGAGGCACTAGAAGGAGACACCCAGAAAACCATTAAAGCCGTCATCGTCACCCATAGCGAAACGTCTACGGGTGTGCTGAACGATCTGGAAACCATTAACCGTCATGTCAAAGCGCATGGTGAAGCGCTCATCATTGTGGATACTGTAACCAGTTTGGGTTCTTACAATGTACCCGTTGATGCATGGGGATTGGATGTTGTTGCCTCTGGGTCGCAAAAAGGTTATATGGTGCCACCAGGCTTGGGCTTTGTGACCGTCAATGCGAGAGCGTGGGAAGCATACAAAACGGCAAAACTACCCCGCTACTACCTGGATTTAGGCAAATATCGTAAAGATGCGGCAAAGAACACCACACCCTTTACACCACCCGTTAATATGTTTTTTGCTTTGCAGGTTGCCCTTCGTATGATGCAGGCAGAAGGGCTAGAAAACATCTTTGCTCGCCATCAGCGTTTGACAAGTGCCACTCGCGCTGCGGTGAAAGCCCTGGGCTTGCCTTTACTGGCACCTGATCAGTCAGCGAGTCCAGCGATTACGTCTGTGATCCCCGATCGCATTGATGCTGAGCAAATTCGCGCCGTGATGAAAAAGCGGTACGACATTATCCTCGCAGGCGGGCAAGATCACCTCAAAGGCAAGATCTTCCGCATTGGGCATCTGGGTTTTGTCAGCGATCGAGACATTTTGACCGCGATCGGTGCCTTAGAAGCAACCTTGCAAGAACTTGGTTCCGAAAGCTTTACCCCTGGAGCAGGTGTCGCCGCCGCCGCTAACGTCTTTGCCGCAGCGTAAAAGCGCGTTTCAATTTAGAGGCTTCACGCTAGGGCGCGTCATCAACTCAGCTCAAAAATCTTGCGGTATCGGCATGATCGCGCCTGTCTTGGCATACAAGGCTAGGGGCTGGAACCTTTGCTGCAAGTAATGTGTAGCCGTCATTGATGACAGCCCCTAGCGTTAAACGATCGCTTTACGGAGCAGTTGTTTTGACGGGTGGTATGACGTAATCAGCGGGGCTAATTCGGTTTCTAACAGACCGTTCAGGATAGGCTTGGGAATGTAATTTTTGAATCGCGTCAGTCCATTGACCAATCTTAGCCTGCGCTTCTTGGTAGAGCGCGCTGCCAAAGCTGACGTTGCTGGCTTCTGCGATCGCCGCTTGGAGTGATGACATATCACCCTTGCTTGCCAGTTGTGCTGCACGAGCGAGATAGGGACGATCTTCCATTTCTTGCAGTTGACGATTCCAACGATCCACCGATCGCTGCGCTTCTTCGTAGCGAGGAGTCCCGTAAAGCACCAATCCCGCTGCGTCCATCGCTGCACGTAAACCTTCTGCTGTGCCAGCACTGGCTAGCTTGCGAGCACGATCGAGGTTCGCGGCTGCCTCGCGTGCTTGATCTTGTTGCCAATTCGATACCAGATCGGGTTGAGCTGTGTATTTTGCCGCCGAGTCTTTCTGGCGCTCACGTTCTGCTTTTGCCTGAGCTGCTTTCCCTTCTTTGGCTTCCTGGATCTTCTGCACTAACTCCTGGTAGCGATCGCTGTTCCAATAGCGGTTGCTTAGCTGCCGCAACTCTCTCGCTTTCTCAAAGGCTTGATCCCACTGATCACGCTCAGCCGACGCTTGGGCATCGCTGTAAATTGTTTGGGCATCGTCCCACGCTGACTGCCATGATTCAATCCGCTCATCGGCGGTTTTGTAGGCTCCGGTCGTCACTGGAATTCGACGCGCTATCCCAATCGCCTCTTCAAGATTGCCGCTCTGAAAAGAGGTCTCAGCCAACTCCAGTAGTTTTTGAGATGACTGTTCAATCAGGCGATCGCCCTGAGCGGCTAAGGGATGATCAGCAGGTACCAGACGCGCCAGACGAATGGCTTCTGATAGACCGTCGATCGTTTGCTGACTCGCACTGACCTGGGCACAGTAAAAGCTCGCGGCGACCGCATCCTCCTCCACTGTTTCTGTTGCTGCACTCGCTTGACAACCAGCCAATTGCTGAAAGCGCAGCATATCGACTGCCCACCACCCAACTCCAACAGGCAAAGCTAGCAGTAGACCGATTCCAACCAACCGCAAAGAGAATACGTGCTTCATCTTTTGGAGATTACCTTATTCACGAGCGGTTGGCTAGCGTGCATTGCTTACACTCAGTTCTACACGAGAGGTTATACCAATTTGATTTGAGAATGTTGCAGCTTGGTTAGGAGCGAACGACCGTCATTGGTTTCAACTTAAGCTAACTCTTTCAAGAGAGGCAATACAATTTAAGCCGGTGAGATTGAGATTAGGAGGACAAGCCATGGCTCGGAGTCGTCCTTGGTTCAGTGCAAATG
>JAESFW010000242.1_pt1 | contig 59288 bp, 44 predicted proteins | sample 9269481 | NCBI WGS metagenome assembly JAESFW01 (sample SAMN14515350, study PRJNA621654) | algae metagenome | isolation source: Lyngbya sp. HA4199-MV5 and co-occurring heterotrophs from soil with... | place: USA: Ahupuaa O Kahana State Park, Hawaii | collected 2009-07-21 | reverse complement strand
GGTCAGCGCATCAAACTAGCCGGAGCGCAAGGGCAAAAAGATAATGTGCCGCAGGTGCTCAAGCATCGCTGTGCCTATCTCAATGGGCAGTTCTCAAAATGAGTCTTGCAAGATTGGGATGCTCTCATCGTCAAGTCCCCCATTGGAACCCATCAGCCTAACAACTTAATCAGATATTTGATCTATGAGGTAGAGTTTTACTCTCGTTAAAAAATGCCGCCGCGGAAGATGGTGTAGATGCCCCAGGCAGCGGCGATCGCCCCTAAAATCGTAGACCAGATGGGATGTCCACTACGGCTCACTCGTCCGCCTGGTGTACGCATGGTGTCTACATCGATCCAGGGTGTGGCACCCCGACGAAACCAGCCAGTGACAGTGACAGTCTGATGCAGTAAATCGGTGGGGCGCACAGCTTGAGGGAATAAGTTGCCGATCGGTCCCCACGACGACAACCAATGGAGCCGCACGATGCCTGTTGTGGTTTGCAGTAGTAGATCCTGACTCAGCAAGTTACTACTGCCCATGCGTCCCAGAAGCGTGCCTTCTAGCTGGACGGGTTGGCTGTTGACGGGAATGCGATCGATTGGTTTCAGGAGCGCTATCAGCGAATCAGGTGCATTAGTCGGCTTGTTGCTGGCGAAGGGCAAATCGGGGAACAAGGGATTGATGCGAATAAAGGTGCCGATGCTAAAGCCAATCAGCGGTAGCCCTCGCAGCAGTGACCCATCGCCATACATCCATGCCAACTGATTGTTGCCTGCCTTCCAGCCGACCCAGCCCAGCGCTGCGAAAAGATAGGCTGTCGCGAAGCCAAACGCCAGTCCAAAAAAGGGTGCCCCTTGCAGCAAGAGCGATCGCCATTGGCGACCTGTGAGCCTGCCGTTTGCTGAAGACCGCTGTTCTTTTGCCCACTCCAACTCGGTGTCCAGCTTCCAATGACGGGCGTAAACAGACAGCAGATTCAGTCGATCGCCCGTCGGTGGATGAGAATTGTTGATCGCTAACCAATGACGATACGGATTGGTGCGCTCCCACTCCAACACAGACTCGATCGGCGTGTGAGAATAGACGCTGCCGATGGTGGTTGCCATGCGTTGCCCCACAGGCATCAACAGGTCAAACCCTTCCAGCAAGTAGCTGGTTTGTTTTTGAGTGTGGACTTCTTTAGCCGTGCCGATCGCCAGCTTGAGCAGGGCGCGTGTGAAGCCGTTGGGATTGCCCGTGAGTTCTGCTGCCACGCGATCGCTGTAGTAGACCCGCTGACGAGACAGCCACAGCGCCACCCACCGCAACAGGGCATACAGCCCGTAGGCGATCGCCGCCAGAATACTTGCCGAAACACGCGAGATCGCTGCCTGCTTCCGATTGCCCCAATCAGACACTAACCGAAACACTGTATAGGGAATCTGTATCAGCACCGTGACTAACGACAGCAGCGGCACATCAAAGCTGGCAATATGTCCAATCTCGCTAGCATAAATTGTGGCAATTTCATCGTCTGCCAGTTGTTCTAGCAAGCCCTGACTGACAACGATGCGCGTTACGTGGGGAATGCAGCCATAGCTAAAGGCGATCGGCTCCTCCATCGGCAACACTCCCAGCGCTGGCATGGGAATTCGCTGTTGCCGACAAAAGCGCTGAAGCGATCGGGCGGTTTCGGGGCTGTAGGTTCCCAATTTGCCCACCGACAAAGGTTGCAGTCCATAGGCGACGGTGAGCAGCCCATCTAGCAGCCAGCGAGAGGCTACAAAGAGTATCCCCAGAAACACCAGAATGGGAATTACGGGAGGATGAAACAACTCCCGTGGCAGATTGAGAAACGGAATTTTGGTGAGCGCAATGCTGTAATAAAGCGTGGTGTTGTAGACGATCGCCTGCACCATCCAGAACAGCACCACGGCGGTACCTGCCTGCAATAGCAGCAACCGGAGCAGCTTCACCTTACCGAGAGACTTGCCCTGTGCTAATCGTTCCGCCTGTCGCCAGGTAGCCTGATAAAGCGGTTGCTCCTCCACTAAAGCAGGCTGGGGTACTTTGCCGTTAAATCGATCAACGGTTGAGGACGATCGCCCTTCCCACCCAGGCGCTGTTCTCCGCATCATCCGGGCACTTTCTTCTGGCAAAAAGGCAGTTTCATCACGGCTAGACGCTGGCTGGTGAGTTATGGGGACATTCGCGCCGTCTGCGTCCGATTGAATAGTTGTCGTTCGTTCGGAGCTTCCATCCGCAAGAGGGTGAGGCTGTGGAGCAGTATCCAGAAAAGACTCACGATCGTCAGAGGCAAAATCTGGTGGGTCTGATGGGTCAAACGGCGTGAAGCCTGTCAAATCATCCGCAGCAGGCTCAGGAGTAAGCACAGGAGCAGGTAACGGTGGTGGCGCAGGTTCAACCGTAGGCGTGAACGTTGCCGGAACTGCGGATTGGATCTGACCGGCAAGGTGCGGGTTGCTTTCCATGAGGCTGGCTAGCGTTTGGGTTGCCCAGGTGCTGACCTGACGGTTGCTGCTTTGACGGAGAGCCTGACAGAGTGACGCTGAGCGCAACGGGTCGCCTGTACGCGCATAGGCAACCGCCAATCCCATCTGTGCTTTTGCGGTGAGGGGGTGATCGGGTGCTAAAGGCACTGCTTCTAAATTTGCGATCGCGGTCTTGTAGTCGCCCTGCTTCAGTGCAGTGAGTCCGGCTTCCAGGTCTGGAACGGTTTGGGCGATCGAGGACGAATCAGGAACCGGAGGCATAGGGCATCTCCTACTTAGAAGAGGACGGTAGACTGCTGGCGCGTAGCCTTTCTAAGATAGCTTCATAAAGCGCCCGGTTCGCTCCCAGAAACTACGGGGGCGATCGCGTTTAGTTGTAACTCCGGATGGTCTACTTGTACCTGATTCATGTTCCATTCGTTACGAAAGAGCAGCACAGGACGGTTCCAGCTATCCTTCGCCGTCACAGTATTGAACAGACGACCAACCTTTGCTAGTGCGTCCCAGCCGCCTTCGACCCAGCGAGCCACACTGTAGGGCAGGAGTTCTAGCTGGGTTTCCACGCCGTACTCATTCTGCATCCGAAATTGTACGACCTCAAATTGCAGTTGCCCGACCGCAGCCAGGATCGGATCTCGCTTCGCTTCATCTGCCGAATACATAATCTGCACGGCACCTTCTTCCTGAAGCTCCGAAACGCCTTTGCGAAACTGCTTGAATTTGGACGGGTTGGGATTTTTCAAATAGGCGAAGAGTTCTGGCGAGAAGCAGGGAATGCCCTCATATTCGAGTTTGGAACCGACATAGATGGTATCGCCGATCGCAAACACGCCGGGATTATTCAAGCCAATGACATCGCCGGGATAGGCTTCTTCAATGACTTCCCGATCTTGGGCAAAGAGCTTTTGGGGACGAGACAGGCGCACCGTTTTGCCCGATCGCGCATGGCTCACGGTCATGTCTTTCTCAAAGCGACCAGAACACACGCGCACAAAGGCGATGCGATCGCGGTGCTTGGGATCCATATTTGCCTGGAGCTTGAAGACAAACCCAGAGAATTCTGGATAGGTCGGTGGAATCTCGCCTTTGTTGCTGGCATGGGAACCTGGCTTCAGAGCGTAATCTAAGAACGCATTGAGAAAGAGTTCCACGCCAAAGTTGGTCATCGCGCTGCCAAAGAATACAGGGGTCATCTTGCCCCGATGCACCAGATCCAGGTCGAGTTCTGGTCCCAACCCTTCCAGCAATTCCAGGTCGTCTTTGAACTGATAATAAAGCGATTGCTCTAGCAGGTCTTCAATGCGTGGGTCGCCGAGATCAACCGCCGTGTCGATCGCTTCTCGTTGACCGTGAGCGCTCCGTTCAAACAGATGCACCTGCTCACTGCGACGGTCGTACACCCCTTTGAATCGATCGCCCATCCCAATCGGCCAGTTCACTGCATAGGTCTGTAAGCCCAGCTCCTGCTCAATTTCGTCCAGCAGATCTAGGGGTTCTCGTCCGGGGCGATCGAGCTTGTTCACAAAGGTAAAGATCGGCAAGCCACGCATACGGCACACTTCAAACAGCTTGCGGGTTTGAGGTTCCAGACCTTTTGCAGCATCGATCAGCATCACCGCGTTATCGGCGGCTGCCAGCGTGCGATAGGTATCTTCACTGAAGTCTTGGTGTCCCGGTGTGTCCAGCAGGTTGATCTGACAGTTCTGGTAAGCAAATTGCAACACAGTGGAAGTGATGGAAATCCCCCGCTGTTGCTCCATCTCCATCCAGTCCGAGGTGGCGTGTCGCTGTGCCCGTCGCGCCTTGACGCTACCTGCCTGGTGAATGGCACCTCCGTACAGCAGCAGTTTTTCCGTCAGCGTTGTTTTACCCGCATCCGGGTGCGAGATGATGGCAAAATTGCGCCGACGATCGACTGCGGTTTGGAGTTCAGCCTGGAGTTCTGTGGACATGGGGGAGAGGTGAGGGGCGAGGGGTGAGGAGAGAGGGGGAAAGGGGAAAGGGGAAGTAGGGGGGAAGAGTTATGAGTTATGAGTTTGAGTTTTGAGGTGAGCAGTCAGCGGTCAGCCTGGGAGTTAAGAGTTGAGAGTTTTGAGTTAGGAGTTTTGAGTTGGAAGAATGCGTCAGTGGTCAGCCAACCCTGCGGGAAGCAAGCTACAGCTTTTTAGCCTTTAGCCTTTAGCCTTTCCCCATCCCTCCTTCTGCCCTCTGCCTTCTGCCTTCTGCCTTTTTCTAACAACTTCTCCCTCCTTCTGCCTCCTTAAAGATAGCGACAATCGCCAGCAGTCCGTGAGTAAAATGGGCAGGTACGGGTCTGGAGGCAACGGGATTGGTTGCCAGAGTGTACTCATTTCATCCATTTTAAGCGGCTATGGATAATCAAGATCGGCGTAAGCTTTTGTCAGCGCTTTGTCATGGTGCAATCTTTTTTAGCTCCACGATCGTTTCGATCGGCATTCCGATCGCTATTCTCCTGATTACGGACGATCCGGTGGTGAAGGAAAACGCCAAAGAATCGATCAATTTTCACATCAATCTGTTTCTCTACGCGATTCTGTTTGGGCTGCTGGTGCTGGTGGCGATCGGCATCCCTCTGCTCGTTCTTCTGGGCATTGCCAGCATTTTGTTGCCCATTATTGCGATCGTTCGTGTGGCGACTGAACCGCAAACGCCCTACCGCTATCCGCTCATCTTGCGGCTGCTTTAACTCGTCACAGATGCGCTGGTATTACACATACTTGACCAAAACCTTGGAGGTTTAAGCCAATTTGCTGGACATGATGCCTGGTGCTTCTTTAAGCCTCCGAGGTTTGCGTAAGTTTTATCTATGCCCCCTCTTTAACCGAAAAGGCTGAGGTTGAGCGTTTGAGTGAGTTGTTCGAGCAGAAAGAGTCCGGCGATCGAGTTCCCTGTCGCATCCAAAGCAGGACTGTAACAGGCGATCGCGCCTTGCCCTGGAACCACGGACAGTAAGGCTCCGCTTACTCCAGATTTTGTCGGTAGTCCAATCCGTACTGCGAAGCGACCAGAGGCTTCATATAAGCCGCAGGTCAGCATCAGGGCATTGACCGTGCGTTGATGGATGGGTTGAATTTGTCCATGTGGCTGAGCTAGCTTTGGCTGAGCCAAGAGCAGTCCGACTTGCGCTAGATCCTCAACCGTTCCAGAGAGGCAGCAGATATGGTTGTACGTGTCTAAAGCAGTTTCAATGGCATCAATGTGACCTGCACGCAGCAACACATCCGCGATCGCACGATTGGTCTCATTCCGCAGCGATCGTACCGATGCCAGCATGGCAGTGTCCAACACAAAGCGACTACCAGAGGCTTGATTGAGCCATCGCCGAAGTGCTTCACACCGATCGTTCCCAGTTTTCCCCGGTAACATTGATGCAAGGGCAATGGCCCCACTGTTGAGCATGGGGTTGCGTGGAAAGCCGCGATCGGCGGTTAACTGCGCCAACGAATGAAACGGCTGCTCAGATGGCTCCATTCCAACATGGTCGAACACGGCATCCCATCCCACCTGCTCTAGCAAAAACAGCAATAGGAGGGGCTTGACGACACTCATCAATGCAAAGGAGTGAGCGATCGTCCCTTTGCTATAGCTAGTTCCATCAACTAACCGGACATTCACCACCACGAGTTGAGCGTTTGCCTGCGCCAACAACGGAATGTAGTCCGGTAAATGTCCCGTTTGTGCATAAACTGTTGCCTGCTCCACCCAGTTTTCTAACTGAGATTGAGTCAACGCAGCGAGTCGGGTAGGAGGGACGTTCAAGTTACTGGCAGCAACGATACATGGGCTGAGACGATCTTCCATCCTTCCGGCAATTTTCGCCAGACCTGGCTTTGTCTACCCAGTCGCGGTGTGCCATTGGTCAGTCGTTGAAACTCCAGGGTGACGATCGCCGTATCAGCATCGAACGTCACAACCTTGAGGTGAGAAATGTCTCGTGCCAAATTTTTGGTCGGGCGACCTTGCCGAAAGGCTCGAATCGCCTCCACCCCATACAGATTCTCAGTGGCACCGAACCGCAGCACTTCAGGAGAATCCCAAAACAATGCGTCCAGCGTGTCAATGTCATTTTCGACCAGCGCTTTCTCGTAGGTCATGTACAGGTCAGTGAGTTCAGCGACAAGGGCGGGATCGTTGATTTGGGACATGGGGAAGAAAGGATAAAGGATAAAGGATGAAGGATAAACGTTTTGAGTTGAACAGAGAGGAGTGAGCGGTGAGGAGTGAGGAGTAAATTCCTTTAGCGTTTTGCCTTCTGCCCTCTGCCCTCTGCCTTCTGCCTCCTTCTAACAACCAAAAACTTCTTCCGCCTTCTGCCCCCTGCCTTCTAAGCACAGAACGCTAAAATCTGCTCTGCCGTCTCTTCTGGCTTTTCTAAATGGGGCACATGACCGCAGTGGTTGATCCAGACAAGCTTGCTGTGAGCGATCGCCCGGTGAAACTTTTCGGCATCCTGTGTACCCAAAATTCTGTCGGAGTCGCCCCATAAAATTAGGGTAGGGTGATTGATCGCAGCAGTTCTATCTGCCAAGAAATTATAGCCGCCACTTTTGGTAAACGAAATAATGGCTTGCTGCCAGTGGGGGCATTGCAGGTGCAGCGCGGCACACAGGAGCGAATCGGGTGTGACGAAGCTGGGATCGGCATAGGCTTGCAGGCTGACGTTGCGCCGTACTTTGGGGCTGCGGAGAAAGCTAGTGGCTAACTCGCCCAACGGTGGAAAAAGAAAGCGGGAGATCGCGGGACCACGGGCAAAGCCAGCGCTATCGATGAGAACGAGCGCTTCCACAGCTTCGGGATAGATCAGCGCAAAGTCGATCGCGGCGGCTCCACCCATTGAAGCACCCACTAAAATCATGGGTCGAGCAATGTTTGCCTTCCAAAACGCATAGAGATGGCTTTTGATGGCGACGGGGTTAAATGAAAGGTTGACGGGGCGATCGGTGAACCCAAACCCAAGCAGATCCACACTCCAGGTTTCTTGCTGTTCTGTTAGGAGCGGCAACAGGCGACGAAACTCAAACACCGAGCTATCAAAGCCGTGCAGCAGCAAGATTGGCGTACTACCGGAACCTTGACGCACATAGGCAGTTGAAATTGGTCCCGCGCAGAGTGGCGTTAAAAGGTCGATGCGATCGATGCTCTGGGCAAGAGCGATCGAGGTGGGTTCGGTGAGTCGAGCACTTTCGGGCGAAAGAAAACTGGCAATCATGCAGTTCAGTCTATCAACTAACAACCAACAACTGTCCCCGCCTTGCAGCCAATCCCAGAGTTCGTTAGGCTTTTCTTGACGTTGTTAGGTCAAGACGATGCCGAAAGCAAGTTGGAATGGTGCGGTATTAGCCGAAAGCGATCGCTGCGAAGTCGTCGAAGGAAACCAATATTTTCCACCCGATTCCATTCACAGCGAATATTTCAAAGAGAGCAGCACCCATACAGGCTGCCCGTGGAAGGGTACTGCTAGCTACTACACGATCGAAGTAGACGGCAAAACCAACCCCGATGCCGCGTGGTACTACCCCACGCCCAAAGATGCCGCCAAGAATATCACGGGTTATGTCGCGTTTTGGAAAGGTGTGAAGGTCGAGGTGTAGGGCATCAAACTTCGGTAGGGACGTTACATGTAACGTCCCTACCGATGGTGCAGCGCGGTTGCTATGCGGCGACCTCAACATAGGCTGATGAAGTGGTGGGCTGTGGAATCTCTAACCCCTCCAACTTCAATCCATCCAAATGGAACTCCACTGCCTCGCGCATATTCTGTTCAACTTCTTCACGGGTTGCTCCAGTCGAGACACAGCCTGACATGTCAGGAGAATAGGCGGAATATCCAGTTTCTGTCTTCTCAATAACGATAAGATACTGCATCATTTCAGACTCGCTTGTTTCAAGATACTATCCAGCGTTCCCGGAGCCAGATCATCACCCAGTTTTCCTGGCACGGTGACTAAACCTAATTTGTTGGGGTGTTTGTATTGACGATGACTACCTCGTGTCCGAGCCAAATACCACCCATCTTGCTCAATTAGCTTGATTATATTCCTGACCTTCATGCTCCAAGCCTATGAAGGAGGTAGGGGATTGTCAATGGAATTATAGGTAGCTCAAACTCTAGCAATTAAAATGCAGCGCTAGCGCTGAGGGGTTATCATTTGCTCGGTGTAGACGAGGTCAATGCCTCTTTTGCCTGATTCTGCAACAGCAACCCATACTCCAAGCCTTCTACCACTGCCAGGTAAGACGCTTCCAGGATATTGCCGGAAACGCCAACCGTTGTCCAGCGTTGATGTCCGTTGCTGGATTCAATTAACACCCGCGTTTTGGCAGACGTTCCCGCTGTGCCATCGAGAATTCGCACTTTGTAATCCGTCAGGTGAAAGGTATCGATTTCGGGGTAGACGCTGACCAACGCTTTGCGTAAAGCGGCATCCAGCGCCGAGACAGGACCATTCCCTTCAGCAGCTTCCAGAATTTCATTGCCGCTGACGGATAGTTTCACCGTTGCCAGAGAAGTCGCCCGATCGCCATTTGAGTCCGGTAGCATGTTGTAATGCACCTGAAAGCCTTTAACTTCAAACGGTTTGTGGCGCTGTCCTAACGCCTCGCGCATGAGTAACTCAAAGCTTGCCTCAGCCGCTTCAAACTGGTAGCCCTCACTCTCCAGCGTCTTCAAATGGGTAAGGATCTGGCGGCAAGTCGGGTCTTGCTTATTCAACTCAATGCCAAAACTGCGGGCTTTTGACAGGATATTGCTCAACCCCGATTGGTCAGAAATCACAATCCGGCGACGGTTGCCCACCCGCTCTGGCTCAATGTGCTCATAGGTCAGCGGGTTTCGCTCCACAGCGCTGACGTGAATCCCGCCTTTGTGAGCAAACGCCGATAGACCGACAAACGGCGCATGGTCATCCGGCGCAAGATTCACGACTTCGCTCACAAAACGGCTGGTTTCGGTCAGTTGCTCTAACTGGTCGGCAGAAATGCAGCTAAAGCCGAGTTTTGTCTGCAAGTTTGGAATCAAGGAACAAAGATTCGCATTGCCACACCGTTCGCCGTACCCGTTGATCGTTCCCTGCACCATACACGCTCCCTGCATGACCGCTGCGATCGCATTAGCAACCGCTGTTTCTGAGTCGTTGTGGGTGTGAATGCCGAGGCGGGGAAGTGGGGAGAGAGTTGTTAGTTGTTGGTTGTTAGTTGTTGGTTGCGGCTCTTTGTGATTCGTTTGTTCCGGTTCCTGACTTCTGATTCCTTCTAACGTCATTGACCCCTGCTTCGCTTGTGAAGCCAACAACATTAACTCCTGACTTCTGCCTTCTGCCTCCTGCCCTCTGCCCTCTGCCTTCTCCGCTTCTGCCTTCTCCCAACCAAACGCCTGCATCACCTCCTGCACCACTCGCGCAATGTCATGAGGTAACGTGCCGCCGTTGGTATCGCAGAAGACGAGCCATTCTGCACCTGCGGCGATCGCCACTCTCAACGTTTCCAGCGCATACTCCCGATTGTGCTTGTAGCCGTCAAACCAATGCTCGGCATCGTAAATGACCCGACGACCGTTGGCGCGGAGGTATTGAATCGTGTCCTGAATCATCGCCAGGTTTTCGTCCAGCGTAGTCTTCAGCCCTTCGGTGACGTGGAGATCCCAGGATTTACCAAAGATTGTGACCCAGCGTGTGCCTGCTGCCAGAATAGGTTGCAGCATGGGATCGTCCGCAGCAGCAATGCCGGGACGACGGGTAGAGCAAAAGGCGACGAGTTCAGCTTGTGTCAGGGGTTCTTCCTGGAGTTGCCAAAAAAACTGGACATCCTTTGGATTCGCCCCAGGCCAGCCTCCCTCAATGAACGGCACGCCCAAGCGATCGAGCTGTCGCGCAATGCGAAGTTTATCTTCCAACGAAAGCGACAAGCCTTCTCGTTGAGAACCGTCCCGTAGGGTAGTGTCGTAGATCCAGATCTGGCGAGTGGTGTCTGAGGTCATGGGGAAGCAACCGGGAAAATGAAGCCGATAAAAAACTATTCTAGGGAACTGGTTGACCGATCGGGGTAGTTAGAGATGAGAATTAAGTCTCATTGAGAATCGATCGCAGAGACGCGGAGGGATGAAGGATAAAGGATGAAGGCTAAAGGATAAAAGGGTTTAACAGTCGTCAGTGAACAGCCGCAAGCAACCGTGGCATAACCGAAGGCTGATGACTGATGACTGATGACTGATGACTGGAGACTGTTTAAGGAAATGGTATAAGGGGTGTCTTGATGCAATTGTCTAAATTTGATGCGGCTCAAGTCAAAGCTGCCTTTCATGCACTGAGAGCCTGCGGTATTGAACCAACGGCTCCAACGATGCAAGCATTGGTCGAAACTGCGGAGGCACACTATCCCGATGATCCTGCGAGTTTGGAAAAGGCGGCTCGATCGCTGGCAACGTTTTTTGCAGGTTCGGCTGAGGCTCGTACTGACCCGCGATCGTCCTGGCATTGGCTGCGTGTCTGGGCATTTTCAGTCTTGCGGTTTTAGAGAAGATCGCCATTGAATGGCTGGATCTCCGCGATCGACTTTATAAAGGGCGACTGTGGATAGAGGCTGTTATACCCAAAGGCTGTTATCTTCAGCTTACCTATAGCGCTGGTTCCTGATGACTCTTACGCAACCACGATCGCTCCATCGCAAAGAGATCTTGCGCGTTGTGCTGGCAATCTCCATCATCACCGTTGGGATTATTCATTTTGCCAAACCCGCGCCGTTTGTGAAAATCATGCCGCCACAGCTTCCGTATCCGCTGGAACTGGTTTACATCAGCGGCTTTTTCGAGATTTTGGGCGGCGTTGGCTTGCTCATTCCGCTGGTCAGTGTGGCAGCAGCCTGGGGCTTAATTGCCCTGTTTATTGCCGTGTTCCCTGCCAACATCAACATGACGATCAACAATATTGAGCTGGAAGGCATTCCCCACAATCCAGCACTCTATTGGGCACGATTGCCGCTACAAGCCGTTCTCATTGCCTGGGCATGGTGGTATACGCGGAATGCAACCGCACAACCCGGAGCTTCTGCGGTTGCGGCAACGTTGAAAGCGCTCGTTAAGCACTGATTAGAGCGTTGAGAAGATAACCGAAAAGAGCAGGGGGAGCAGGGGGAGCAGGGGAAGTAGGGGAAGAGTTTTGAGCTAACCAGTTGTTAGTTGTTGGTTGTTGGTTGTTGGTTATGAGTTGTTCCCCACTCCTTCTAAAAACCAAAAACCAAAAACTAAAAACTAAAAACTTCCTTGCCTTCTGCCTTCTATCAATGAAAGCGATCGCTCGGAGGCTTTAAAGACTCTTCTGGCTGAGCGATCGCTGCATTGCCCAGAGGACGGCTGCACTAAAGGCACCGCTGAGTAAGCCAATGCCAAGCTGATGGCGGTGATCGAGCAGGCAAAGTACGCCCACCACACCGAGCAGAGCGGCTAAGCCTTTAGCGACGAACAACATTCGCTGCACAGAGGTTGTAGCCTCCATGACTCGCTCGAGTAAAGCGGCATCGTCACCGAGATGGGCTGGAGTGGCGATCGCGTGTTCGAGCGATTGATATTTCACCAGATCAACCTGATAGTAGGTGCCTAGTTCGTCATCCCGAAGGCTGGCAACGGAGTGCAGCCCAAACCGCTTGGAGTGGGCGATCGCGGCACTGATTTGCTTCTTGGTTGCCATCGGGCGCAGCGCTTCAAACACCGATTCTCGATAGACCCCGGACTTTGCCATCGTCAAAATCTGCTGGCTCAACTCTGGTACAGATAGTCGCCGTGTGATGACACTCATTACGTTCCTTTTAGTCGCTGCTGCTACACTTGCCCTAGAGCGCGTCATCAATTCAGCTCCGAAACCTCGCGGTATCAGCATAATTGCGCTCGTCCCAACACACCAGGCTAGGGGCTGAAACCCTTTCTGCAACTAACTTGTAGCCGTAATCGATGACAGCCCCTAGTAAACTCGTACTAAATCATGACACTTTTGGTTGCGAAATGGCACCGATCATTCCGTTCACAGCGCGGAGGTAGTCAGCCGGAGCCAGAAGAATTTGCAGTCCCCGCATTCCGGCTGAAATGGAGATTACATCAAAAATCTCAATGAGCTCATCGACATAGACGGGATACTCTCTCTTGCAGGCAAGGGCTGTGACTCCGCCACGAATATAGCCCGTCAAGGGTTGGACTTCTTTGAGCGGCACGGGTTGGCAACTGCGATCGCCTGCCAGTTTTGCCAATGCTTTGAGGTCAAGCTGCGTATCACCAGGGATCACGGCAAGACAGATTCCCGTTTTGTCACCCCGCACCACCAGCGTTTTGAACACCTGCTCGGTTGGCATGTCGATCTTTTGCGCCACGCTTTCAGCAGCCAGATCATCGGGATCGACTGCATACTCGCGCAGGTCATAGGCAATGCCTAAAGTATCTAAAAGACGAACTGCATTCGTTTTCATGAGTGCTTACCGAACGCTAACGTAACGTCTTAAGATGATATCCGAATCAGATGACATCCGAATCGGGTGTGTCTTCCATCAATTAGTTAGGTTGTAACGAACTGGTTTGTAGGGAACTGCGTGAAAGCAATCTGGTTAGCGAGTTTAAGCACGATCGGCATTGGCGTAATGGCTTGGGGCATCCAACGAACCCTGACTCCGGCTCCACCGATCGCGGCTTCTAGCGACACTCCCAACGCGATCGCGCCTTTACCTAAACGTGCCATGCAATTTAGGGTTTATCCACGATCGCATAGTATTGTTCACACATTAAAGATTCCCCTTGACGGTCAATTTGCGGTGTTGCCTGCGGTCTCAAAAACAGTAGGGACGGTTTCTGCAATGGCTCAAGAACAGGGCGCGATCGCAGCGCTCAACGGGGGCTTTTTCGATCCCGACAATCAGCAATCGACAGCTTACGTGTTACTCAACGGCAAACTTGCGGCTGACCCCCGGCAGAACGAGAGCTTGATGAGCAACCCGAACCTGGTGCCTTATCGAAGCAAGATCCTGAATCGCACCGAGTTTCGGCAGTACCAGTGTGGCGATCGGCGCGAGTATGCGATCGCGCTGCATCATGAGGCAGTTCCAGCCGGCTGTCAATTGGTGAATGCGCTAGGGGGTGGTCCTCGTCTGCTGCCAAGCATCACCACGCAACCAGAAGGGTTTGTCGCTGAAGCAAACGGAGTCGTAATCCGCGATGCTCTGGGTAGCCAGCAACCGAATGCGAGAACCGCGATCGGCATCACCCGCGATCGCTCCTTGCTGTGGGTCATGGTTGCTCAAAAGCCAGGGATTGACGGCAGTGGCATGACCTTACCCGAACTGGCAGCTTTCCTCAAAACGCTGGATGTGGAGGAGGCAATGAACCTGGATGGCGGCAGTTCCTCGTCACTGTACTACGAGGGCAAAACCCTCTATGGCAAGCTTGACTCGTCAGGTAAACCAGTCATGCGCCCGGTAAAATCCGTCTTGCTGGTGAAACGATCGGGCGATCGTCCTTGAGGGCTGCAACCCTTGCTGCAAGCAATGGGTAGTTGTCATAGATAACAGCACCTCAGTAGAAAAGCGGAGAAGTTCAGCCTAAACGCGGAAAAGCTTCTCTCAAGGCAAATAAGTTCAGCCGAAAGGCGGAAAAACTCAGCCGAAAGGCGGAAAAACTTACGTGCTCTTTACAGAAATCACCCTGATCACTCCGTAAGCGACGGAATACAGAAGTCAGAAACGTCAGTGATTTACGCAGGGTTGGTATGAGCGCACAGTGGTTGTGCCCCACATTATGCCCCGGTTTGAAGCGCTGACGGGAATCGTTTGAAGATCCGTTCACGGCAGAAATAAGGCAACTCGCTCTGAATTGCTGGCTGGTCTTCCCCAGTTGATGACATTTGCGTCTGGATCGATTTCGTTTTACTAGCAGGTGTTCGTTGCTTGCTGCTTAGTCTACTGCTGCACAAAGCCCACATGCTCAGGCTTGTGACTGGTTCGATCGCTCGATCGCCCGTTGCAGCACTGAATCGTGTGGGATGGCTCTTACCTAATCAAGATGATCACTTTGAAGACTCACCTGACTCAGCATTCGCCGAGGCTAACACGACTGAAACGAATCCGGCTCCATCCCTTTTTACACCTTGGGCTAACGGTCGCTGTCGTGCTGACTGCTGGAGCAGCAGAGACGCTCAGCCATTGCTCAATCGCTTTTGCAGAATCAGCACCAGAGACCGACGATCGCCCAGCGCTGCCCCTTGCTTCAACTCCATCCTTCATCTCAAGCGTGCCTAGCAGTGAGGTTTCTGCATACAGTGGGCGTACTCAAGTGATCGTAGCCCTCAGTGGTGAGGTGATGTCCCCAGTTTTGACGGGTAGCTCGCTAAGGGGCGATCGCGCTTTCACGTTCAATATAGACACCGCTCAAACAGCGACAAAAGTGGCTGGATTGCCCACCCCAGCGTGGCTCGCCCAACAGTCTGACGTAGGAAATGAGGCGCATCTAAACCAGCCTCGACGAGCGCAAAGCCAACCTGAACTGGAGAACGCTTTAAAAGGGCGATCGGTGCTATTCGCAGATTCAGGCGTGCCAGCCCCATCAGACAACGTGCTGAAGCAAGGAAGTTCTGTATTAGGTGTGCCGTCGATTCAGTTGCAGGGCGTGTTCAAGCAGGAGGGCAGTGATACCTCGGCGCGGGCACGCGTTACCACCTTCTACCCGGTGACTCCCAACGCTGGCTTTGGTGCGGAAGTGGATTTGACCACAGGCAGAGGGTTTGCCGATTCTCAAGAAACGGGGCTGAACCTGAACGAACTGTACTTTGCGGGTTCGCTACCCTCATTGCCAACTCTGCGCTTCGTGGTGGGGTTGATGGATCTCACGTCCTACTTCGATCGCAACAGCTTTGCCAAAGATGGAGCCACGCACTTCTTCAACTCGGTGTTTCAAACCAATCCGGCACTGGCAGCCGCAGGCATTGCCTCCCGTCCAGGGCTACTGGTGAACTGGAGCGTCACAGACGACATCGACCTCAAGGCAATGACATTCTCCTCATCGCGTAGTTTAGGCGACCTCAACCTGGACGGGTTTGCAGGTGAAGTCGGAGTCCGGTTTGGGACGGCAATCATCCGTGGCACCTACGTTTCCTCCCGCGATGCTGGACAACGCAGCGGCTTTCGAGAGATTTTTGACATTCCCCGATCGGGCAGGCTAGGACCGCAACGGGGCGATCGTGAAGAAGCCTATGGCATCAACGCCGAGGTCTACATTCCCAGCCTCAAACTCGGACTGTTTGGACGCTACGGACGCTACTCAAACCTGAATCTCGATAGCGACGGTACGACCTACAGCGCTGGCTTGAACTTTTTGGATGTCTTTATGCCGAGCGATCGCCTGGGACTGGGCTACGGTCGGCAGTTGTCAAATGACGATCTGCGGGAGGCACGCGGCGACAACAATCCCGATGTCCTGGAACTGTTTTACGACTTTCGCATCACACCCAATTTACGAGCAGCCGTCATGCTGCAAGAGCGCAATAGCTTCTCAGAGACCGTTTTGGGCGTTCGTATTCGCACAGATTTTGACATTTCGTCAGTATTCAGGAGGTCGAGATGAGGAGTAGGAGGCAGAAGGCAGAGGGCAGAAGGCAGAAGGTGTGGAAGTTGTTGGTTGTTGGTTGTTGGTTGTTGGAGAAAGGCAGAGGGCAGGAGGCAGGAGGCAGGAGGCAGGAGGCAGAGGGAGCAGAGGGAGCAGAGGGAGTGAAGGAAGCGCGGGAAGCAGCATTAACTCAAAACTCGAAACTCATAACTCATAACTCTTTACCCCCACTCCCCACTCCCCACTCCCCACTCCCCACTCCCCGCTTCCTGCTGGCTCTAGCGAGTAGCTTACTCATCACCCTCTCTGGACTGCCATCGCAGGCACAATCCGTCTCGGCGGGGCAGGGCTATACGCTGCTGAACCGGGGGTATGTGAATGATGCGATCGCGGCGTTTCAGGCTGCTTTACGGCAAAATCCACAGTCGCTAGAGGCAAAGCTGGGGCTGGCGATCGCCTATCAGAAGGCAGGGCAGGATGGGAAGGCGTGGACAGCCTATCAGCAGGTGTTGGCGCAGGATGCAAAAAATCAGACGGCGCTGTCGGCGATCGGCGTGCTGGGTGGCTATCGACCAGAATGGCAGGCGAAGGGCATTGAGGCGTTGACCGCTTTACTGACGCTGGCTCCAGACCGCACGAGCGATCGTGCCCAGCGAGCGGTGCTGTATGGCTATCAAGGGCGCTTTACTGAGGCGCTGACGGATTACCAAATACTGCTCCAGAAGCCTACGCCAGCGATTCTGCTAGGAGCGGCTCAGGCATACACCTACAGCGGCAATTATGCTCAAGGCGTAACGCTCTTTGAACGCTACCGATCGACGGGTAAGGCGTTTCCAACAGCGGCGGTGGTTGCCTATGCCACCGGGTTGCGGGAAACGGGGCAGTCTGCACAAGCTATTCCCTTACTGGAGACGCAACTGAGGCAGTTGAAGACTACGGATCGAGGTGCGATCGAGGTGCGATCGTCCCTTGCGGCTGCGTATCAGGCAAACCAGCAGACCGATCAGGCGTTAGCAGTGCTTCAACCGTTACGCAATCAGCCAGACGCGACATTGCCACTGGCACGGGCACTCAGTCAAATTGGGCGGCAGTCAGGCGATACCGCATTGTATGCAGAAGCGGTCGATCGCTATCGTCAGGTGTTGCAGCAAACGGCTAACCCATCACCGGGATTGCTGACCGAGGCAGCGGATGTGTTCAGCGAATTTCCACCTGCACGACAGGATGCGCTGGCGCTGTACGAACAGTTGATTACTCAGCGATCGGAACCTGGTTTAGTCGTAAAGCGATGGGCGATCGCCTACCAGCTCAGACAAATCACCGCGACTGAATTACGTCAGCAGCTACAGACCGTCTTACAACCCTTGCCCAGCAGCGCGGTAGAACGACAGTCGATCGCACTGGCACTCGTTCGCCTTGATCCGCCTGATCCAACCTTCTTGCCCCAGTATCAAGAGCTTTTGCAGAGCGGGGTCGATGCACCCTTCCTGTACTTCCGCGTGGCTCAAATTTGCGTGCAGAAGGGAGATTTTGAGCAGGCACGGCAGGCACTCCAGGCGTATAGTGCCACCCCAGCAGGTGCGCGCGATCGTGCCTCCGAACTGCTGCTAGCCGAAATCGAGCGACGGGAAGACAAGCTGGATGCCAGCGCTCAACGGTATGAAGCCGTCATTGCCGCTAATCCACCCGCGCCTATTTTGTCGAATGCTCTGCTGGGGTTGGCAGACGTGCGACAGGTACAGGGGCGATCGGACGAAGCCTTGCGCGTCTATGATCAGATTTTGGCGACCAAACCGCAGGATTTACGCACCCAGTTGGGTCGAGCCAGCGTGGCCTACCGTGCCGATCGCATCACCCTCGCCGAAGCCGAAACGGTGCTTGCTGCGTGGCTCCAGTCACCTTCAGCAACAGAAACGCCACCAGAGCTGTTTAGCCTCGTGGGAACGCTGCCAGCCGACCCCAAGCGCGAAGCCCTTTACGCCAGCCTGCTAACCGTACAGCCTGACAACCTCGCCATTCAGCGTCGTGCCTTGCAAGTGCTGGCATCCCGCGATCCGGCAGCGGCACGATCGCAGGTCGAACAACTCGTCACGCGCAACAAAGGCGACATCACCGCCTATTTTGTGCAAGGCGATCTGGCGCAAACCCTGGGCGATCTGGCGCTTGCAGATCAGGTATACACCGCCATCTTGCAGCAGCAGCCCAACAATGTAGACGCGATCGCGGCTCTAGCAGGGGTTCGCTTTCAACAGCAGCGCTACGCCGAAGCCAAGACACTTTACGATCGCGTGCTGGCACTCCGTCCCGATGACCTTGACACCCGCCGCATTCTTGGCGAACTCAGCCTCGCCCAGGATCATCCCGGCATTGCCCTGCAACAGTTCAAAGCGCTACGACAGGCACAAAGCACCAGAGAAACGCCCACGACAGTATCGGATACAGCGACCGATCGCAAAATCGAAAAAATCCAGGTCGATCTCCTCCGACGACGCGGCTTCCAACCCTCGTGGGAACGGTATTAGGTTGAGTTTTTAGTTTTTAGTTGTATAGCCCTTAAAGCCTTTCAGGCATCCAAGAAAGGGCATTCAAGAAAGGTTGTTAGTTCGAGTTTTGAGTTTTGAGTTAAAGCTCCGCGCCTCTGCGTCTCTGCGGTGTTTCCCCTCCTGCCTTCTGCCCTCTGCCCTCCGCCTTCCCCATGCGCCCTACCCCTTCCCCTCTACCACACTTGCTACAACACTCTCGCCGCTTCTGCCTCTCGATCGCCCTCTTTCTCCTCACCCTACTCTGTAGTCTGAGCTTGGATTGGCAGCCTCCCACCGTGGCACAGACTAATCCTCCGGCTGAAGCGCCTGCCACATCGGGGATTGATAAAGTGCCAGCTCCCCCACAGGTGTCAGGAGAAGCCGCAGCGAAAGATCCAGATGTGTCGGATGCGGTGAAAAAAGGGACGATCGTGTCGCCGTTGGCTCCTGGTCAGTATGTGCTGGAGTTTAACCGGAGTCCGGTTGTGGGCAATCGGTTGCGGCTGCGGAGCATTTACGATGAAATGCGGCTACGGTTCACTCGTCCTCGCGCCTGGAAGCCCAAATCAGCCAAACTCCAGATTCGGTTTCGACATTCGCCAGCGCTGTATGCCACGCGATCGAACCTGACAGCCTATGTCAATGGTGCCAGCGTGGGCAGTCTGCCGCTCAACAAAAAACAGGCAGAAATCGGCAGCGCCGTGTTTGACATTCCGCCCGACATCATTCAGGATTACAACGAGGTCGTGCTGGCAGCGCTGCAAAATAATTCACCCACCTGCACCCAAGACCCCTTTGACCCATCCTTGTGGACAGAGATTTTGCCCGATTCCAAGCTGGTGTTTGACTTTCAGCCCCAACCGATCGCGCTCAATTTCAACCGCTATCCCTACCCCATCTTCGATGATCTCAGCCTGGAACCCAACCAGCTTGCCTATCTGCTGCCCAACACCGTAGAGGAACCCTGGCTGACGGCGACCACTCGCTTTCAGACAAACATCGGACGCTTTGCCCAATACCGACCGCTGAATACGCGCCTGCTGACGACGATCGACGAGATGCAGCCCAATGAGCGTCTGGTCATCATTGGCACCCCGAAAACCCAGCCTGCGCTCACAACGCTGACTCTGCCGCTGTCCATTAAAGATAACCAGGTGCGGGACGATCAGAAGAAGGTCTTACCGAACGATGTGGGTGTGGTGATGCTGACGACGACTCCCGACAAGCTCCATCCCGTCCTGGTGATTACGGGCAACAGCGACGAGGGCGTGGCGAAAGCGGCACAGTTTCTCATGCAGCCGCGCGATCGCCAGTTGGGGACGGGGCAGGCGATCGTCGTCCAGAAAGTCACCGAGGTTCCCAGCCCTCCAGCACGGGAATGGGCAGGCTATCTCCCAACGGGCAATCGGTTTCAGCTTAAAGACCTGACCACCTTCGACACCAAACCCTACGAAGACATGACCGTCCGGGGTGCCGATGCGCCCGTGATGGAATTTGACTTCCGCGCTTTGCCTGACGACCAGTTTGCGACCGGAAATTTCATCAACCTCAACTACAGCTATAGCCCCCAGGTAAACCCACTCACCTCTCTGATCGAAGTGCAGCTAGACGGGCTGGCACTCGTCGGCAAAAAGCTCGATTCTGTCACGGGCGGATCGCACGAAACATTGAGAGTCGCACTGCCCGAAGACCGCATCAAGCCCAACTCCAAAATCCGCATTCGGTTTCAGCTTGACCCTCGTGAACGACGCTCCTGTAACCGGGCACTGGATCAACAGCTTTGGGGCACCGTCCACGCCGATACCAACTTCGAGCTAAATCGTACCAACGTTGCCCAGGTGCCCGATCTCAAGCTGTTGCAATTTGGCTATCCCTTTGCGGCTCCGCAAGATTTGTCCAAAACCGCGATCGTCCTCCCAGAAGCCCCCACCCAGACCGATCTGGCACTGCTGCTAGAAATCAGCGCCCGGTTAGGACGGTTGAGCAAGGCAGAAGCCGTCAAGCTGAACGTGTTTCGCGCTGGGAAACTGCCGACCACCGAGCGGAGCGATCGCCACCTCATCGCCATCGGCACCCGCGAACAATTCCCCCTCCCCGATGCGTTGCAGGCAGAAGGCTTTACCCTCCAGGATGCCTTTCGTCGTCAGCGTGGGCAAAGCCAAATTCAGACCCTTCCCGATGTGGAAGGCATGGTCAAAGAAATTGTGTCGCCCTGGAACCGCGATCGCGTCCTCCTCCTGCTCAGTGGACAAACCCGCACCGGGCTAGATCAGGTACGCGATCTGCTCAACCGCGATTTTTTGTTCTTCCAACTACGCGAAGACACCGTACTCATTGGCGCTGGCGAACCAGACCCCAACCCGTACAACCCCAACGCCTACTCGCTAGAGTTTCTGCAACAGGCAAAGCAGAAACAGCAGCTCAGCGAAACCAGCCTCCTCGATCGCTTCCTGCAAACCCTCCGCGTCAGTTGGTTCATCCTCGCCCCTGGCTTCATTGTGGCGGCGTTGTTGCTGTACGCGATCGCCCAGTCATATTTGGGGAGGTTGGGGAAGAAGTGAGGAGAGAGGGGTGAGGAGAGAGGGGTAAAGGGTAAAGGGTAAAGGGTAAAGGGTGAGGGGTGAAGGGAAAAAAGGCTAAAGGGTGAAGGCTAAAACGTTGACTACTGACCTCGACCTTTCGAGTTTCAAGCTCCATCTTCCGAGTTCCAAGCTCGACCTTTCGAGTTCCAAAGCTAATGCTCCGATCTCCAAGTTCGACACTTCAACTTCCAAGCTCGACACTCCGACTTCAAACCTCCACGCTCCGAGTTCCAAGCTCGACCCTTCGCGTTCCAGGCTCCACCTTTCGAGTTCCAAAGCTAATGCTCCGACCTCCAAGCTCGACACTCCGACTTCAAACCTTCACGCTCGGAGTTCCAGGCTCCACCTTCCAAGTTCCAAAGCTAATGCTCTGACCTCCAAGCTCGACTCTTCAACCTCCAAGCTCGACACTTTAACCTCTAAGCTCGTCCCCCCATGCTAAAAGCTCGTCATCCCGACTTCTAAGCTCCCCTCTCGCAACTCAGACCCCAGTATTCCAACACTCAAAACTCAAAACTCAAAACTCAAAACTTCCCCCTGTCCCCTGTCCCCTGTCCCCTGTTCCCCCTCCTCACTCCTCACTCCTCACTCCTCCCCTCCCGCCCCATGCTCAAACTCCCTCTCCGGGTTCATCACCAACCAGCCAACCCTACCCCTCGATGGCAGAAATGGCTCACGACATGGCTCGTCGATCGCCTGCCAGATTGGTCTGAGCGCACGCTGCAATGGCTGACCCGCTATCAGCTTTTGCTACTGGCAGGTGCGTCTGTGTGGTTATTTGTGCCGCTGGTAACGGAGCGTCCTCCAACCTGGCAGCAGGCAATTTTGGGTCTGATTTTGGTGACGATCGGCTACACCATCGTCGTGCTGGAGGAGCAGCAGGATGAGACAGAGCGGAGTGAAAAGCTGCACCTGGTTCTCATTGCGCTAAGTGTGCTGACGACTGTGCGCTATCTCTACTACCGCACGGCATACACCATGAACCTGGACAACTGGCTCAATGGATTTTTCTGCCTGTTGCTCTATGTGGCGGAACTGTACGCGATCGGCACGCTGATGCTTGCCTACTTTCAAACGCTGAAGGTGCGCGATCGGACTCCCATTGACCTTGCCACCATTCCTCCAGACGCGCTGCCCAGCGTTGATATCTACATCCCCACCTACAACGAAGATGTGGAAATTGTGCGCAAAACGACCCTCGCAGCGCTGGCTACAGACTATCCCGCTGACAAAAAGCAGGTGTATGTGCTGGATGATGGTCGCGCCGAAAAGTACAAGGAACGCCGCGAAGACTTGCGCCAGATGTGTGAAGAACTCGGCTGCACCATGCTGACGCGAGACAACAACGACCACGCCAAAGCAGGCAACATCAACACCGCCTTGACGAAAACCACGGGTGATCTGGTCATGATCCTCGACTGCGATCACATCCCGGTGCGGCACTTTCTGCAACATACGGTCGGCTTTTTTCAAAACCCCAAAGTCGCGCTGGTGCAAACGCCCCACTGGTTCTATAACCCTGATCCCTTTGAGCGCAACCTGCTGACTGGGGGACAGGTGCCTGTGGGCAACGAACTGTTCTACAAAGTGCTGCAAAAAGGCAACGACTTCTGGAATGCGGCGTTTTTCTGTGGGTCGGCTGCCGTCATTCGCCGGAGCTACATTCTCGAAATTGGCGGCATTGCCACCGAAACTGTGACCGAAGACTGCCACACGTCCCTGCGGCTTCACTCTCTCGGCTACGAAACGGTCTACTACGACAAGATCATGGTGGCGGGGCTGGCACCCGAAAAATTCTCCGCCTACGTGGGGCAACAGGTGCGCTGGGCGCGGGGCATGGCACAAATTCTACGGCTCGAAAATCCCCTCTTTAACCGCAAGCTCAAGCTCCGGTTGGCGCAACGGCTCTGTTATTTCAGCGCGACCTCTCACTTTTTCTTTGGCTTTCCCCGCTTGATGTATGTCATTGCCCCGGTGCTGTATCTGCTGCTGGGCATCAACTCGGTGAAGGGGTTGGGCTTCGAGACGCTGTGTTACGCACTGCCGCACATTTTGCTGTCGATGCAAACCAATCATATTCCCTACAAGCACGTCCGCTTTTCGTTCTGGAATGAGATTTACGAATTTGCCTTGTCCTTTCAGGCAGGTATCGTCACCCTGTTGGCGCTAGTCAATCCCAAATTGGGGACGTTCAACGTCACAGATAAAGGGCTGACGGTAACGAAACGCAGTTTTGATTTAGAAAGCGTGCGCTACCTGGTATTTTTGGGCGCAATTACAGGTGCATCGCTGATTGCCGTCCCCTTCTGGTTTGTGGTCAGCCCCGAAGATGGGCAGGCGGTGATCATCAATGCGCTATGGTGCGTCTTTGATCTGATTCTCGTCATGGCAGCGTGTCTGGTTGCGTTTGAGCAACCCCAACTGCGGGAAGCACATCGGCTACCGCGTCAACTGCCTGTCGTCATCCACAGCGATCGCCAAACGTGGACAGGTACCACCACAAATGTTAGCGAAACAGGCGCACGGATTTTGCTCGACGTATGGCCCAACATCCCGGATATTGTGCGGATTGAACTTATTGGTGATTACGGAGCGCGGGTGCTGGTGGATGCCCATGTGATCCGTGCGATCGCCACCGACAAATTACAAACGGTCCTCTCCGTCCAGTTCATCAACCTGAGCCGTACCCAGCAAGATGACCTGAGCGTCGTGATTTATTCAGATGTCAAAGAGTGGTATTCGCAAAAGCGAGCGACCGCTGATAATCCACTCACGTCGCTGCGGTTTATTATGAGCAGCTTTGGACGCGTGTTTCGTGAATTTCAACCCGAAATGGGTGTAAAAATTCGCAAGCAAGTGCGTGCTGTCGCGCAGTTGTACTGGGATGGTTGGGAAGGGCAATCTTACACCGCGATCGTCACTGAAATTGGCATTCGTGATGTTTGCTTAGAGCTGCATGAAGGGGATGTACCCAAACTAACGCTTTTGCAGCAACATAAACCGCAAATTGGGCTACTGATTGCACAGGATTCTGATAGCCCATTTATGCAAAGCCTGGTTGCTGAAGTGCAAACTGTTGAAGGCATTTTACCAGGTTTAGAAGTTCCTCCTCTAGCAGAAGACACTCTTAAAAGGCACGATCGCACGGTAATAGAGTTACGGTTTCCTACAACGCTCGATCGTCAGCAGCAAAGCAAGATTAAACAGCTACTGCGATCGTTAGATTAACAAAAGGCAGACTGGTAGATATGTTCAATAAACCAATCAAAGCAAACCTTGACCCGGTAAAACTGAGATGCACTCATCAAAGCTCTCACAGCGTTTTCCAATTTTCTGAGGTACACCTTACTCCCTTGACTACTTGACTCCCTGCATGGATCTGTACTTCACTTGATTAAAAATTGCTGTATCAGCCTCCTGATACTATCTACTGAGAAGAAGACTAGACTTAGAAGATGCTAGCTCATCGATCAAAAACATCTCAAATAAACACTTCTTAGAAGGTAAAAATTTTACCTGAAAAGCTATGCATCTGAGGCTAAACCGTAATTTAAAGTTATTTCTGCTTCATAAGAGTGAATCTGATTTAGGTACTTCTTCATCATTCCTTCATCCATTTCTCCTCTTTTTAAGTTATGCTCAGTACTAGCTCAAAAATATCTGTCTCCAGAGCGATTTCAATCAAGCATCACCAGTTTTAAGAGGCTGCATTTCTACCGCTTCAACTACTTGATCGCATTTACCTCTCAAACTGTTTTCCTTCGTTGGATGTTTGTCGGTTTCATCTTTAACTTTCAAACGAATTCATAACGTTGTCACAACGATCGATTGATTCGATCGCGCAACATCAACATCAGTTTGTACACCATTGCCGTGTTTCATACTACCGCTTGTGATCACTCTGGTAGTAACCAGATTGTTGCTACCTTTATTGCAACAGGTCTGGAAGCTCTAGGGGCTGTCATCAATTACGACTACACGTTACTTGCGGTAGAGGTTCCAACCCCTAGCTTGTATGTTAGGACGGGCGCGACAATGCTGATACCGCAAGGTTTTGGAGCTGAATTGATGACGCGCCCTAGCGTTAAGCGATGTGCCTCTATGCTGCTTTATTTAGGTTGCTAGAAGCTGATGATTGATCTTTGTGGTAAATGAGACGTTAGTGACATTCATTCACAACGCTATTCCAAACTATTTGTTTTTTGAGCAATTTAAACACTAACGAGCGTCCTTAAATTAGGCATCAGGCTGTGCTGTATTAACGATGAAATTCTATTCTTCTATTGACCTTTTTGAACGCATCAGAGCCGATTATCATGAATACCATGTCTATGGTTGACCATAAGCCTTCTCAACGATTGCACCCCTTAAGCCTTTTAGCGCAAGCCAAAAGTCGCCAGGTAAGTGGCTGTTTGCGGGTGTCTAGCAATGCAGCACTTTGGTCAATTTACCTCGATCAAGGCGAACTGATTTATGCATCGTATTCGGTTGATCGCTTTGAGCGATTAGATCGCCATTTGCGCCAAATCAGCCGACACGCTCCCAGCCTGGTGAGCGCCGTACGGGTACAGGTACGCCTCTTATTTGAAAGCGCTCCAGAAATGCGATCGCGAATCTGCACAGATTACCGTGCCCTTTGTTGGTTGGTGGAACAGCAGCATTTAACGCCTGAGCATGTAGCCAGCTTGATTGAAGAGCTAGCGAAGGAAGTGATCGAATCATTTCTATCAGTACAGGAGGGCAGCTATGAATTAGTTGAAAAAGAGAAATTTGACGAGTTCCCCATCTTTTATCGGCTAGATTTACGCCCGCTAGTTGAATTTTGCCAGGAGCGGTTACGGCAACAGCGCCCGGTTAAACCATCCCTGCCTACACCCAGCAAACGTCCCGATTTTGCCTCTCAAGCAAAGGTGTCTCAGCCCCCTGTAGCACCCGATAATTTAACCGATCAACCACTCGCTTCTACCACAAAAGCAATTTCTACCAATGGTGTTAAGCCTCCTGAAGCAGAATCGCATAAAGCCCAATATACGATCGTGTGCGTTGATGATAGCCCCACCGTTTTACAGGCGATCAACAGCTTTTTGGATGATACAAGTTTTGCCATTGTCATGGTGAACGATCCAGTCCGGGCTTTGATGCAAGTTGTGCGTAGTAAACCGGATTTGGTGCTGATGGATGTGGAAATGCCTAATTTAGACGGGTATGAATTGTGTTCCCTCCTACGGCGACATCCCACCTTTAGAAACACTCCCATCATTATGGTGACAGGCAATACGGGCTTTATCGATCGAGCCAAGGCAAAACTTGTGGGTGCCTCTGGTTACCTCACAAAGCCCTTTACGCAATCAGAATTGCTCAAAATTGTGTTCAAACATCTTAGCTGTTAATAGTTGTTAGTTGTTAGTTGTTGGTTGTTGGTTTGAAGAGCAGTCAGCGGTCAGTCTGAGAGTTTTGAGTTTTGCTTTCGGACTGAGCTCAAGCCGAAGGGAGTTTTGAGTTCTCAGCAGTCAGATTTTTAGCCTTTAGCCTTCTCTAGACTTCGACTCTTGACTGCTGCTCTTTCTAACAACTAAAAACTAACAACCAACAACTAACAACTACCCCATTCGTAGATTACATAGAGGGACTGTATGAGCTTAACGTTGATGATCACGATCTTAGTGGTTGAAGATACGCCGTCTGAACGAGAGTTGATGAGTCACTATTTACGCGAAAGTGGCTATACCGTGATCAATGCTGTGAGTGCCCAAGAGGCTTTAAACAAAGCGATCGAGCAAAAACCTGATGTCATCATTACGGATGTTGTCATGCCAGGAATGAGCGGGTTTGAACTCTGTCGCAGCCTGAAAAAACATCCGATCACTGAAAAAGTACCCATCATCATTTGCACCTCTAAAAACCAGGAAATTGATCGCCTCTGGGGGATGAAACAGGGCGCTGATGCCTACATCACAAAGCCCTTCACCCGCGAACAACTGGTTCGATCTGTCAAAGCGATCGTGGGGTAGACCATGACAGTATCTGCATTGACCGTGACTAAAAATCGCCAACCCCATGCGTTGGGAGAGGCGTACCTTAAGTTTTTGCTCGATCCCCAAACGCCGATCGTGCTGCCCATGAAGCAGGTGCAGGAGGTGTTAGTGCTATCGGCAAATCGCCTCACGCCGATGCCAAACATGCCGGCTTGCATTCTTGGGTTGATGAATCGTCGGAGCCGTGTGCTTTGGGTTGTCGATTTAACGCGGCTGCTGGGCACTCCAGCGCTCGATTTGAATTCCCAGCAGCACTCCCTTGTCATCATTCGTCCGGGTAACCTGTCGCTGGGGGTTGTGGTACAGCAAGTCGAAGGCATGGTGTGGATGACACCTGACCAAATTCAGCCGCCACCCAGCCATGTGCCATCCAGCGTGCTGACCTATCTGCGGGGATGCGTGCTGCAAGAGCAAGAAATCTGGTTTGTGCTGGATGCACCGAGCGTCTTGCAATCGCCCGTTTTCCACAACTCGTCTGATCTACCGTAAGTGTTGCTAAAAAAATGACTCAGCCGTTTGCGACCGTACTCACATTATTACTTTGAGATGCCTGCCTTATGGTTAATCGAATCAATGCAGCAGACCATTTAACGGAGCGAAACTCGCACCCACACAGCACTGATCACCTGCATAGCGATGCTCGAAGCGAGACGCTGCCTGATCGCGGCATGTCATCAGCGCCCTCGCGTCAGCCCGATGACCTGGAAGCTGATTATCTGCCAACGCCCCCACTGGTCAAACGTCGCCCCTTCTTGATTCAACTGTTCTGCAACTTGCCGATCGGTCGCAAGCAGGCACTGGCATTGATTGTGTGTGAGCTGGTGCCCATTTTGGGGTTGGGTCTGGGGTCGATCGTCGTGCTCACCAGCAGTTTGCGGACACAGCTTCTAGAGCAGGCAAAGTCAGAAGTATCCGCGACAGAAACGAGCTACAACATCAAAATTAATGGAATGGGCTTTGGCTCACGGGGGCAGGCAGACAATCCAGCGTTGATTAGCGCGGCACGGGCACAATCACAAGGCAGCAAACTCAATGCTGATCTGGTAGCCCAGGTGCGGCAAACTTTGCAAAACGAGCTCAAAGCCCGCAAGATAGAGTACGCCACGCTGGTGGATAAAGATCTGCGGATTGTAGCGAATGCAAATGCTGATCGCCGGGGCGAAACGTTTGACCCTAATGGTTTAGTGAGCAAAGTGCTGAAAACGCCTGCTCAGCTTAAAGCCAGCACGATCGTGCCGTGGGCTGAGCTGACGAAAGAAGCCCCGTCTTTACCGACTGGCTTAGAGAAGCAGGATGCTCTGGTGCGGTATGTGGTGACACCCGTTAAAGACCCTGATACTGGCGCGGTGATTGGGGCACTGGTGTTTGGCGATCTCGTCAATGCCAAGCCCGCGATCGTTGAAGAAGCCATTAAAGCGTTTGGTGGCGGCTATAGCGCGGTGTATGCCCGTCAACCGGATGGCTCATTTACGCTGGCGACTGCAATCAACAAGGTGAAGCCGGATGCGAACAAGCCCGCTCCACTAACGCTCCCTGCGACCGATGTGCTGGTACAAGCTGCTGCCGCCAAAGGGGGTGCCGTCACGCAGCGGCTAGACATTGGTAGCCACACCTACACGATTGCGGCAAAGGCAGTACCCAACCAGATTGTGGAAACGCCAGAGGGGGCAATACCCACGTTTAGTGATAAGCCAACCGCGATTCTAGTGAGAGGCACCCTGGAAGACGGGCTGAATGGGCTGATTGCCAGCAGCTTACGACAAGAAGCGATCGTGCTGGTGTTGACGCTGCTGGTCGTTGCTCTGTGGACAGCCGCCTTTCGACGACTGGTGCTGCGTCCACTGGAAAACCTGGAACAAACCACCCAGGCGTTTGCCGATGGCGATCGCACCCGTCGGGCGCAAGTCTCCTCGTTAGATGAAGTGGGGCAACTGACCATTGCCTTTAACGCGATGGCAGATAGCATTGTTCGTTCTGAAACCGCACTGGCAGCCGAAGCCCGACACCGCGACCTGCAAGCACGACAGTCGGAACTGCTGAGTACTGTGGTGGTCAAAATCCGCCAGACGCTCAACTTTGACGACATTGTGCAAACGGGCGTGGATGAAATTCGAGAGTTTCTGGGGGTCGATCGCGTCCTCATCTACCGCTTCAACAGTGACTACAAGAGCGGTATCATTACGGCTGAATCGGTCGGCGGGAACTGGATGCGTGCCCTGGGGCAAACTATTTATGATCCGCTGGTAGAGGGGGCGATCGAACGCTACAAGAGTGGGCGCGTCTGGCACGTCACCGATATTTCGCAAGGTAATTTGAGCCATTGCCACTGCGAAATTCTACAGCGCCTTCAGGTGAAAGCGAACGTGGTCGCGCCCATCAAGGTGAATGGCGAACTGATGGGGTTAGTCTGCGCCCACCAATGCTCAGCCCCTCGCAACTGGCAGCCCTCTGATGTTGACTTCTTTAGCCAGCTAGCGGCTCAAATTGGTTATGCCCTGGATCAGTCAGATTTGCTCAAGCGGCAAGAAATTGCGGCAAAACAAGCGCGTCAACTCAACGAGATTACGGCTCGGATGCGCGAAACGCTCGACCCACAGCAGATTTACACCGCCACCCTCAAAGGGACGCGTGATGCCCTGGGAGTCGATCGCACCCTCATTTACTTATTTGATGAAAACTGGCAGGGTACGGTCACGGCTGAATCGGTCGCGCCCGGATTCCCAGTCGCCCTCGGCGCTCAGATTGCTGACCCCTGCTTTGCTCAGAGCTACGTTGAGAAGTATCGCAGAGGACGCGTCCAGGCAACGGCAAATATCTACGAAGCAGGGCTAACCGACTGTCACCTCGGACAGCTTGAACCCTTCCAGGTCAAGGCAAATCTGGTGGTGCCCATTCTAGTGGAAGACTCCCTACTCGGTCTGTTGATTGCCCATCAATGCAGCGAACCGCGCCACTGGCAGGAGGGCGAAATCAACTTCTTCCAGCAGGTTGCCATTCAGCTTAGCTTTGCGATCGAGCAAGCGAAGCTATTGCAACAACGGGAAGAAGAAGGGAGGCTCGATCGTCAGCTCAGCGAAATCACCGCTCGGATGCGCGAAACGCTTGACCCGCAGCAGATTTACGCTGCCACCCTCAAGGGGTCTCGTGATGCCCTGGGAGCCGATCGCACCCTCATCTACTTATTTGACGAAAACTGGCAGGGTACCGTCACGGCTGAATCGGTCGCGCCCGGGTTTCCACTCGCCCTCGGTGCTCAGATTGCTGACCCGTGCTTTGCCCAGGGCTATGTTGAGAAGTATCGCCAGGGGCGCGTGCAGGCAACGGCAAACATCCACACAGCGGGGTTGACTAACTGCCACCTCGACCAACTTGCACCCTTCCAGGTCAAGGCAAATCTGGTTGCGCCGATTCTGGTTGAAGGCACGCTGTTGGGTCTGTTGGTTGCCCATCAATGCACTGAACCCCGTCAGTGGCAGGAGGGCGACATCAACTTCTTCAAACAAGTGGCGATTCAGCTTGGGTTTGCGATCGAGCAAGCCAGAGTGTTTGAAGAGAAAGAGCAGGCGCAAGTGAGTGCCGAAACCCTATCTGAAGAAAGGCGGCTGCAAACCGAAGCCCTTCAGATGCAGTTGTTGCAACTGCTGGGTGACATTGAAGGCGCTGCCAGCGGGGATCTAACCGTGCGTGCCGAGGTGACAGTAGGCGAAATCGGTACCGTTGCAGACTTCTTTAACTCGATCGTGGAAAGCTTGCGGCAGATTGTCACTCAGGTGAAAACCTCAGCACTGGAGGTCAACGCCTCACTCGGTCAAAACGAACACGCCATTCAACAGTTGGCTGAAGATGCTTCCAAACAGGCGGCAGAAACCACTCGTACCCTCGATTCCGTCGAACAGATGGCGAATTCCATTCAAACCGTGGCAACCAGTGCGCGCCAGGCAGCGGCGGTTACTCGATCGGCAGCCTCGACCGCTGAAGCCGGGGAAGATGCAATGGATCTGACGGTGCAAAACATTCTGGCGCTACGAGACACGATCGGCGAAACGGCGAAGAAGGTGAAACGATTGGGTGAATCTTCGCAACAAATTTCCAAAGTCGTCTCGCTCATTAACCAGATTGCCCTGCAAACCAACCTGCTGGCAATCAACGCAGGCATCGAAGCGGCACGGGCTGGCGAACAGGGTCAGGGCTTTGCCGTTGTCGCAGAAGAGGTGGGTGAACTGGCGGCTCGATCGGCGATCGCCACCCAGGAAATTGAGCAGATTGTAGACAACATTCAGCGGGAAACCAGCGAAGTGGTGGAAGCCATGTCGCTCGGCACCACGCAGGTTGTCGAAGGCACCCGATTAGTCGGCGATGCCAAACAAAGCCTGGGACAATTGCTGGAAGTCTCTCGCCAAATCGATACCCTGGTACAGTCCATCTTCAACGCCACGGTATCCCAAACCCAAACCTCAGACGCGATCGCCGCCCTCATGCGAGACGTGGTGCAAGTTTCTGAGCGCACCTTCGACTCCTCTCAAAAGGTGTCCAGCGCCCTCCGCCAAACCGTTGAAGTCGCCCACGAGCTACAGGAATCCGTCGGCACGTTCAAAGTGGGATGAGGGATGAGGGATGAAGGATGAAGCCTAAAAAAGGCAGAAGACAGGAAGAAGCAGAGGAGGCAGAGGAAGCAGGAGCCTAAAGACAGTAATCAGTCAACGGTCTCCAGCGTTCCAGCAAATAAGGTTGATTCACTGGTCAAAACTCAAAACTTCCCCTGCTCCCCCTGCTCCCCCTGCTCCCCCCGCTTTCCCCCCTTTCCCCGCCTCCCCCACTCTCTACCACTAACAACCAACAACTAACAACCAACAACTACCCAGCGCCATGCAGGACAAAGAACTTGAAATCCGGCGGCAGTTTCTCGATGAGGCGCAAGAGTATCTAGATGTGCTGGAATCGTCCGTGCTGGGGCTTTCCAGCAGTCGGATTGACACGCAGCAGATTAATGGGGCACTGCGGGCGGCGCACTCGATTAAGGGTGGCGCTGGCATGATGGGCTTTTTACCGCTGAGTGACCTTTCGCACCGCCTGGAAGATTCGTTCAAGGTTCTGAAGATTCAGAAATCCATCGAAATCGATCTGGATCTGGAACGGCTTCTGCTGGCAGCGATCGACTGCTTGCGCCATCTGGTGACGTGCGATCGCCAGCATGTTCCCGTCGAAGCAGACTGGCTCACCGCCCACGCCACGCCAATTTTCGATCAACTCTACGAGCGGCTGGGCGAACCACAGGCAGAAGATGCCGCCTCGATCCTATCGCCCGACAGTGACGGACAAGCGGTGATTGCCCTGCTGTTTGAAACGGAAGTCGAAGGATGCCTTCAGCGATTAGAAGCGGTGCTGGCTAACCCCGATCAGCCGTGCCTGCGTGAAGAGCTAGCCATTCTGGCGCAAGAATTAGGCGGACTGGGCGAAATGCTCCAGCTTGATGCCTTCATTCGCCTGTGTCGATCGGTCACTTACGCCGTTGAGGCAGCCCCCGATCGCACAGAGGCGATCGCCCATGAAACCCTACAATCCTGGCGCTATTCGCAAACACTTGTGCTGGCAGATGCCTGCGATCGACTCCCGACTGCGATCGATTTGCAGGCGCTCAACATTCCACCTGACGCTACAGCCAACCTCACCGAAGCAGGCACCTGGTACGACGACGCAGACACGCTTGACCGACCGATCGACACCTTTGATACCTGGAAGGATGACGCAGACGACCTTAACGCAACCGAAGCTCTGGGCACCTGGCAGGACGACGCGGGTAGCTTTGACTTCTTCCCCACGGATGCACCCCTAACAGATGTCTCACTGACGGATGCGCCGCTTAACCCGATCACCAGTGAAGACCTGGTAGCCAGCGAAGACCTGGTAACGAATGAAGATTCGGTAACGAATGAAGACCAGACGGTGTCTGCTACCATGCCTTCTGCACCAGAGCCTACGCAACCGCTGGCACGGCAGCCCTCCGCGAGACGTGAATCGCGGACAACCGACTTTCGGGTGCTGGACACCAACGCGGATACAAACGCTGCCCCAGAGGAAGATACCAATGCGACCGTAAGAGTGCCCGTCAAACAGCTCAATCAACTCAATGATTTGTTGGGCGAACTGACGATCCAGCGTAATGGCATGGATATGTATATCCAGCGAATGCGAAGCCTAACCCATACCCTCACGCGTCGAGTACGTTCCCTGGAGCAATCCAATGCCCGCCTGCGATCGTTCTATGATCAGGCAACCCCTCGATCGAGCGACTTCAAGCTCCTTGCCCTCCGCCCTGCTTCACCAGACTCCACACCCTACACCCCACTCCCCACTCCCCACTCCCCACTCCCCCCATCCCCCTCCGACACCCGCTTCGACAGCCTGGAAATGGATCGCTACGGCAAGCATCACCTGCTGTCTCAAGAAATGATGGAAACCATCGTCCAGATTCAGGAAGTCACCAGCGATATTGAGCTAAACCTGGACGACACCGAGCAAACCGCCCGCGAACTGAACAAAACGTCCAAGCATCTGCAAACCGGACTCACGCAAGTGCGGATGCGTCCCCTATCCGATGTGGTCGATCGCTTCCCCCGTGCCATGCGAGATCTGGCGTTGCAATACAACAAGCCAGTCAAGCTCAAGCTCAACGGCAGCAATACTCTCATCGATCGCAACATCCTGGAGGCGCTGAACGATCCGCTCATGCACCTCATTCGCAATGCTTTTGACCACGGCATTGAAGAAGCTGAAATGCGCCGTGCCCGTCATAAGCCCGAAGAAGGCACGATCGAAATTCAGGCAAGCCATCGTGGTAATCGCACCTTTATCACCGTGCGGGATGATGGGGGCGGCATTCCGATCGACAAAGTACGCGCCAAAGCCGAACAGATGGGGCTAGATCCATCCTTACTGGCGGCAGCAAGCGACCAGGAACTGCTGTCCCTCATCTTTGAACCGGGCTTTAGCACCCGCGACCAGGTGACATCGCTTTCTGGTCGTGGTGTGGGGATGGATGTGGTGCGCGACAACCTCAAGCAAGTGCGCGGCGAAATTACCGTTGATACCAAGGCGGGTATTGGCACCACGTTTACTCTCTCGCTGCCCTTTGCGCTCTCGGTTGTGCGTGTCTTGCTGGTGGAGAGCAACGGGATGTTGCTGGCACTGCCTGCGGATGCGATCGGCGAACTCATCTTGCTCCAAACAGAGCAGGTCATTACCACGGCTGGCAGCGAAGTGCTCAACTGGGGTGGCACGCTGGTACAGCTCATTCGGCTGGCGCGCTGGCTGGTCTTCAACTGCCCACGCCAACCCTATGTCCTGGAAGCACCACCCAGCATTAACGAAGCCACCGTGTTGATGGTGAGCCAGGGCACTCAACTGTTTGGGCTACAGGTCGATCGCTGCTGGGGTGAGCAAGAAGTAGCCATTCGCCGTATTGAAGGCACCCTGTCTCTGCCAGCAGGCTTCGCGAACTGTACCATCATGGGCGATGGTCGCGTTGTTCCCCTCGTCAACGTCCCCGAACTGCTGCACTGGATTACAAGCTGCGAACGCTCCGGTTTGGCAACTCCGCCCAGTCCACCTGCCATGCCTGTCCTTGCGGGCGATCGTGCTCCCCGCCCACCTCTGCCTGCTCAAACTGCCGCCAGAATCCTCATTATCGACGACTCCATTAACGTGCGGCGCTTTCTTGCCTTAACGCTAGAAAAAGCAGGCTACCGGGTGGAACAGGCAAAAGACGGTCAGGATGCGATCGAGAAACTGCAAGCAGGTCTATCGGTTCAAGCCGTGATTTGCGACATCGAAATGCCCCGTCTGGATGGTTACGGCTTTCTCACTAAAGTCAAGTCAAACCCCTCCCTGATGCACCTCCCCGTCACCATGCTGACCTCCCGCAGCGGCGACAAGCACCGCCAACTGGCAATGAACCTCGGTGCCACCGCCTACTTCTCCAAGCCCTACAACGAACACGATTTGCTGCAAACCCTGGAGCGCGTGATTGGGGCGGGGGTGAGGGTGTAGGGGGAAAAGGGGAAAGGGGTGAGGAGTGAGGGGTGAGGGGGTGAGGAGTGAGGAGTGAAGGATAAAAAATAAAGGATAAAAAAGGGAGACAGCATGTGAGGCGATCAGCTTCTTTGAACCTGCTTAGGATCGTGGATTAAATAACCTGCGTAGGTTGGGTTGAAGCATGAAACCCAACATCAGTAGAGGCGTTGGGTTTCACGCTGTTCTACCCAATCTACAAAGATCGGTGTTGGTTAGCTCTCATTCCTTAGAACATCAACGTTGAGCCTCGGAGCATCAACAACGAAGTTTTCAGCATCAACGCTGAACCCTAAAGCATCAACGGCGCAGCTTAAACCATCAACGCTGAACCTTGCACCATCAACGACGCACCTCAAACTATCAACGACGAAGCCTAAACCATCAACGTTGAACCCCAAAGTATTAACCCCGAACCTCAAACTATCAACGTTGAACCCCAAAGCATCAACGACGAATCTCGAAGTATGAAGCACTGAACTCTCACATCAAATCACCAAGGATATCCTCTTATCTTTCACCCTTGCCCCTTGACCCTTTACCCTTCTCCCCTTCCCCCCTCTCCCCTCTCTCCTCCCTCCCCCCATGTCCCTCCAACTTTCTCCAAAATCGCAACGACTCCGATCGCGCAAAGCTCAGTTGACCCACCAGATCATCGTGTTTCGCCTGCGACAAGAGTGGTTTGCACTGCCCATTCAGGTAGCCCAGAAAGTGATTCCGTTAGGCAAGCTCTACGGTGCTGGCAATGGAGCAGATGTCAGCCTGACCCTGTATCACGATCGAGAAATCCCTGTTCTTGACATTCAGCAGCGGATTTTTGGTGCAGCCAGTCAACCATTGCTGCCTGGTGAAACTTCATCCCTCTCCACAACCAGTCCTCTCGATCCGCCATCAGCGCCGTTTCTTCTACTGGTGCAGCCTGATGCTGAAACGACGATCGGCTTCCCGCTTGAGGCACCGCCCATGCTCCGCCGCGTCCCAGAATCTGCCTTTGTACCCCTCTCTCCCACCTACCTCACTGGAGGACAAATACGCTGCGTTAAATGCCTGATCATTCCTGACTCAGAGCAGCCACCCATCTTTCTACTGAACCTCGACCAACTCTTACCGCAGCAGGAATATACAGCGCTTCCTGGAGGGGAGGGGGGAGGAGTGAGGAGCGGGGTATAGGGGGTAGGGTGTGGGGTGTGAGGTATAGGGTGTGGGGTGTGGGGAGGGGTAAGGGGTAAGGGGTAAGGGGTAAAGGGCAATGGTGTGGGGTGAGTTGCTTGAATTTCTGTGTCTCCACATCTCCGCGTCCCCCTGCCGCCATGTTTTCCTTTCTACCCCCTCTGCTCCCCTTACTCCCTCTGCTTCCTCTGCCCTCTGCCTTTTGCTTTTGCTTTTGCCCTTTAGCCCTCATCCTTCATCCCTCATCCTTCTGCCCTCTGCCCTCTGCCTTCTGCCTTTTGCTTTTGCTTTTGCCCTTTAGCCCTCATCCTTCATCCCTCATCCTTCTGCCCTCTGCCCTCTGCCTTCTGCCTTTTGCTTCTGCTTTTGCCCTTTAGCCCTCATCCTTCATCCCTCATCCCTCATCCTTCTGCCCTCTGCCCTCTGCCCTCTGCCTTCTCTCCCCCTCCTCCCTCCCCACTCCCCACTCCCACACATGGACGTTGCCACCCTCCTCGAAAAATATGCGATCGGCGAACGCGATTTTAGCGGAATCGACTTAAGCTGGGCTGATCTCAAGCAGGTTGATTTGTCGGCTGCTGATTTTTGGGAAGCGGATTTTAGCGATGCTGATCTGAGTCAGGCAACGCTAACGGGCACTAATCTCAAAGCGGCCAGGTTGACCAGAGCCAATCTGATCGAGACAACCCTTATCGCTGCTGACCTGCGATCGACCGATTTAAGCGATGCCACGCTGCAAGATGTCAACGTGCAGCAAGCGCTCTACGATCGCACGACTCGGTTTCCGGCGGGCTTCGACCCTGCGATCGCCAGCGCTTACCTGATTGCACCTAAAAGCCTGTTACAGCACGCCATCCTCACCCACACAAACCTCAGCGGTGCTGACCTGAGCGATGCCGATCTCAGACATGCCAACTTGCAGCAGACAACCTTGTTTGGGGTGAGCTTACGCCAAGCAAACCTGAGCGCCGCCGCATTGCACCATGCCAACTTGCGGGACGCTGACCTGCAACACGCCAACCTCAGTGGAGCCGACCTGACAGAGGCAAACCTCACCGAGGCAAACCTGCAACGCGCCGATCTAAGTGGCACGTCGTTCACCGCTGCCAACTTGACAGGTGCAAATTTGTGCAAAGCCAACCTCTTTGGTGCTGACCTCCGCACTGCCACATTGCATGGAACGACATTACAAGGAGCCGTTTACGACAACCGCACCCAATTTCCCATTGACTACAAACCTGAAGAGCACGGCGCTTATCTCATTGCCCCAAACGCCGTACTGCACTATGCCGACTTGCGGAGCGTGTCACTTTCAGGGTCAGACCTCACCGGAGCCGACTTAACGGGCGCAAATCTCACCGCTGCCGATCTTTGGGGCGCAAATCTCGCCCAGGCAAACCTCACGGACGCAAATCTGACCGATGCCAATGTGTGGGGCGCAGACTTAACCGAAACCAACCTGCGCGGAGCCACTCTGGCTGGCGTAAGCCTACAAGTCTCAGCGTTGTCTGATGCGCTTTTAGATACACAGGGACTGTAGGAAGGCAGAAGAAGTTTTTGGTTGTATAGCCCTAAAGCCTTCCAGGCATACCAGAAATGAGCATTCAAGAAAGGTTTTTGGTTGTTAGAAGAAGGCAGAGGGCAGAGGGCAGAGGGCAGAGGGCAGAGGGCAGAGGGCAGAAGGCAGAGGGCAGAGGGCTAAAGGGCAAAAGCAGAAGGCAGGGGGCAGGGGAAGCAGAGGGAGTAAGGGGAGCAGAGGGAGGCAGAAGGGAAGACGCGGGGACGCGGAGATGTGGAGACACAGAAAGCCAAGCAACTTACCCCTTACCCCTTACCCCTTACCCCTCCCTACACCCCACACCCCACACCCCACACCCTCCCTAAAATCGCTGACCAAAGCCAAACTGCACGCGTGTGTCGCCTTGATTTGAGATGCCGAAGTCGGCGCGAATGATGCCAAAGGGTGAATTTACCCGCACCCCGACCCCAAAACCTGCACCCGTACCAGGCTTGCGGCGCTGTACTCCTGGTTCGCCAAGCACCTCATCGCTGGTGCCCAAATCAGAGGCAAAATCGGTAAAGACAATGCCCCCAATAAAGCGGTAAATGGGAAAGCGATACTCCGCTGAGGCGAGAAAATAGCTGCGGCTGGTGGCAACATCCCCTGCGCCATAACCACGGACAGAATTGGGACCACCCAAGACGTAGGCGTTGTAGGGGGCTAAGTCTCCGATCGTGGTGCCGCCCTGAAGATTAAAGGCAAAGACCTGAGGCAGTTGGGCATCTGCACCCGCTTTGATGAGATTGACTGGGATGAAGGAGGCATAGTTTGCCTGCAACCGATTCCCCAGCGCTTCGCCCCGCCCGATCGGAAGAAACTGTTCTGTACTGAGCGTGATCACCGAGCCACGGCTAGGGTTGACCACACTGTCGCGCAAATCTTGAAACGCGGTGAAGGAGAGGGTTGTCAGGTCATCAATGCCCGTACCGCTGAGCGAAAGGGGATTGCCTCTGCCATCTCTCGCGAAGATATTGCCATCGCGATCGCGCAGGCTCACGTTCGTATAGTTCAGCCCGATCGTTCCTTTCCAGGTTGAGCCTAATGGTTTTGTGGCATTAATCCCGCCGCCAATCTTTCGCTCTCGGACGCGGCTCCCGTTGGGCAGCTTAATATCGTCATCGAAGACCTGTGACAACCCCTGCCGCCGAAAAAAGTTTGCACCGTAACCTGGCGTATTGGGGTCTGTGTCGCGGTACGGACTGTCGAAACGAGCATCGAACTGCGTATCCAGCGTTCCAGGCTGCACGTTGGCGCTAAACCGTTGTCCCAAGCCCGCAAAGTTGTTGTCCTGAAAATTGATGGAGGCGAATAGCCCCTGCTCGTCGTTGTAGCCACCGCTGAAGTTCACCCGTCGCGCAGACGCTTCCAACACGTTGTAAATGACCGCGACCCGCCGCGCATCCCCCTCAAAAGAAACGGTGGCACCATCAAAAATGCCCAATTCATTGAGCCGTCGCAAATCGGCGCGAGCCAGATCGTCGCGGAACACCTGCCCCGGTTGCAGTTTAATCTGACGGCGTAAGAAGGCTGGTTGGGTGCGTCCCGTAATGGGCTGTCCCTTGTCATCCACTGGCTTGCCGTCTTTGTTCACAAAGCGAACCTGGACATCGCCGATATAGCCTTCAGCCACTTCAACGGTGACAACGCCCTCGCGGGTTGGTTGTAGGGTCAACACGCGCGCCAGAGTGTAGCCATTTTGGGCATACCATTCGTTGATTCGCCTGACGCTTTCATTCAGCAAGGAAGGTTTTACGGGTGCTCCCAATTGCGCGCCAAACAACTGATTCGCCACCTCCACCGTGAGTGCCTGTGCGCCAGAGAGCTGGAGCGATCGCACCACGATCGGCTCGACCTGAAACAGCACACTCAACCCTTGCAAATTGGTCCGGCTGCTGACGCTGGCATTGGCAAACAGCCCAGTTCCTAAAATATCGGCGACATCTTGCTTGAGTTGGCTCCCACTTGTCCCCCCACCTGGTTTGGTTTTAACGGTGTTGCGGACGACTTGCTGGAGTTCTGCCTCTACTCCCACAACCTGCACATCGGTTGCAGTCACCACCAGATCAGGCACGACCCGATTAGGGGCGATCGCACCCGTTGGAGCACGTTGAGTCGGCACGGGTGTAGCGTTGGGGGTGGCGGGAATGACGGTCGGCGTTGCAGAAGGCAGCGGTGGCACGGTGACTTTATCCGGTACTGCTTCTGGTGTGGTTTCGGGCAAAGATGGACTCTCAGGAGTCGTCGCTTGTTGCGATGGCACCACCCAAACCGGAGTATCAATCGAGTCGGGTGGTTTTGTGGATGCAAGTGTGGCTGGTGCGGCTGCGGGGGCTACCGTTGCTGATGGTGCAGCGGGCGATAGAGGCGTACCAAAGGGAATTGCAGGTTGGTCAGACCCGACTGCCGATGAAGCATTGGGGGCTGCGATCGAGGTCTCAGAAGTTGGAGCCGCGTCTGGTGCTGGGGCGATCGGCTGGTAATCCTGATAATACGGTGTGCTGGTTGCTGTAGTCTGCGCCTCAGCCGTCGCGGTTGTACCCGGTGAGCTTACAGGAGCCGCGATCGCCTGAGCGATGGTATTGAAAGCTGGCTGGCGGCTAGACGAAGAGGGTCGAGCGCTAGCGGTGGCACTGTTGGTATACACCCCTTCGCAAGTGGCGATCGCCGCTAGCGTACAGGCTGTTAGTATCTGTAGGTGCGTTAACGTCACGTTGCGGATCATCGATAGAGCGTGTAAACCAGGTCAGAGACAGTCATTCTCACCACTTTAATAGCGATCCTATGGGTAGAGATGAACGCACTGCCAAGTTAGCTCCTAACATTTTGCACGGTTACTCCGCAATAGCGACGTTCTTTACAAAAGAATGTAGAAAGACGCTACATCTAAGGCGTGTCATCAATTAGCTCTGAAACCTTGCAGTATCAGCAGTGTCACGCCCGTCCCACCACACCAGGCTAGGGGCTGGCACCCTTGCTGCAAGCAATATGTAGTATTAATTGATGACAGCCCCTAGTAAGGTCATCAGACGCAGGTAGATACAGCAATTTTCAATCAAGTGAAGTACAGATCCATGCAGGGAGTTAAGGAGTTAAGGGAGTAAGGTGTACCTCAGCAAATTGGAAAACGCTGTAAGGTCATCAAACGTAGGTAGAGCGGCTGTAGGTTGAAGAAGATGGCTGCACAAACTGAAACTGAGCTTCGACAAACGCAAGATTGCAAGAAAAAGACGTGTAGCCGTTCAGTCGCTTCAGTGAGACCACATTTTCGCCGCACTCCACCACACGGTAGAAGGCTCCATTCTCAGTCGTCAGAATATCTCCAAGCTGAATTTTCATACCGTTAACTGATAGTCATAAGAGAATTCATATTCTCAGTATTGCTTGATGGCGGTTCGCTTCACGCTCAGTTCTGTAAAGAGTTGAACACACTCTGTAAACGCGCTGTGATCCTTTGCAGATCGCTGAAACACGTTTGTTCTACAAGCCAAACCGCATCAAAGATCGTATGAAGCTACGTCTGTCCTTGATTGAGGCGGCGCTGCCACTCAGCGTCAATTTTGTCAGCGTGCTCCACATCTTGCTCTAACAGATCGCGCTCGGTTGTGTATGCCAGATCGTCGGTGCCGATCACCGTCTCAGCCGCGAATTGCTCAGCATAGGCGATTTTGTTCTGAAGCTTGTGGTCTGCCTGATTTAGCTGCACTGCATACGCTTGACGTGCTTCGTTGCGTGCTGCAATCTTACCATTGCGCCATTGAATCCAAAAATAGCGTACCAGTGGCAGCGCTAAAAAGGCAGCGCCATAGCCCAGGAGTAGCCAGTAAATGGATTGCACAAAGGCTACCAAGCCACCCAGTGCTGCTGCCGCAGAGCCACCCGCCAACAATTTGCCCAATGCCAACGCTCCAACCAGGTTCACACCACCCAGCCCAATCGCCAGCATGACCTGTCCTGAACTCGCCTGACTGAAGCGCCAGGGAAATTCTTGAAAGTAAGCCGAAACAGGCTTGGGACGAGTTTGAGCAGCCGTTGCCTGAAGTTCGGGAAAGTGATAGACCAGATCACCTTCAGGGCTGACTTCCGGTTGACCGTTAAAGCGAGTTAACACGGGCAGCATGTATTCCTCGTATTCCCGGCTGTACCCTTGACCAATATTGTCGAGATAGGGCGCAAGCTGCTCAGCCACAACCGCTCCACGCTGGTTACGGATGACCGTGCCGATCGCCTGCCAGCGACGTTCTTCTAAATCAGCATTAGGATTGCCATCGCCAAACAAAAAGGAAAAGATGGCTTCTAAAAAGTTCAGTTTTGGCTTTTCGTCGTAGCGCGATCGCCGCAGATGGTGCTGCTGTGGCTGATCGTAATAGTTTGGGGAGAAGAACCAAAAAAAATCTGGTCCAAACCACATATTCGGCATGAAAATGCCCCCACCCGAATCCTGGCGATCGTCCCCGTCACGGCTGGCACTGGCGGCGGCGACAATAAAGGCGATCGCCAGCAGAATGAGCGCGATGGACACCATCAGCACCACGCCAAAGGAAACCCGAATCAGGTAGAACAGTACCTTCCAAACTTTGTTCCACCATTCTTGGAACTGCAACCGCAAATATTTTTGACGCAGCACCGCCCGGAAATTTTGCGGAAATAAGTAAACCACCTCGCCCGATTCTGCCACCTGGAGGTGCCCACCTGCTTCAGATGCAAGTGTCAACAGTCCTTGCTGTGCCACGTTGACGTTTAACCCTGCCTGACTGGCAATATCGCCAACGGTGACGCGGTAATCCAGACGTTCCACCGCCTGCATAATGTTGGGATTCGGAGTCATCCTGGTGCCTCTGGAAAGCCATTTCCTTCTCCAGTATAGAAGCTACACTCTGCCGTATGGGAGAAATCCTAAGCCAGGACGATCGCCCCACATGCTTCCCTGTTAAATCAGGAGCAGGCACCGATGTAATGTATCTATCGGTTGTTAGTTTGTTTCTCTTCATCCCTGCAAGTAGTCAAAAACTATCATTAAAACAGGGGTTTCATGAGTTCTATCCAGTCAATCAGGGTAGACATATTTAACCGAGGGAGCCAAACCAGCGGCGCACTTTCTGAGGTGTTTCAATGACTAATGCTTACGTGCCTGCCGACATCAAAACATCGCCATTGATGGGTGCACCAGAAAAAATTGACCAGATTGCCTGTGAGATTAAGAATGCGGTTCGCGAAAATATGATTATTTTTCTGCGTGAACAATTTCAGCTATCTGCGCTTGACCTCTTTGGCACTGGACCTAACGGTCTACAGGCTCGACCGTCGATCGCGCTTAGTACGGCAGAAACTCTCCTTCAGACAGCAGCTTCGCTGATCGATTTTAATGGTAGACGCTTCTGCTCAAAAGCGGATGCTCAAAGACTAAGTAGCCTTGCCAGTGCCTATCCTAGAGAGCTGCAATACCTTTGGGCATTACTGCAACAGAATCACCTTGGCATTGCGTTGCTGAATGTTGGCACTATTATGTTTATTCAGTCATGCAAGCCAGATGTTTTACCCACTCATCGGATTGCTAGACATGCCGTGATCACCCAACCTGGAGGTAAACAAGCCGTTAGAGAAGGTGATTATAATCAGCCTTTAATTAACTACTTCGTGCCCTATCCTCTTCCTGAGTGGCATGACCTGGAGCATATTGTTTCAGCCGCCATTGACGATCGCTTTGGTAATGATTTGCGTACCATTCAACGCATTCCAAATAAATATACTCAGCTAAATTCTGCTGACCCAAATTATTTGATTTATCTCGCTCCTTCCGATATGACAAAGTTTCCGATGGATTCAGACTATGGCATCTTTCAACGGATTGCGCCCTGGTTCTACCGACGAACTGTCTTAAGAGGCATGAATGTTGAAGAAGCCGTACACTCCATTCAAGAGAGCCTCATCGGTTTTCTGTGTAAAAATGAGCCTGCTGGTGATTTCTGGACTAGCAAGAAAATCTTTTTGCCCACCTTTAGTCATGAGTACAATGCTCAGAAAAGAGCAGCCCTGGTGTGGAATTCGTGTGGAGAAGTGCCTTCAAAGGAAGTTTCACCCTACGTGACATTCCTGGATAAAGAAGAGCCTGGACTGACGGCTGGTTTCCTGAACTCGGATCCCAACATAGCGCATAGTGCTGTACGGATTCTCTTTGCGATCGCGGAACACGACACATCTCCACCAACAGCAAGACGCTTGCTGACTGAGCTAGCCTACGCTCGCGCTAGTCTCGTGGCGGCAAAACAGTCTTTAAGTGAAGCGAACGGTCTGGATACCAGTCTGATGGCCATTCTGCAACGGTTTATTGATGCCTACGATTTTGAAAACGCAGAAGCAACAGGTGAACATCCTGCAAGACCCTTAAAAATGTGGGCAGACTGGTACGAACATCAAGACGCAACTGAGAGGCAGCATAGAACTGAGAGAGTGCTTGAAACGGTAAAGGCTGTAGCGCTTAGTCCTCGGCATCTCCGTCATTCCCCCCTTAAAAAAGGGGAAAGCGCTCCAAGTTATCCCTTCAAAAGAGGAGTTGAGGGCGATCGGTCAGACTTCGCTCCAGGTGGTAGAACGTTTGAAACAGCCTCTGAGACGATCGTTGAGGCTTTGGTCTAAAGTCGTTCATGGTGAGTTTTTCGCTTTTGGCTTAACTCAAATCTTGCACCATTCTCTAAGAAGACGTATTTCCGGCATTTCTGACCATCTCCTTATCCCGCCCTGAACTAAAAGTATTTCCTACCCTGCGGGAAGCTAAAGCTATGGAAACGCGATGCAAACGGGCTAATCAAGGCAAGTCCACTGTAGGCTTTGCCTTCCCGAAGGGTAGTGGACTGGAAAGCCCAGCTTGTGGACTGTCAGTCCGTTTTAACGGACTTCATTCTGTTAGCCCGCAATTTATTGCAGGGCGGGTTATTGCGAGAGGGGCAAGATCTCAGTTAAGCCTTGCCATGAAGCTCTAAGCTTTCCACCGTTGGGGAAGACGAAAGGCTGCCAGTAAGCTCACGACGATCAGTAAAAATTGCACGGCAAAGGCGGCAGTGACTCCAACCGATAGCGCCCAGCCAGACGTGCGGCTGATTGCAAGCAACGCACCACCCAGCCCAATGCTGATCGCTGGGGTAAACGTATCGGCAATTTGAAGATCCGCCGAAATTGCGCCTTCGCTTCTCTTGGTCGCACAACTGAAGGCGATCGCGCCACTGGTGGGATGCGCTAACCCAATGCCAAAGCCGAGTAGGATGCAGCTACCAACCGCTATCCACAAATCCCCCTCTGGTATCCAGATAGCCAACGGTGCTAGCCCTGCGCCCACAAGCATAAAGACAATGCCAACCTGTACCCGCAACCGACGACCATCGCCACTATCCTGGCGATCCTGGCGTGCTTGCAGCCATGCAGCCGTTGACCAACTGATTGTACCCACTGCGACAACCAAGCCTGCGGTATCAGAGGCGTGTGCCTTCAGAGTCGTGAGGGCAAATACCAGAAAGGTTTGAAGACCAAAGTAACTGGCGAAAAAGAGACCGCGCGAAGCGACCACTGCGGGCAAACCGGGCTGAGCAACAAACGTACCAGCAGGCAACAGTTTTCGCAGTGGCGGCACCACACACCATAGGCCTCCCAACGCAACCCAGAAGCCCAGCATTTGTGGTAACTGCCCAAGACCAGTCAACATCAAACCGGTGCCGATCGCAAGCTGGATCGCAACCCCAAAGCGATTGGACTCATCCGAGTTTGTGCCACCAGACTGAATGCGAAGGAACGTTGGCAGAGTTAGAACGGTTGCTAGCACGAGGAATGGGAGCAGCCCTACAAAGACGAAGCGCCAGGTAAAATGCACCGCAATCACGCCAGCAACATAGGGTCCGATCAGGGCTGGAATGATGTACGACGCTGAAAAGACCGCTAAGATTTGGACTCGGAGTGCATCTTCATAACAGAGAAAGATGCTGGAGTAGATGCACGTCACAAAAACGCCCGCTCCAAAGCCTTGAAACCCTCGACCCGCGATCGCGATCGGCATACTGGGGGCAAAAGCAGTGATGACCAGTCCCAGCCCAAACAGCACTAAGCCAGCGATAAAGGGTGAAGCCGGACCTCGCTGATTGATTTGGTGACTGGCGATCACGGTGCCGATCAGTTGAGCCAGTAGGTAGGCACTAAACACCCAACCAAAGAGGTTAATGCCGTGCAAGTCTTGAGCGAGATTAGGAGCCACGGTGGTGACAGCCAAGCCTTCAAACGCGACCATCGTTACCGCGAGAATGATGCCAATGGTCAATGTTTGGTGAGGCTGCCTGAAAATTCCGGCTTGATGGGTCACGCAGTCAAACCTCCTGGATGTGTGCAGCCTGGTGGCAACGTAATTAGTTGTTGGTTGTTAATTGTTAGACTAATCGAGTCATTGGGCGGCTCACTAAAAACTTTTCTTGTAGCTTGCTTCCCGCAGGGTATGCCCATTTCTGGCGTGTCGCAAGGCTTTAGGGCTATACAACTAAAAACTCAACGGCTACTTAGTGTGACTCGACGCAGTAAAAGGACTGCGGAATGAGCTTACGCAACGGTTGCGTCCGTAGGTTTCTGCTCAAAGATTTGCACCCTGGCAACGGTTAAAAAACGGTGTCTTGTGTCCATACTAATCAAGGAATTATGGGCTGAGTGTTTTCGTTATGGTCTTCTCCAACCGCGTGTCGAAACTGCCACTTCGATCGCCACAGGCTGATCAGTTGCACCACATTACCACCACTATCCGTCAATCCCTTCAGCTCCAGGAAATTCTACAGGCAACGGTGACAGAGGTGCGCCGTTTTCTGGAGATCGATCGCGTAGTCGTGTATCGGTTTCATCCAGATGAGCATGGAGAGGTGCTTGCGGAAGCCATACAGCATCGGCAGTTACCGTCTCTCAAGGGTCTACACTTTCCGGCTGACGATATTCCACCAGAAACCCGCGCACTGTTTTTGAAAGTGCGGCAACACGCCATTGTGGATCTGTCTACTCAGCAAACTGGTTGGAGTGTTCCCGATGCTTTTGAAGGGAGGGACAGTGCCTCTAGAGACATTCGCTATCGCCCTGTTGACTCCTGCCATCGCGATTATTTGAACGCGATGGGTGTACAGGCATCCGTTGTTGTCCCCATTCTGCAACAGGAGCAGCTATGGGGCTTGCTCGTTGCCCACCACTCTAAACCGCGTCCCGTTTCTGAAGCTGAACTGCGTTTTCTCCAACTGGTTGTCGATCAGGTTGCAACCGCGATCGCTCACGCCAACGTGTTCAGCCAGGTGCAGCTACAGGCACAGCGAGAAAGCACTGCTAACCAGATCGCCACCCTACTTCACAGCAGTACCAATCCTTTTGGGGCAGCGCTAGAAGCAGCGGTTGAAGCGGTTGGCGGGGCGGGTGGGCGGCTCTTTCTACTACCGACCCCTGCCAGCCCAACGGGTGAACTCTACACCTGTGGTGACCAACCCAGCGATGCTGCTTGTGTTCACAACAAACCACTGGAACAGCATTCTCTGTGGCAAACCCATCACCACGTAGAGGAAGTTGCGATCGCTGACCTTTATCAAGATGCTCGGTGTCTTTCTCTAACAGAAGTCTTTCAAACCACTCAAATCCGCAGTTTGCTTATCCTACCGCTGCAACAGGGGCAACAAACCGTTGGTTTTCTGACACTTTTCCGCCACGAAATCGATACCGAACGGCTGTGGGCAGGGAAATTTGACCCAGATGAGCGCCAGCAGCTACCGCGTCAATCGTTTGACCTGTGGCGGCAGCATAAGACCAAGCAGGCACGTAGCTGGACGGAGACAGACCTGAAGCTGGCTCAAGCCATCAAAAGCCACTTTGCGCCTGCGGTGAGGCAATACGTCGCCATTGGGAATGACCTCGCCAACCGCAAACAGGCAGAAGCGCAATTGCGAGAACAAGAACAATTCTTTCGCACGGTGTATGAAGGGGTCGAACACATCATCGCCATCATTGATGTGCTGGACGCGGGCGAGTTCCGTTATGTTGCCTGGAACCCGACAGCCGAAAAACTGGCAGGCATTCCCAGTGCCGCGATCGCGGGTAAAACACCAGAGGAACTCTTTGGTGAGACACATGGGTCAACTCTGCGCCAGAATTATCAGCATTGTGTCAGTGCTGGCACGAGCGTTCGCTATGAAGAACATTTGCCCTTTCAGGAGCAGGATATCTGGTGGTTAACTACGGTCAACCCGATCAAAGACGACAGAGGCAGCATTCGGCGGCTGGTGCTCACGGCAACGACCATCACAGAACGCAAACAGGCAGAAGAAGCGTTACAGCAAAAGGCACAGCAACTCGCTCAGGCGTTTCAGGAATTGCAGCACACCCAGGCAAAACTGGTGCAGACTGAGAAAATGTCAAGCTTAGGGCAACTGGTTGCCGGAGTGGCTCACGAAATTAACAATCCGGTCAACTTCATTTCGGGCAACCTGAACCATGCTGGCGAATATACGCACGATCTGCTCAACCTGCTGCAACTCTATCAGCACCACTACCCCCAGCCAGTCGCCGCGATTCAGGCAGAGGCAGAGGCGATCGACCTTGACTTTCTTCAGGCAGATTTGCCCAAACTCTTAACGTCGATGAAAGTTGGAGCCGAGCGTATCCAGACGATCGTCCTGGCACTGCGGAACTTCTCGCGCATGGATGAGGCAGAAATCAAGGCAGTGAACATTCATGACGGCATTGACAGTACCTTGATGATTTTGCAGAGTCGGCTCAAAGCAACGGCAGGGCATCTAGAAATTCAGGTGCTTAAAGACTACGGGGATCTGCCGCTTGTGGAGTGCTACGCCGGACAGTTGAATCAAGTGTTTATGAACCTCTTGAGTAATGCGATCGATGCGTTGGATGAATACAACTGTCAGCGTTCCCCAGAGGAACAGGGGCAAAAACCTGCCACTATCACCATTCAGACCGCACTGGTAGTCGATCGCTCAAAACCGGAACCGTCTGCGCCCCACGGAATTCACATTCGCATTGCGGATAATGGTCCAGGTATGCCAGAGCCAGTCCGGCAACGAGTCTTTGAACCTTTTTTCACCACGAAGCCGATCGGTAAAGGCACTGGCTTGGGGTTATCCATTAGCTATCAAGTCGTGGTCGAAAAGCACGGGGGCAATCTGTCCTGTCTTTCCACTCCTGGCGAAGGAGCCGAGTTCTTGATTGCCTTACCCTTGGTGGCAAACAGCTAAAGATCGTGAATTAATTAACCTGAACCACTCCCCGCCTGTCGGGACGTTACATCTAACGTCCTTACACAAAGAATTACACCTGATTAAATTCGCGTTCCTAAGTGTGCCTGTAGCCATAAATTGTCCGTTTATGAAAGCATAAGTTGTCCACAGCAATTCTAATAAAATAGGACTTACGCATTGACAAGATGCATCTCATGTGGGGGTAGCTTTCATGCCCGTCAAACGGGATGCTAAGGTATCCCTCGCTATGGTTAGCCGCTCATGCGTACCCTCAGCAAGCCTTCGAGTGCCAAGTGTGCTCTCCATCTCTACACTGTGTTTTTGTTGGCAGAATCGAAGTACGTCAGTTGTCAGCGCTTGGCGCAAATTCTGGAGAACGTGTCTCCCGACAGTATCAATCGGTTTTTAGTGCGAGAACGCTATACTCTCCATGATTTGTTTGCGTGGGTCAAACCCCAAAAAGTTCTGTTTACCCATAACTCACTCGTTCAGTTCTGACTTTTTCAGCAAGCTCTCTTTAGTAGTGACTCATTTGGAGGATTAAATAATGGTTGCGGCAATGATCGAACTTGACCCAAAACAAGCAATTTATGATGAGGTATTGCCCGCTCGTAAGCCCTGGGCGAAGGTGCTTACCAAAGGACAGGTGCTGCGGATTGTGGATTTGGGTGGCAATCAGGCGGTGGATTTTCTCGTTTACAACGCGGATGATCCGAGTGAGCGCTACAGCGCGCCAGATACGATTCGCGCCCAGGGCAATATTTTTGTCACCACAGGCACAAAGCTGTATTCCAATGATGGGAATGTGCTGATGACGGTGCTAAACGATACGTGTGGACGACACGATACGTCGGGCGGTGCGTGCAGTTGCGAGAGTAATTCGGTGCGGTTTGGGTTGGATAAAAAATGGCAGCACGCCTGTGTGGAAAATTTTCTCTATGCCATCAAAGATTACGGACTGGGCAAACGGGATATGACGAGCAACATCAACTTTTTTATGAATGTGCCTGTGAGTGAAGACGGCACGCTCGAAATTGTGGATGGCATTTCTGACCCCGGTAGCATTGTGGATCTCCGGGCGGAGATGAGTACGCTGGTGGCGATCTCTAACTGTCCGCAAATGAACAACCCCTGCAATGGGTACAATCCCACGCCGATTCAATTAATTATTTGGGATGCAGTGTAAGGCAATACCAGGGCTGAGATCGTGAATGGGCACCAGCACAGGCGTGGTTCTCTTTAAAGCCGCCGCTAAAATTGATCGGCAGCACCTGGCTGGTTGAGAAAATCTTCGGCGTTGCTCTTGGCGGGTGGAGCAGGTTTCACTGCATTGGTCGCTGTCGGAGCGGCGGCTGTTTTAGACTGCGCTGTTTTTGCTGTCGGTGACTTGGTTGATTTAGGGTTTACGGCTCCAGGAATAACGCGCTGCCAATTGATGTTATTTTGTGGATCGATCGTGACCAGAATCGTATCCGGTTTACTGGGCTTCACTGGTACGGTTTTAAGTGCGGCTGCTTGAGTTTTTTTAGCGATCGCTGGTGGTGGTTTTGGTGCTGGCTTGACCTCAACTGCGCATTCAAACGTTTGCCCTGGTTTTACAGCTTTGTAGGTGCCGCCGCAACGAATGAGAGGACGGGAACCCATTTCGCTTTGCACCGATTCCTGCACGATCGTTTCAAACTTTGCCAAGTTCAGCAACCCTTTGGCATTCGGCACATCCCACAGCACATTGCCCTGATCATCCTGCTGCTTGACGGGAATGGTGAACGTGTACCCTGTATCCGTTTCGCCAATGCACTCAAAGGCTTGACCTGCTTCTAGCTTGACGTTTTTGGGGCACGTTACAGTTTTCAACGAAACGCCGCCCTGCTTGATGACATCTTGCTGGATCGATTGCGCGATGCGATCGTGATCCAGCGTTTTGCCACACCCCGCTAGCAACAATAAACTCAGTGTCAACACTACACTACGCTTCACGTCCTACCATCCTCACAGTCATTCAAACTACACTACCGACTTTGGGTAAAGGCTGCGTTAAGTAACGGGTTTGGTTAGCCTGAGTTCGGGATAAGCTGAACCCCTTACGTCATCGTCACCGATGTCAAGCTCTCGCCAACATGTTTAACTTCCCGTCAAGTGAACCACTACCTCGCAGATGTGTCCACTCAAGCTTGCACCATCCTTCTGCCTTCTGCCCTCTGCCCTCTGCCTCCTGCCTTCTTCTCAACTTCTCATCAGGTAAACAAACCAACTCGCGAGTGTGCCCGTCGTGCTGGCGATGTTCCCACAGGCTTGCCGTGCCAGGTTCTAGAACGAGGGATCGTTAGTTCACAAGGCTTCAATCCAACCTTTCCGCCCTTAATGCTGTCAACCCGTAACCGATACCAGTAAAGCAGCCCTGTTCCTAGTAGAGGCTCTGTCTCTGATTCTGCAATATCAATCTCCTGGTACTGCCCATCCCAGATTACAGTCCCAGTATACAAATCAAAGTAAGTTTCACTGCCATAACCCAGGGTGACAAAATCAGAACCACTCCAGGGTAGATTCAACATAGTGATGATGGTAGGAGGCAACGATAGAAAGCCATTGAAACCCGTGTCGATCACAGCATCGATCGCTTGCAGTTGCCGCTTTGAGTTACCGATGACAACAGTGAGCGTGGCTTCACGCCGTAAATTTACAACGCCTTCCATCATGGACTTTTCTTCAGACTTCGTGCCCCAAAATGATAAACGGCGCGATGTCCGATGCGAATGACCCAGGGTTGAGCGTCGGGAAGGCGGTCAAAGAGCCGATTGGTTGCAGGTACGATGTTTTCATCGACTTCAAACGCTCCGGTTTCAATGTTGATCGCAACAATTTTACTCTCATTACCCGCTTCGACTTGTTGCCGAATGCCAGATTCATAGAGTGCTTGCCCACGTCGGGCTAACTCTTCTTTGCTGTAACGTCGTTGGCGAATTGCCATAGGCTTGACATCGTTGCGACTGCTCCATTCATTTTAGCTTGGACGATTACCTTTTCTGGAAATTGGGTTAAGGTCAGGAAACCTAACTTAACTACTGTAAGACAGACTCAAAGCAATTCCAAAGGTTAAAAAATCATTGATAACGCTCATATTACGAAGTAAAGAAGGATCGAAATGAGACAGAAGTTTGAGTTTGAGTTTGAAGATCAGTCATCAGGGAATGAGATTACATTCGATCATGGTAATTCCCTAGATGAAGAGTTCAACATTACTATCGAGAATAATGTTGCGGTGATGTATGGCAATCGTCAGGCTTTTCTGAGTCTAGCCAAATTATTTCTCAAGATTGCACTGTGTAATTACCCGATTGGTTTCCATCTACATCTGAAAAAAGATTTTGATGCTGATGAAGCAGAAGTGTTCCGCATTTGTCTTTCAAAGTAGACATTTAAAGTTTAGCTAAACTTGTAAGCACATAAATCTGTTGGAGGACTTACAGCGCGATCGCCCTTTTCCATAAGAGTTTGATGATGGCTGTGCTCGTGACCGCCGCGAGTCTACCGGAACGCGAGGGCGGGAAACGGGTGCTGCAACGCCTGTCTGAGCTGGGTGCGAAAGTCTGTCGCCTCTACCTGGTTTGGGTGGATGGCGGCTACACTGGGCAGCCCTTGCTGCAATGGGTGATGGATCGCTTGCGCTAGGTCGTTTACCCAGTCCTGCGCCCCGAACAGACCAAGGGCTTTGTGCTGTTGAAAAAGCGTTGGGTTGTCGAACGGACCTTTGGCTGGTGGCAGTGGTATCGGCGGCTCAATTGCGACTATGAAGTGCTACCGGAAACCGCTGAAACGATGATTTATCTCGCGATGATTCGACTCATGGTCAGACGCTTGGCGTAATTTGGCACACCCCTCACCCTTCTCAAACAGCCTCTCAGGTCAATCCTGAGTTGAACTCAAGAAGAAAATTGATGCAATAAAGCAGTCTATGTAATTAACATTTTGTAATTAACATTTTACAACAACGGCGATCTCACGGTCTTTTGTCCTCGCAGGCAGTTTAAGGTTTATGCTGCTGGCTCGACAGGTGCAAACGCTTTGAGGGCATGTGGCAGAGCGTGTAAGATGCGTACTGGTTGCCAGCCGATGATGCACATCAGCAACGCTCGCCTCAGCATCAAAAGCGACGGGAGTGCCAAGCGAAGCCAAAGTGAAGCCCTGATGAGTATGAAGTAAATTTTTCATAAACGATAGAAAGGATCTCTGCAATTCTACGTAGAGCGCACGAAAATTCTCTTAAAGGAGTGTTCAGTTGGTCAATTGACATTATTAATCTCTGCAAATGCGATCGCAGATTTTTTATGCAAAGCACAATCATTTCAGACGTGCAAACACGTCTTGCTTCGCTTACCCGACCGATGGTTCAGTGGTCTTCTTCTGTACCTAGAACAACGTTAGTCGTTATCGATCAATGTATTGAAGATTACATAGAATTGGTGGCTGGTCTGGCACCAGCAGCGGCAGTCCTCATACTTGACCCACAACAAGATGGGGTTGATCAAATTACCACCGCCTGCTCGCTTTATCCCCAGCTCAACAGTTTGCATTTAGTGTCTCATGGAGCGCCTGGTTGCCTCTATTTAGGCAATACGCAATTAAGTTTGGCGACTTTAGAGCATTACGTCAATCAATTACAACGATGGTTTTGTCATCCCGATCGCCAGCTTTTGCTTTATGGTTGCAATGTGGCAGCGGGGGATGCTGGCAGTGAGTTGATTAAGCGCCTGCAATGGATCACGGGGGCGGCGATCGCCGCTTCCAGTACCCCGATCGGCAATGCGGCTTTGGGTGGCAATTGGGAACTGGATGTCACCACCCAAGCAATGACCGTATCGCCCTGCTTTCGAGATGAAGTGATGCAATCCTATGCTGCTCTATTCACCGCCGGTAGTTTAGACCCCAGCTTTGGTGTTGGTGGTAAAGTTCAAACACCTGGCAGTTTTGGCGCTGCCCTCGCTTATCAATCAGATGGTAAATTGCTGGTGGCTGGTTCCATTGGAGGCTCTAATAGCTCTTTTGCACTCAACCGCTACAACAGCGACGGTAGCTTAGATACCAGCTTTGATGGCGATGGTCGCGTGACGACTAACTTCTATACCCCAAGTTTTTCTGGCTTGTCAGACACAGAATCGCCCAAAGCGGTGCTCGTTCAACCTGATGGCAAAATCGTCGTGGTCGGTTCTGCTAGTAACGATGTTCGGTACGTACCCGATTTTGCCCTGGTACGGTATAACAGCGACGGTAGTCTGGACTCAACCTTTGGCACAGGTGGTCAAGTGCGCACGTATGTGGGTGGTGAATCCAACTATGCGGAAAGTGCCGTACTACTATCGGATGGCAAAATTCTGGTAGCGGGGTATACGACAACCAGCCGTCGTAGTGATTTTGCCCTGGCTCGTTATAACAGCAATGGCAGCCTCGATACGACCTTTGGTGCTGGTGGTATCGTCATTGCGGATATTGATTATGCCGATCGTGGCGGCTACAGCATTGCGATTCAACCCGACAATCAAATCATCATTGCGGGTCTGTCGCGTGCTGATGCCCTCGGTAATCCTAACCCCAACAACAGCCTGACACTATTGCGCTTCAATGCCAACGGCGGTCTGACCAGCAGCACCCGTACCTTTTTCCCAGAGCTTAGCTTTAACGAATTTGCCCCGGTCAAATTGGTATTACAGACCGATGGCAAGATTACTGTCGCCGCCACTGCCAATCCCTTTGGGGTAACAAATCAAGACTTTTCCCTGGTGCGCTATAACAATGACTTTACCATCGACACCAGCTTTGGTTACGGTGGCAGAATCCTAATCGATTTGGGCAGTACCAATGATTCCGTTTATGCAGTGACTCTGCAGACCGATGGCAAATTGCTCGTTGCCGGACGGCGCTCTGATAGCCTGGGAGCCGATTTTGCGCTGGTGCGTTACAACGGCGGTGTTGGTCTCGATAGCAGTTTTGGTAGTAGTGGGCGGGTCATCACTGATATGGGCAGCACAAGCGATATTGCCAGTAGTGTGTTAGTTCAACCCGACGGCAATATTGTGGTTGCTGGTAGTGCGAATGGTGTTGCCCTGGTCCGCTACTTGAGCGATGGGCAGGGCGGCGGAACTCCCCCCAATCAAGCACCCACTGACCTCAGCTTAAACAGCGCCACCATTGCCGAAAACCTTCCTGCGAATACCGCTGTTGGGTCATTTACGACCATCGATCCAGACTCTAGCGGTGCCTTTACCTACTCGCTGGTATCTGGTAGTGACCTTAACGACAATAGCAATTTCACGATCGTCGGCAATACGCTGCGAACAGCCCGATCCTTTGACTTCGAGTCCAAGTCTACTTACAGTATTCGGGTTCGCACGGATGATGGTGGAGGTGGCAGCTTTGAGAAACCATTGACGATCACGATTTTGAACGTGAATGAAGCGCCGCAGTTATTCGGCTCATTGGTTAATCAAACCGCTACTGTTGGCACCGCCTTTAATTATGTCGTGTCTAACTATACCTTCTACGACCCGGAGCTTGGGTTGAATGCTCCTAGCGGTTTAACTTATGATGCCACGCTCAGTGATGGTAGTGCTCTACCCAGTTGGCTTAGCTTCAACCCCACCACGCGCACCTTCAGTGGTACACCAGGCATTAGTAATATTGGTACCCTGAATCTGGTGGTTAAGGCTACTGACAGCGGCGGCTTATTCGTTACCACTGGCTTTAGCCTAACCATTAGCGACCTTAACCAGAGACCCACTGATCTCAGCATCAGCAGCACCACTGTGGCAGAAAACCTGCCAAGTGGGACAACGGTAGGCAGGTTCACGACCATTGACCCAAATCCGGGTGATAGCTTCACTTACTCAATCATCGCAGCCACGGGAGACAACGCCTCGGCGTTCACAATTGTCGGCGATACCCTGCGGGCAGCCCGGTCCTTTGACTTCGAGTATATGTCTACTTACAACATTCGAGTCCTCACGGATGACGGTAAGGGTGGTACCTTTGATAAATTTCTGACCTTCACGATCCAGGATGTCAATGAAGCGCCTGTGGTCGGAACGGCGATCGCCAACCAAACCACAACAGCGGGAACCGCCTTTAGCCTGGTAGTGCCCACGACCACCCTCAGCGACCCGGATGTGGGCGATGTCTTGGCTCTAAGCGCGACGCTCAGTAACGGCAGTACCCTCCCCACCTGGCTCAGTTTTAACCCCACCACCCGCACCTTTAGCGGCACTCCCACTAGCACCAATGTCGGCACCTTAAGCTTACTGGTGAAAGCGACCGATCGCGGCGGCTTATCAACGACCACGAGCTTTAACCTGACCGTCAACTCCGGCAGCACCAATCAGGCACCGACGAACCTCAGCCTCAGCAGCACCCGCATTGCCGAGAACCTTGCCTCTGGTACAACCGTCGGTACCTTCACCACCACTGACCCCAACCCCGGTGATACGTTCACCTACTCGCTGGTATCGGGTACGGGTAGTAAGGACAATGCCGCCTTCACCATTGTGGGGAATACCTTGCGGACGACGCGATCGTTCAACTACGAAGCCCAGTCCACTTACAGTGTGCGAGTTCGCACCGATGATGGCAAGGGTGGCGTGTTCGAGAAGGTTCTCTCGCTCACCATTGACGATGCCAATGATGCCCCGATCGTGGTCACGCCCCTAACAAATCGGACAGCGAAAGTGGGTACAGCATTCCGCTATACCGTGCCAGCTACCACCTTCTTTGATGAAGATGTGGCCGCCAACGATGACCTGGATTGGCTCACCCTGCGTGCTACCCTCAGCGATGGCAGGGCGTTACCGACTTGGCTCAGGTTCAATGCCAATACGGGCGTTTTTAGCGGCACCCCCACCAGTGCCCAGGTTGGGACGCTCAGTATTGTCGTGCGGGCCAGCGATCGCGCTGGGGCATTCGTCAGCTCCAGTTTTCTACTGACCATTCAAGCCTAATTGATAGGAGTTGGGAGCGATCGCGTCTGTTCAAGCGATCGCTCCCTTGCGATGTGGTGTAGGACTACGTCAGGTTACGCCCGTTCTGATCAGTCTGTCCAATTGATTAAAGTGGTCAGCAGCCCATTGCTTGAGGCGCTATTGATGAGAATCCGGTTAACCCCAAATATTACGAGCAGATGGCCGAGCAGGAACGGTTAGCAGACTGACAAAGCTTGAATCACTTCAGATCTAACAAGCCCGCTTCTTTCAGCTTAGGGTTAAAGCGAATTTCGACCTGCATGCCGCGAGACTTCAACACTTTCAGGAGGTCTGCCTCTACTCGACGAGCAACTTGCTTAAGAACTTTCGTTTGGGTCAATTCATCGATCGCCCCCGCATAGCTCGACTGCTCTTCTGGAGTCATTTGCACCTTTGCATCAATCGCCTGCGTCCATTTGCCTTCATCCACACCGTTGCCTGTAGGCACACACCCATTCTCGCTGATCCAAGCGGCGCGGATTTCTTCTAGAATTGTGCGACTGGGACGGTCGATCGTCTGTACCTTAAGCCAGTAACAGTGTTCTGGTTGGCGCACTAAGTGTTGCTTCAGGCTTAAAACCACATCACGCGAATAGCCAATATATTGCAGCCGTTGCTGTTGATCAAAAATGGCATATACACCCACTTTGCCCTGAAATTGTTCTGGCAACTGACCGCGATCGTCAAGATAAGGAAAGAGTTCTAGGCTGGAGAGGAAAGGGGGTTCGGTGTGGGCAGACATTTGGGAGATCAAGGGTGAGGGATGAAAGGTTGTTTCGTTAGCCTTGAGCCTGTCGGTAAATCGCACAAAGCCGACTAGGTTTAAAAATTTTTGCCTTAAACATAAAATTGGGCGGCACGTTGATAATCACGTAGCCATCAGTCTTGTGAAATGGCTCAAATTCAGCAGGCATCCCCTTTGGCGTAGCAGCACTGTAGGGAATGGGCTGAAACAACAGTTCTGTGAATTCCACCATTGGATAGTTTGCTTGCTGTGCGACTTGCTGCAAAAAGGGTTCGCTTTGCAATAATCCGAACAGCGCAGCTTTCGCGTCGGGGTCGAGGGTAAAACTGCTGTCAAACTGATCGATGATCTTAAGCGCCATCGTTAAAGGCAGGTAATTGTAAAGGATGATTTAGTCTAGATCGTTTCGATCCTATCGCCTTTAGCAATTATAAATTCGGAGTTTGGCAGCTAGGCAAGAAGCCTGGAGGATCCAGGGTACCCGAAGTTGGGCATCAGCAAATAATAATTGCTGTCGCCCATAGGAGGTTTTGACGGTTGAGCATCCGGGTTAGCTCAACCACTGAGGGCACCTGATGCCACAACAAACTCGCCACAGCAGCCACCATCAAGGGTGGAAGGTCAAAATTCGCTCTCGTAACCCTAAGCTCCGGTAGTACGCTTGCTGGCACAGGTACATAGTAGTGTTGGATACGATCGGGATTGCGTGAATTTTACTGACGCAGGGGCGCGATCGTTTGGATAAACTCCTATCCCTTTCCGATCCGTTTTGCGTCCCTTGACTACTTGTCTCCTTCCTTACAGCAAGTTTCGTTAGCACAAGCCATACCAAAGAGTGTGCGCGTCTCGCTCACGCCCGCGAGCAAGATGTCCGCACTGTGGCTAACCCATTTGAAAACGGCTGTAACTGGTCACGCATCGCCTTGTGAAGCAAAGAGAGGCGAAAGACTAGAGGCGAAAGACTAATGTTTTCTTTCCATCTAAAGGAAGCGTTACCAAACATGCTTGAACGCCGCTAGTTCATACCAAAAGCGCCCCCTCAGAGAGGGAGCGCTTTTACTCTAATCAATCAATCAACTAGCCCTGGTCACACCCAGAGTCGAGACTAACCGTTGATGGCAGGAGCGGAGAGCGCCACCGGAGCCGCCTCACCCGCCGCCAGGTCAAGCGGGAAGTTGTGCGCATTCCGCTCGTGCATCACTTCCATCCCCAGGTTCGCACGGTTCAAAATGTCCGCCCAGGTGCCCACCACGCGTCCCTGCGAGTCGATGATGCTCTGGTTGAAGTTG